>FTBV01002356.1_pt1 | contig 24513 bp, 15 predicted proteins | sample 1639281 | NCBI WGS metagenome assembly FTBV01 (sample SAMEA3914864, study PRJEB12502) | metagenome | biome: forest; material: soil | place: USA | collected 2012-03-12 | depth 0.3 m | reverse complement strand
GTTCACCTACGTGCCCACGGCCAACTACAACGGCACCGACACGTTCACGTACAAGATCACCGACGCCGACGGCAGCACCAGCACCGCCACCGTCACGCTGACGGTCAACCCGGTCGACGACGTCCCGGTCGCCAAGAACGACGCGTTCACGGGCAACGAAGACACCACCATCGCCGGCAACCTGGCCACGAACGACACCCCCTCCGGCGACGGCGGCAACGTGTGGAGCGTGGTGACCGGTCCGGCCCACGGCACCGTCACCGTCAACGCCAACGGCACGTTCAGCTACGTGCCCACGGCCAACTACAACGGCGCCGACACCTTCACCTACAAGATCACCGACGTCGACGGCAGCACGAGCACCGCCACCGTCACGCTCACGATCGTCCCGGTGGACGACGTGCCGGTGGCGGTCAACGATGCCTTCACCGGCAACGAGGACACCACCATCGCCGGCAACCTGGCCACGAACGACACGCCCTCCGGCGACGGGGGCAACGTCTGGAGCCTCGCCACGGGCCCGGCGCACGGCACGGTCACGGTCAACGCCAATGGCACGTTCAGCTACGTGCCGACGGCCAACTACGGTGGCACGGATTCGTTCACCTACAAGATCACCGATGCCGACGGCAGCACCAGCACCGCCACGGTCACGCTGACGGTCACGCCGGTGGCGGACGCGCCCACGCTGGCACTCACGTCCAACAGCTACGCGGTGTCCACCAACTTCGAGGAAGTGAGCCTCGGCAACTCCAGCTGGCTGGACGCGCCGGTGGTGTCGCTCAACGGCGGCGTGTGGAAGACGGACAACGTGGGCAACGTGGTGGAGATCTCGACCGGCCCGACCTACGGCGTCACCGGCGACAGCACGCACGTGATGGAGATCGAGGCCAACGCCAACGACGCGTCCAACCTCTACACGACGATGACGACGCGCCAGGGCGAGGTCTACTCGCTCAGCTTCGACTTCGCGGCGCGCGGCAACAACAACGCGTCCACGAACTCGGTGGTCTACGTGTACTGGGAAGGCCAGCTGGTGCAGGTGCTCGACAGCACCAGCACCACCATGACCCACTACACGCTGAACCTGGTGGCCAGCACCAACGGCACGGGCAAGCTGGAGTTCGTCGCCCAGGACAGCAACAGCTACGGCGGCGTGCTGGACAACATCGCACTCACGCTGAACCAGAACACGGGCGTGCAGGGCTACGTGGTCGACCTGCCCGCCATCACGGCGGGGATGGTGGACAACGACGGTTCCGAATCGCTGCACCTGTCGGTCACGTCCATCCCCGTGGGCGGCACGCTCACGGACGGCGTGCACAGCTTCACCGCCACCGCGGGCAACACCACGGCGGACGTGTCCACCTGGACCCTCAACACCATCACGCTGCAGCCGCCGGCCGCCTTCTCGGGCGACGTCACGCTGGGCGTGACCGCCACCACCATCGAGGCCGGCAACGGCTCGTCGGCCAGCACGTCGCAGAACGTGACGCTGCACGTCACCACGGACACGGGCGACCTGTACGGCACCATCGGCAACGACAACATCGTCGGCACCACGGGCAACGACATCAAGTGGGGCCTGGACGGCAACGACACGATGGACGGCGGCGCCGGCAACGACACGATGCTGGGCGGCCTGGGCAACGACTCGATGACCGGCGGCACCGGCAACGACGACCTGGACGGCGGCAAGGGCAACGACATCCTGGTCGGCGGCGCCGGCACCGACACCCTGTCGGGCGGCATCGGCAACGACACGATGACGGGCGGCGTGGGCGGCGTGGACACCACCACCGACGTCTTCCGCTGGCACCTGGGCGACGCGGGCGCGGCGGGCACGCCCGCCTCCGACACGATCACCGACTTCAGCGCGGCCAACGCGTCGTCGGGCGGCGACGTGCTGGACCTGCGCGACCTGCTGCGCGGCGAGCTGAAGGGCGCCGGCAACGGCGCGGGCAACCTGGCCAGCTACCTGGACTTCGACACCACGTCGTCGCCGGGCACCACCATCATCCACGTCAGCAGCACGGGCGGCTTCACGGGCGGCTTCAGCGCCGGCGCGGAAGACCAGCGCATCACGCTCACCGGCGTGGACCTGCGCTCGTCGATGGGCCTGGCCGCCTCGGCCACCGACGCGCAGGTGATCTCCGAACTGCTGAACCGCGGCAAGCTGATCACCGACGGACCGTGAGGAACGCGGCGGTCAGGCGAGCGGCCTGGCCGTCCCGACGCGTGGGCGGCCAGGTGAGCGACCTGGCCCCGCGCGCGCACCCTCACGCCTTGCGCGTGCGCCCCAACGCGCGCGCGGCCGCGTGCTTGGCCGCGCGCACGGCCAACGCCCAGCCGCGATAGCGCGGCCGCGCCGCGAACGGCGCGCCCCAGCGCGCCCGCGCGCGGGCGTCGTCCAGCCAATCCCCTGCGAACTGCCGCGCCAGGATCGCCCGCACCTGCGGGTCCGTATCCCGCAGCGCCAGCCGCGGGATGTAGGCGTCGGGAAAGTAGGGCACGTCGTTGAACATCTTGCAGGCCGCCACGCGCCAGATCTCGAGGTCCGGACGCAGCACCTTGGCGAACCCCGACAACGCCGACGAGCACTTCAGCACGGCCGCGCAGCGCGACAGCAGCACGCAATCCAGCAGGGCACGGTCCGCCTTGGCCGGTCCAGCCGCGGGCGCCTTGTGGAACGCGATGTCGCCCAGGCCCAGCACGCGCAAGGGTGCCAAGGCCTCGCGTGCCCGGGCCAGCATGCCGGGCTCGTCGCTGGCCAGGAACACGCCGTCGAACGCCGCATCTCCCGCACGCTCCGCCAGGAACGCGCGCGCCAGCACCAGGAAATCGTCGGCCGACACCGGGTTGGTGTCGATCAACGCCAGGTTCTTGTCGGTGCCGCGGTAGTGCAGCCCCAGGCAGCGCGACGGCAGCGCGACGTCATCCGCCGCGGCCTCGATGCGCGCCGGCACCCGGAACCAGCGGTGCCACAGCGCATGCAACGCGGCCCAGTCCCCGCCCAGCACGTGCGTGTGCCACACCCGCACCCCCAGCAGCGTGCGATGGCGGGCGGCCAGTCCTGACACGCCCGCGGCGGCCGCGGCCGCGTCCACGGGCTCGAACACGCCGGGCAGCACCGCATGCTGCGGCGGCCCGCCGTACAGGCGCGAGCGCACCTCCCAGCCGGCGCGCACGCCCAGGCGCTCCAGGGCCGGCAGCACCTCGAACACCCACAGCAGCACCTGGCCGAACAGGCCCTCCTCCAGGTCGTCCGCGGCCGTGGTGATGCGCCAGAAACGCGTCATGTCCGGCGCACGGCTAGCCGCGGGCGGGGCCCCGGCACGCGGCGTCAGGCCGCGCGGGCGTGGATCACCGGCCCGGTGAGGCCGTCCAGCCCCACTTGCCACAGCGCGGCGGCGTCGTCCTCCTCGGTCACGCCCTCGGCGTACACCTTCAGGCCGATGCCGTGCAGCATGCGCACGGTGCCGGCCACGTGGTGGGCGCGCGCATCGTCGTGCGCCAGGCCGCTCACCAGGCTGGCGTCCAGCTTGACGAAATCGAGGCCCGCCTCCAGCAGGCCCTGCGTCTCGGTCAGGCGCTCGCCCGCGTGTTCCAGGCCCACCTTGGCGCCAAGGCCATGCAGCTGCTCGGCCAGCTCGCGCACCAGGTGCAGCTGGCGCATGGCACCGGCCTCCGCCAGCTCCAGCGACAGGCCCGGCGCCGCCGCCGGGCGCGTGGCCACCAGCGTGCGCATGCGCGCGGCAAAGCCGCTGTCGGCCAGCGACAGCGGGCTGAGGTTGACGGAACGCGGCGCGTCGTCCTCCGCGATGGCCTCCAGCGCCAGCTCCACCGCCAACAGGTCGATCTCGGCGGTGAGCTGCGCCCGGCGCGCCATCGGCAGCCACTGCGCGGCCGACACCATCGTGCCCTCCTCGCCCAGCCGCAGCCGCAGCGGGCATTCGTGGTGCACCAGCGCCCCCGACGGGCCGACCAGCGGGAACTCCACCAGCTGGCCCTGGCGCTGCTGCAGCGCGTCCTGCAGGCGATGGCGCCATGCATCCTCGCCCAGCACCAGGCCGTCGCCCGAATCGTCCATCTCCACGGCGTAGGCGCCGCGGCCCTCCGCGCGGGCCAGCGCCTGGTCGGCAGCGGCCAGCAGCGACGACATCGGCGCGCCATGCCACCAGCGCACCGCACCCACCACCACGTGCGCGCTGCCATCGTGCACGCGCAGCAGGCTGCGCAGGCGCGCGGCCACATCGGCCGCGGGGGCGCGCAGGGAATCGACGTCCGGCAGCGCCAGCGCGAAGTCCGAGCCGTTCAGGCGCCCCACCTCGGCACCCGTGTGGCGGCGCGCCGATTCGACGATGGCGCCCGCGGAATCCTGCAGCAGCCGGTCGGTGGCCGTGCGGCCGAGGCGGCGGTTCAGGCCCTGCAGCTCCACCAGCCGCACCAGCACCAGCGCGCCCGAGCCGGCACCGTCCTCGGCGTCCAGCATCACCTTCACGCGGCCCAGGAAGTGGGCCCGGTTGCTGACGCCGGTGAGCGCGTCGCAATGGGCCTGCCGGCGCAGCAGCTCCACCTGCCCGGCCTGCTCGTCGAACATCGCCTTCACGCGGCCCACCATCGCGTTCATCGCGCGGGTGACGTTGCGCAGCTCGGGCACGTCGGGCTCGGCCACCGTGACGAAGCGGCGCTCGGTGATGGCGCGGGCCTGCTCCACGGTGCGCTCCAGCGGGCCGCGCAGCCGGTTGACGGCCAGGAAGGCGATGGCGCCGGCGGCCAGGGCCAGCACCAGCAGCACGCCCACCGTGTTGAGGGTGCCCTGCCACAGCTCGTCGTGCGCGAAGGCCGCCTGGCTGCGCACCTCCAGCTTGCCGATCTGCTTCCAGCCGTCGCTCACCTGCGCGAAACCGGGCGCGGGCTCGATGCCCAGCAAGTTGACGAACCAGGCGGGCGCCGAATGCGGCTGCGCCTGGGCCGTGGACTGGCGATCGACGATCGCCTTGCCGCCCGCGCCGGTGAGGCGGATGCGCTCGTAGTAGCCCGTGTCGAACTGGCTGGCGATGGCCAGCTCGATCGCCACCGGATCACCGCGCTGCTGCGACAGCGTCAACGCCAGCGCCTGCGCGGCGTCGTTGTTCTTCAAGTTGAGCTCGGTCTGCAGGTAGTGCCGCGCCGAATGCACCGACACCCCGATGGCGCCCGCGAAGGCCAGGGCCAGCGTCAGCGACAACAGCAACCACACCTGGCGGATCAGCGACATGCGCGCTCCTCTTCACGACTCGTCATCATCATTGGAAACCATCCTGGCGTGCGCGCACGAGCACGTCGCGCCAGCGCGAAAGCCGCGTCAGGGGATCGCCCTCCGCGCGGATGCTACCAACACCTTGCCACAGCCCTTCGGCATTGAAACTGAAGACGGGGGTCAGGTCCGGGCGCGCCGACGACTTGCGGATGTCGGCCACCAGGTTGTCCAGCACCAGCGGCTCGGCATCGGGCCGGGCGTACCAGGCCAGCACCATGTGCGCGACGTAGCCGTTGGGCGCGCCGGGCGTGGCCGCGCGCACGTAGACCATGCGCAGGCGCGCATGCGGCACGCCCAGCGCCACCAGCGTGAAGTACTTGGCGATGGCGTAGTCCTCGCAATCGCCGGCGCCCTTGTCCAGGGACTCGAGCGGGCTCGCCCAGTAGTCCGTCTGGCCCCAGTTGTCGATGTCTTCCTTGTAGGCGATCTTCAGGTTGAAGAACAGGTTCACCGCCTGCAGCTGGGCCACCTCGTCCTTGCCCACCACTGCCGCCATCACCTGCTGCAGCTGCAGCGCGCCCTGCACCGCGTTCGGGCCGTAGCGCTTCTGCGCCGCGCGCACGATGCGCTCCGGGTCCCACGCGTGCACCGTGCTGGCCACCATCAGGGCGAGCGCGCACACGCGCAGGACCCACCCGGTCCAGCGCGACGGGCTCACGGGGGCGCGTGCAACGGTCACATGCCAATGTCGGCGCGCCACGCCGGGTCTGAAGGGCTGATCAGAGGGGGTTTCCCCGTGCTGTCCCGTGGCCGGGCCACCACAGCCCCGCGGCAAAATGGACGAAGCCCGGCAAATCACTCGCACAGGCCGTCCGAAGGGCTTCCGACCCCCGGGATTGCCTGGGTCGCGCCACTAGAATCCGGCCCGCGGCTTCCTCCGTAGAGGCCGTGTATTCACACAGCAATGCGGGGTTCAGCCTGGGCGCCGAGGAATGGGGACCATGAAGAAGAAACTCGTCGGGCTCGGCCTGGTGGCGGCCTGCTGCGCCGCGTGGGCGCAGCCGTCATCGCCGGTGGCCAGCGCGGTCCAGAAGGCGATCGAAGGCAACCCCGAGGTCGCCAACAAGTTCAACGTCTTCCGCGCCTCCGTGGACGAGGTGGACGTCGCCGCCGGCGCCTACAAGCCCCACGTGGACTTCAGCGCCGAGGCGGGCAAGCGCGACTACGAGAACACGGCCGTCAAGCCGTACGACCACGACCTGAAGCGCGGCCAGGTGGACCTGGCGGCCAGCCAGCTGCTGTGGGACGGCCTGGCCACGCGCAACGAGGTCAAGCGCCTCACGCACGCCAAGCTGCTGCGCTACTTCGAGTTCCTGGACACCGCCGAGCAGACGGGCGCGGACGCCGCCAAGGCGTACTACGACGTCGTGCGCTACCGCAAGCTGGTGGCCCTGGCGGAGGACAACTACGTCCAGCATCGCCTGTCGTTCGAGCAGGTGCAGTCGCGCGTCAAGGCCGGCGTCGGCCGCGGCGTCGACCTGGAGCAGGTGGTGGCCCGCGTGGCCCTGGCCGAGTCCAACCTGGTCACCGAGCGCGCCAACCTGCACGACGTCAGCGAGCGGTACCGCCGGATCGTGGGCGACGTGCCGCCCGCCGACAACGTCACCTCCGTGTCGATGACGCAACCGCTGCCGGCCACGGCCTCCGCGGCCATGGAGAACGCCGCGGTGATGAGCCCGGCCGTGGCCGCCAGCATCGAGAACCTGCGCTCCGCGCGCGCCGCCGCCGAATCGCGCAAGGGCGCGTTCCAGCCGCGCGTGGAGGCCCGCATCCGCGGCGGCGTCGGCCACAACTACGACGGCCAGCCGCTGCAGCGCAGGGATGCCACCGCCGAGGTGGTGCTGAACTGGAACATCTTCAACGGCGGCACCGACTCCGCCCGCGAGCGCCAGTACGCCCACCTGCTGAACGAGGCCGAGAACATCCGCGACAAGGCCTGCAACGACGTGCGCCAGACCGTGGCCATCGCGTTCAACGACGTGCGCAAGCTGAACGAGCAGCTGGGCTACCTGGACCGCAACGTGGTGTCGATCGGCAAGGCGCGCGACGCCTACCGCCAGCAGTTCGACATCGGCCAGCGCAGCCTGCTGGACCTGCTCAATTCCGAGAACGAGCTCTACACCGCCCGCCGCGCGTACGTGATGGCGGAGGAGGACCTGGCCATCGCCGTCGTGCGCACGTACGCCGGCATGGGCCAGCTGGTGCAGGGCCTGGGCCTGACGCGGCCGCAGGCGGACGGCGTCCCCGAGGCCGACCGCTGGGGCCTGGACGGCGACGCCTCCAACCAGTGCCCGGTGGCCCCGACGGAAGTGGGCGGCACCACCAAGGACGACCTGGACGCCCGCGCGCACGCGCTGGCCGCCTCGCGCGTGCTGCCCTCGGCCGCCGCGCCGGTGCCGATGCCGGCCACGGCGCCTGCCCCGCTGGCGGCTCCGGCCCCCGCGCCGCTGGCGGTGCCCGCCCCGGCCGCGCCGCTGCCGCCGGCAGCGCCCGCCACCGTGGCCGTGCAGCGCCTGCAGGACTGGGCCGCCGCGTGGATGGCCAAGGACGTCGACCGCTACCTCGCCTTCTACGGCGACCAGTTCCAGCCCGCCAAGGGCAGCAAGGCCGCCTGGATCGCCCAACGCCGCCGCCTGGTGGCCAAGAAGGGCGATATCCAGGTGAAGCTGGAGAACGTCGCCACGAAGGCCCTGCCCGATGGGCGCGTGGAGACCGCGTTCGACCAGGTCTATACCTCCCCCGACTATCACGACGCCATGCACAAGACGCTCGTCTGGGCGCCGGTGGGCGGCGAGTGGAAGATCGTCGGCGAGAGCAATCGGTAGCGTGGGCGCAACGCGCCGCCGGTTCCGGCCGTGATCGCGTTTCGTCGCTTTCCTCCCCCTGAAAGGCGCCTTTGGCGCCTTTTTTCCGTGCATCACCGGAGGGGGCAGGGCCGGGTTTTTCGTTAGACTCACGCGCAACCCGGACCCCCGGTCCCCACGAAGAACAAATATCCTCACCATGCGGCTGCCCACGCTCACGTCCACGTCGTCCTCCATCGCCAGTGCCATCACCGCGCTGGCGATCACGGCGGCGCTGCCGCCCGGCGCGTGGGCCCAGGGCGCCACGCCTGCCGCCGTGCCCGCCCCGGCGCCATCGGCCGACGTGGTGGAGATCCAGCGCCTGATCAAGGCCGGCCAGCACGCGCAGGCGCTGAAGCTGATCGACGAGGCGCTGGCCCGGAACCCCAAGGACGCGCAGATGCGCTTCCGCCGCGGCGTGGCGCTGTCCATGCTGGATCGCAAGGCCGAGGCGCTGGTCGTGTTCCAGAAGCTGGTGGATGACCACCCCGAGATGCCCTCCCCGTACAACAACCTCGCGGTGCTGTACGGCTCGCAGGGCGACTACGAGAAGGCCCGCCAGGCCCTCGAGCGCGCCATCCGCACCAATCCCGCGTACGCCACGGCCTACCAGAACCTGGGCGACGTCTACGCGCAGCTGGCCAGCCAGGCCTACTCCAAGGCCCTGCAGCTGGACAAGTCCGACACCACGGTGCCGCCCAAGCTGGCCCTGCTGCGCGAGCTGGTGACCACGCCCGCCGGCGCCACCGGCACGGTCGTCGCCGCGGCGCCCGCGCCCGCGCCGGCCGCGCGCCCGGTGGTGGTCGCGCAGGCGCCCGCCCCGGCGCCCCTGCCCGCACCCGCGCCCGCACCGCGCGCGGCCACGCCCGCACCCGCGCCCGCACCCGCGGTGGTCGCGCCCAAGCCCGCGCCGGCGCCCACCCCGGCCGTCGCCCCCACCAAGCCAGTGGCCACGCCGGCCCCGGCGCCGACGCCCGCCGTCGCCACCAAGCCTGCGCCGACCCCCGCGGTCGCCGCCGCGCCCAAGCCCGCGCCAGCCCCGACGCCCGCGCCCGCCGCCAACAACAACGCCACCGCCATCGCCGACGTCGAGGGCGCCGTCCACGCCTGGGCCGCCGCCTGGAGCCGCCGCGACCTGTCCGGCTACGTCGGCTCGTACACGTCCGACTTCGCCACGGCCGGCAAGTCGCACAAGGCCTGGGAGGAAGACCGCAAGGCCCGCATCGTCCCGCGCAAGCACATCAAGGTGGATGTCTCCGAGCTGCGCATCACCGTCAACGGCGACAAGGCCGAGGCGCGCTTCCGCCAGACGTACGAATCCGATTCGCTCAACACCAGCGGCCGCAAGACGCTGGAGCTGGTGCGCGGCGCCAATGGTCGCTGGCTGATCAAGCAGGAGTCGGTCGGCGGATGACGGAGACGGTCACGCCCCGCGCGCCCGCGCGCCGGCCCTGGTGGCCCCGCGCGGCGATGGCGACAGGCATGGTCCTCGTCGCCGGGGCCGGTTTGCTCGCCAGCACGCAGTTGCATGGCATCCCCGCCATCCATTCCCCGCTGGGACTGGGCGGCGGCTCCAACCTGCCCGCCAGCCAGATCGTGCTGGCGGATGACGACGGCAGCCCGCTCGACACCGCCACGCGCACCGCCGCGGGGCCGCCCCCGGCGCCCGGCCGCGCCTTGGCCAACGCCGCCACGCCGCCCGCGCCGCGCACCGCCGCGCAGGCCCTGGGCGGCGCGCGACGCGGCTCGCCCGAGAGCCGCCTGATCGACGTCTATCGCGCCATCGCCGAAGGCCGCACCGACGCCGCCATCGACACGGCCGCCGCGCTCACGCACGACGTCCCCACGTTCCGCCTGGCCCAGCTGGTCTACGCCGACCTGCTGTCGGCCCGCACCGGCGAATCCGACCGCCTGGCAACGTTCACGAAGAAGGCCGACGCCGCCACCCACGGCGAGCTGAAGCAGCTGCGCGAGGAAGCCGCGCTGCGCCTGCGCTCGATCCAGGAGCGCCCGCCCGTGGACCAGGTGCCCGCCGAGTTCATCGTCCTGCCCAAGGCGGTGCACCACGCCATCGCGGTGGACACCTCGCGCGCCCGCCTGTACCTGTTCGAGAACGGCGCACAGGGCCTGCGCCTCGTCAGCGACCACTACATCTCGGTGGGCAAGCAGGGCGTGGACAAGACGGTGGAAGGCGACCAGCGCACGCCGCTGGGCGTGTACTTCGTCTCCGACCGCATGGGCGGCGGCGCGCTGGAGCAACGCTTCGGCGCCGGCGCCCTGCAGCTGAACTACCCCAACGCCTTCGACAAGCTGCGCGGCCGCACCGGCGGCGGCATCTACGTGCACGGCGTGCCCGCCGACACCTACTCGCGCCCGCCCAAGGATTCGGACGGCTGCGTCGTGATGGCCAACGACGAACTCGTCGCGCTGATGAACACCATCCCGCTGCACGACACGCCGGTGATCATCACGAAGCACCTGCACTGGGTGCCCGACACCACCACCACGCTGAAGCGCGCGGAGATCCTCGACGCCGTCAGCCACTGGCAGAGCGCGCGTGCCGGCGACGACCACGCGCAGCTGGACGGCTTCTACCAGACCGGCGCCCGCCCGGCCGACCCGGTGACGCCCGTGGCCGCGCTGGACCCGCGCCACGCCGGAGGCGGCCCCGCCGCGCGCCGCAAGCCCCCGGTGCCCCTGGCACCGGAGAAGATCGGCTTCAGCGACCTGAGCGTGCTGACGTGGGCCGACGAGCGCGAGACGATGGTGGTCACGTTCCACGAACGCTCGTCGCGCTCCGCGCACGAGACCGTGCTGCGCCAGTACTGGGAACGCCAGGGCGCGCAGAAGTGGGTGATCGTGGCGGAAGGCACGGTGCGCTGAGGCGCCCCTCAGGCAGCCAGGTCACGGGACCTGGCCGCGTCGCTCACCTGCCCGGCTTCAATACCACCTTCGTCCAGCCCTTCTTGCGCTGGTCGAAATTCGCGTAGGCCTCCGGCGCCTTGGCCAGCGGCAGCTCGTGCGACACGATCCAGGAGGGCCGCACTCGGTCCTTCTCGATCAACTGGGCCAGGCGCCGGTTGTAGGCCTTCACGTTGGCCTGGCCCGTGCCCATGCTCTGCCCCTTCAGCCAGAACGCGCCGAAGTCGAACGCGATCTGGCCGCGCTTCTCCAGCTTGTCCGCGGCCTTCGGATCCTCCTGCACGAACACGCCCACCACGCCGATGCGGCCCGTGGCCTTGACCGTCTTCACGAGGTTGTTCATCGTCAGGTTGGGCACCTCGGCGCGGTGCATGCCGCAGCACTGGTAGCCCACGCACTCGCAGCCGCGGTCCGCGCCCTTGCCGCCGGTCAGTTGCAGGATGCGCTCCACGCCGGCGTCCTCGGTATCGTCGATCGGGATCGCGCCCACCTTCTCGGCCAGCGCCAGGCGGTCGGCGTGCGTGTCCACCACGAAGACCTGGGAGGCGCCCTTGATCCGGGCCGAGCATGCCGCCATCAGCCCCACCGGCCCCGCCCCGTAGATGACGACGCTCTCCCCCGGCTGGACGCCCGCCAGCTCGGTGGCGTGGTAGCCCGTCGGGAAGATGTCGGACAGCATGACGTAATCGTTCTCCCGCTCCTCGGCGTCGCGGGGCAGCACCAGGCAGTTGTAGTCGCCGTACGGCACGCGCAGCAGCTCCGCCTGGCCGCCTCGGTAGGGGCCCATCTCGGCGAACCCGTAGGCCGCACCGGCCATGCCGGGGTTGCACGTGAGGCAGAAGCCGCTGAGGCCGCGTTCGCAGTTCTCGCAGAAGCCGCAGCCGATGTTGAAGGGCAGGCACACCCGGTCGCCCACCTTCACGCGGTCGACCGCCGGCCCCACGTCGATCACGACGCCCAGGTTCTCGTGGCCCAGCACGCGGCCGGGGGGCATGCTGGTGCGGCCCTCGTACATGTGCAGGTCCGACCCGCAGATGTTCGTCGTGGTGATGCGCACCAGCACGTCCGTCGGTCGCTCGATCGTGGCGTCGGGCACATCCTTCACCGCGACGTCGCGCGGGCCGTTGTAGACGAGCGCCTTCATGCTGCCACCTTCTTGCCGCGGGCGGCCTTCGTGCTGGCGGATCGGCCGGTGGATGCGGAGGCCCGTGCAGCCCTGGCGCCGGGAGGTGGCTCGGCCTTCAATGCCTGCTGGCGCTGGAACAGGGGCACGGCCAGCGCGCGCAGGTCCAGCGCCGCCAGCTGCGCGCGCAGGAAGATCTGTTCGCGCTCCTCGAGCACGTGCTCGTCGATGGCCTCGCCGAGCGACGCCACCGTGTCGTCGAGCGCCTCGTCGCCAGCGGCCATGTCCAGGATGCTGGCGATCATCTCCTTGGCCTGTGCATGTTCCTCGAGCGCCTCGTCCATCAAGGCGTCGTCGCCGATGGCCTCGCGAACGGCCGGATAGAAGATCTCCTCCTCGATCCGCGCATGCACGGTGAGGGCCGCGCAGATCTTGCGCGCCAGCTGCAGCCGCGCGTCACCCGGCGCCCCATCCTGCACCAGCGCGCCGTAGGCGATGAACATCGACTTCACCAGCTTGTGGTCGTTGTCGAGCAGGTCGACCGCGTTCTCGAAGGGGACTTGGGACGTCATGAAGATCCTCGGTGTTGGCCAGGCGATGCCGTCATGCAGCACACGACGTGCCCATCCCGCCGCGGCATGCAGAGGAAGTCCCCGTGCCTGCACCGTGCGGCGCTGGCTATGATCTGCGGGACATGCCCATCCCTTTCCACACGCCCAACCGCTGCACGATCGGGCCGGCCACCTTGGCGGCTTTGCTGGCCAGCGCGTGCGCCACCGGCCAGCCCGCCGACAACCCACCTACTCCGACGACACACGCCATGGCCACCCACTCCGTCACGCTCGCCATCGGCCACCCCGTCACGGTGCCGGGCGAACCCATCACCCTCGAGATGCTCGGCGTCAAGGACAGTCGCTGCCCCGAAGGCGCCAAGTGCATCTGGGCCGGCCACGCGGAGGTCACGCTGCGCGTCACCGAGGCGGGCGCGCCCGCCGAGACCCTCGCCATCGGTACGCAAGCACCGGCGCACATGAACCTCGCGTACGAGGCCACCCACGGCGCCCACCGCTTCACGCTGCTCGAGCTGGTGCCGGCGCCCGTGCTGGGCAAGACCGCCACTGACGGCGACTACCGCGCATCGGTGCAGGTCTCGACGCACTGAGCGAGCACCGCACCGCCCGGGCGTGCTGGGCGGGTCACCGACGCGGCGTGGCCGCCCGGCCGCCTAGCGCCGCGCCGGCGGCAAGTCCGTGCAACTCCCGTGCGCGGCCTCGGCGGCCAGCCCGATCGACTCGCCCAGCGTCGGGTGCGGGTGGATCGTCTTGCCGATGTCCACCTCGTCGGCGCCCATCTCGATGGCCAGGGCCACCTCGCCGATCATGTCGCCCGCATGCGTGCCGACGATGCCGCCGCCCAGGATCTGGTGCGTCTCGGCGTCGAACAGCAGCTTGGTGAAGCCCTCGTCGCGACCGTTGGCGATGGCGCGGCCGGAGGCCGTCCACGGGAACAGGCCCTTCTTCACCTTCACGCCCTGCGCCTTCGCCTGGTCCTCGGTCAGGCCCACCCACGCCACTTCCGGGTCGGTGTAGGCCACGCTCGGGATCACGCGGGCATCGAAGCGCGCGTGCGCGTCGCCCGCGGCCACCTCGGCGGCCACGTGGCCCTCGTGCACGGCCTTGTGCGCCAGCATCGGCTGGCCCACGATGTCGCCGATCGCGAAGATGTGGGGCACGTTGGTGCGCATCTGGACGTCCACGGGGATGAAGCCGCGGTCGCCCACGATCACGCCCGCCTTCTCCGCGCCGATCTTCCTGCCGTTGGGCGTGCGGCCCACGGCCTGCAGCACCAGGTCGTACATCCCGTCGGTGGTGCCGCCCTCGCCCTCGAACGTCAAGCGGATGCCGTCGGCCGTGGCCTGCGCGCCCGTGGTCTTCGTCTTCAGCATCACCTTGTCGAAGCGCGGCGCGTTCATCTTCTGCCACACCTTCACCAGGTCGCGGTCGGCGCCCTGCATCAGGCCGTCCAGCATCTCCACCACGTCCAGGCGCGCGCCCAGCGTGGAATACACGGTGCCCATCTCCAGGCCGATGATGCCGCCACCGACGATCAGCATGCGCTTCGGCGCGCCGCGCAGCTGCAGCGCGCCGGTGGAGTCGACGATGCGCGGGTCGTCGGGCAGGAACGGCAGGCGCACGGCCTGCGAGCCGGCCGCGATGACGGCCTGCTTGAACTTGATCACCTGCGTCCTGCCGCTGCGCTCGGTGCCGTCGCCGGTGGTCTCCTCCACCGACAGGTGGTGCGGGTCGGCGAACGTGCCCACGCCGCGCACCACGGTGACCTTGCGCATCTTCGCCATCTGGCCCAGGCCGCCGGTGAGCTTGCCCACCACCTTGCCCTTGTGGGCGCGCAGCTTGTCCAGGTCGATCTGCGGCGCACCGAACGTGACGCCCAGCGCCGCGAAGTGCGACGCCTCGTCGATGACGGAGGCGACATGCAGCAGGGCCTTGGAGGGGATGCAGCCCACGTTCAGGCACACGCCCCCCAACGTGGCGTAGCGCTCCACCACGGCCACCTTCATGCCGAGGTCGGCCGCGCGGAAGGCGGCGGAGTAACCGCCGGGGCCGCCCCCCAGGACGACGAGGTCGACCTCCAGGTCGACGCCGCCGCCGTACGTGGCGGCCTGGGGCGCGGGCGCGCTGGGCTGGGCAGGTGTGGCGGCAGGTGCTGGCGCGGGCGCGGGTGCGGACGCGTCCCCGGGTGCGCTCGCCGGTGGGGGCGAGGCGGCGGGCGCAGGCGCAGGCGTCGCAGCAGCCGGGGGGGCCGCCGGCGGCGCCGCGGCCGCGGCGCCGCCCTCGCCTTCCACCGCCAGGATCACCGAGCCCATGCTCACCCGATCCCCCACCTTGACCTTCACCTCCTTGACCACGCCGTCCGCGGACGACGGGATCTCCATCGAGGCCTTGTCGCTCTCGACGGTGATGAGGCTCTGTTCCTTCGTGACGCGATCGCCGGGCTTGACCAGCACCTCGATCACGCCCACATCCTTGAAGTCACCGATGTCCGGGACGGACACGTCGATCAGCGCCATGTGGCTCAACCCTTCAGCTTCAGTGTGTGCACGCGGGTCGGGCCCGCGGAGTTCTTGTCGAATTCGCTGCCGGCGTCCACGCCGATGGTCGCCAGCTCCTTGGCGGTCTTGGCGCGATCCGAGGCCGCCCACATGGCCCCGAGCGCGAACGCGCGGCCCGAGCCGATGGCCCAGAAGCGGTCGAACACGAAGACCTCGCGGTAGCTGTACACGCCGTAGATGCCGGTGGCGTTGGCGATCAGCACGGTGAACTGGGACGACTCGTACGGGTCCGCGTCCTCCTCCTTCGAGTTGAGGAAGAACTGTTCCTTCAGCCGTGGGTGCAGGTCGAGGAAGGTCTCGAAGATCTGCTCGCGCGATTCAAGACGCAGCTCCTCGGCCTTCAGGCCGCGCAGGGCCTTGCGCAACACGGGGAAGTGCGCGGTGGTGCCCGACAGCCCGAACAGGTTGTCGCCCACCTGGAAGATCTTCTCGTTGTCCTCGTAGCCATGCGACAGGCGGGTGTCGCCGAACGTCACCAGCGAATCGGCGGCCATCGCCACCTGGTTGCCCTTGCGTGCGACGGTGAGGGTGGTCATGCGAGAGGCTCCTTTCGTTGTTGTTCGTCGAGAGTGAGACGCCGTCAGGCGGTCACAACATCACGCGGCGGAAGTCGGCCAGGACCTGACCCAGGTAGGCATTGAACCGCGCCGCGGACGCCCCGTCGATCACCCGGTGGTCCCACGACAGCGACAGCGGCAGGATCAGCCGCGGCACGAAGGCCTTGCCGTCCCACACCGGGCGCTGCGCGCTCTTGCACACGCCCAGGATGGCCACCTCGGGGGCGTTGATGATGGGCGTGAAGTACGTGCCGCCGATGCCGCCCAGCGAGCTGATCGAGAAGCAGCCGCCGGTCATCTCGGCCGGCGACAGCTTCCCGTCGCGCGCCTTGCCGGCCAGCTCGTTCATCTCCTTGGCGATCTGCACGATGCCTTTCTTGTCGGCATCGCGGATCACCGGGACCATCAGGCCATTGGGCGTGTCCGCCGCGAAGCCCACGTGGAAGTACTTCTTGAGCACCAGCGTGTCGCCGTCCAGCGATGCGTTGAACTCCGGGAACTTCTTGAGCGCGGCCACGCAGGCCTTGATCAGGAAGGCGAGCATCGTCACCTTCACGCCGGCCTTCTCGTACTCCTTGTTCAGCGTGACGCGGAAGGCCTCGAGCTCGGTGATGTCGGCATCGTCGTGGTTCGTGACGTGCGGGATCATCACCCAGTTGCGGTGCAGGTTGGCGCCCGAGATCTTCTTGATGCGCGACAGGTCCTTGCGCTCCACCTCGCCGAACTTGGTGAAGTCGACGCTGGGCCAGGCCAGCAGGTTGGCGAGCGGGCCCGCACCCCCGCCCGCGCCGCTCGCGGCGCCAGCACCCGCCGGCGCCTTGGCCGCCGCCGCGCGCGTCTGCGTGGCGCCGCTCATCACGGCCTTGACGAAGCCTTCCAGGTCCGATTGCAGGATGCGGCCCTTGGGCCCGCTGCCGGTGACCTCGTCCAGCGGCACGCCCAGCTCACGGGCGGCCTTGCGGATGGACGGCGACGCGTGCGGCAGGCGGCCCGTGGGCGCCGTGGGCTCGTGCGCGGGCAGCGCGGCCGTGGGCGGCGTGCGCTCCACCGCTGGCGTGGACGGCGATTCGGAACCCGGCGACGGCGCGGTGGCGGCCGCCGACGCGGGGGCCGCGGCGGCCGCCGCGGCGGACGCGGGCGCCGAGGCTGCTGCAGTGGCCGCTGGCGCCGATGCGGCACCCGCCGCGCCTTCCAGCACCGCGATCTTCGTGCCCTTGGACACGCGATCGCCTACCTTCACCAGCAGTTCCTTGAGCTTGCCGGCGCCCGACGACGGGATCTCCATCGACGCCTTGTCGCTCTCCACCGTGATCAGGCTCTGCTCGGCCGACACCATGTCGCCCACCTTCACCAGCACCTCGATCACGCCGACATCGGCGAAGTCGCCGATGTCCGGGACGAAGACGTCCACCGGGCCCGCCGCGCTCGCGGGTGCGGGTGCGGGTGCGGGTGCGGGTGCGGGAGCGGGAGCGGGTGCGGGTGCGGGTGCGGCCGCGTTCGCAGGCGCAGGCGCAGGCGCGTTCGCAGGCGCCGATGCCATGGGCGCGGCAGCAGGCGCCGCGGCAGCCGGTGCCGCAGCCGCAGCCGCAGCCGCAGCCCCCGCCCCGTCCGCCTCCATCACCAGCAACACCGACCCCTCGCTGATCTTGTCGCCCATCGCGACCTTCATCTCCTTCACCACGCCCGCGTGCGTGCAGGGGATCTCCATCGAGGCCTTGTCGCTCTCGACCGTCACCAGGCTCTGCTCCACCCGCACCGTGTCGCCGGGCTTGACCAGCAGCTCGATGATCTCGACGTTCTTGAAATCGCCGATGTCCGGCACCTTCACTTCCACCATGGCCATGTTCTCGTTCTCCAGCGAAGGTTCAGGCGTACAGCGGATTGAGCTTGTCGGCATCGATGCCGTACTTGGCGATGGCCTCGGCCACCTTCGCCGCCGCGAAGTTGCCCTCGTCCGCCAGCGCCTTCAACGCGGCCACCACGATGTAGTGGCGGTTCACCTCGAAGTGCGTGCGCAGCTTGCTGCGGAAATCGCTGCGACCGAAGCCGTCGGTGCCCAGCACGCGGTACGCCCGGCCCTTGGGCAGGAACGCGCGCACCTGGTCGGCGTACGACTTGATGTAGTCGGTGGATGCCACCACCGGGCCGTCGTGCGCGCCCAGCTGCTGCGCGATGAAGGGCACGCGCGCCGTGGCGGTGGGGTGCAGCAGGTTCCAGCGCTCGCAGTCCGCGCCCTCGCGGGCCAGCTCGTTGAAGCTCGGGCAGCTCCACACGTTGGCGCCCACGCCCCACTCCTTCTCCAGCAGCTCCTTGGCGGCCATCGACTCGCGCAGGATGGTGCCGGAGCCCAGCAGGTTCACCACCGGCCCCGCCGCCATCGCGGACGGCTGCAGCAGGTACATCCCCTTGATGATCTGCTCCTCGGTGCCCGGCTGCAGGCCCGGCATCGGGTAGTTCTCGTTCAGCAGCGTGATGTAGAAGTAGACGTTGTCCTGCTTCTCCACCATGCGCTTCAGGCCATGGTGCATGATCACCGCCACCTCGTGCGCGAAGGTGGGGTCGTAGCTGATGCAGTTGGGGATCGTGCCCGCCAGGATGTGGCTGTGGCCGTCCTCGTGCTGCAGGCCCTCGCCGTTCAGCGTGGTGCGGCCCGACGTGCCGCCCAGCAGGAAGCCGCGCGCCTGCATGTCGCCCGCCGCCCAGGCCAGGTCGCCGATGCGCTGGAAGCCGAACATCGAGTAGTACACGTAGAACGGGATCATGATCCGGTTGTTGGTGCTGTACGACGTCGCCGCGGCGATCCAGCTGCTCATGCCGCCCGGCTCGTTGATGCCTTCCTGCAGGATCTGACCGGCCTTGTCCTCGCGGTAGTACATCACCTGGTCCTTGTCGACCGGCGTGTAGATCTGCCCCGCGGGGTTGTAGATGCCGATCTGGCGGAACAGGCCTTCCATGCCGAACGTGCGCGCCTCGTCCACCAGGATGGGCACCGCGCGCGGGCCCAGCTGCTTGTCGCGCAGCAGCACGGTCAGGAAGCGCACGTAGGCCTGCGTGGTGCTGATCTCGCGGCCTTCGGCCGTCGGGTCCAGCACCGACTGGAACGTGGCCAGCTCGGGCACCGCCAGTTGCTCGTCCGCCTTCGGCCGGCGATGCGGCAGGTAGCCGCCCAGCGCCTCGCGGCGCGCGTGCAGGTACTTCATCTCCGGCGTGTCGTCGGCCGGCTTGTAGAACGGCAGCTTGGACAGCTCGCTGTCCGGCACCGGGATGTTGAAGCGGTCGCGGAAGATGCGGATGTCGTCGTCGGTGAGCTTCTTGGTCTGGTGCGCGGTGTTCTTGCCCTCGCCGCTCTTGCCCATGCCGAAGCCCTTGACCGTCTTGATCAGCAGCACGGTGGGCTGGCCGACCGTGTGGACGGCCTTGTGGTACGCGGCGTACACCTTCTGCGGGTCGTGGCCGCCACGGTTCAGGCGCCAGATGTCGTCGTCGGACATCTTGGCCACCATCTCCAGCGCGTCGGGGTGGCGGCCGAAGAAGTTCTTGCGGACGAAGGCGCCGTCGTTGGCCTTGCAGGCCTGGTAGTCGCCGTCCACCATGTCCATCATGATCTTCTTGACCACGCCGTCCTTGTCGCGCGCCAGGATCGGGTCCCAGTAGCCGCCCCACAGCAGCTTGATGACGTTCCAGCCCGCGCCGCGGAACTCGCCCTCCAGCTCCTGCACGATCTTGCCGTTGCCGCGCACCGGGCCGTCCAGGCGCTGCAGGTTGCAGTTGACGACGAAGATCAGGTTGTCCAGCTTCTCTCGCGCGGCCAGGCCGATGGCGCCCAGGGACTCGGGCTCGTCCATCTCGCCGTCCCCGCAGAACACCCACACCTTGCGCTTCGACGTGTCCGCGATGCCGCGCGCATGCAGGTACTTCAGGAAGCGCGCCTGGTAGATGGCCATCAGCGGCCCCAGACCCATCGACACGGTGGGGAACTGCCAGAACTCGGGCATCAGCTTCGGGTGCGGATAGCTGGACAGGCCCTTGCCGTCCACCTCCTGGCGGAAGTTGAGCAGTTGCTCCTCGGTGATGCGGCCTTCCATGAACGCGCGGGCGTAGATGCCGGGCGCGGAGTGGCCCTGGATGTACAGCAGGTCCCCGCCGTGGTCCGGCGTCTCGGCGTGCCAGAAGTGGTTGAAGCCGCAGCCCAGCATCGTGGCCAGCGACGCGAAGGACGACAGGTGGCCGCCCAGGTCCCCGCCATCGGCCGGGTCGAGGCGGTTGGCCTTGACCACCATCGCCATCGCGTTCCAGCGCATGTAGGCGCGCAGGCGCTCCTCGAACTCGAGGTTGCCCGGGCAGCGCGCCTCGTCCTGCGTGGCGATGGTGTTGATGTAGGCCGTGGTGGCGGAGAACGGCTGGTCGATGCCGGCCTGGCGGGCCTGGTCGAGCAGCTGCTCGATCAGGAAGCGGCCGCGCTCGCGGCCCTCGCTCTGGATGACGGCGGACAGCGCGTCCAGCCATTCGCGCGTTTCCTGCGCGTCGTCGTCGTTGGCGGCGGCGCCGGGGAAGGCATCGGGAACTGCGGACATGGCGGTTTGTCTCCTGGAAGGCACGTCGAGCCTGCAATCTAGGCCCGTCTCTCTAACCCGGGCGGAGTGTCGCACAACTTCCTGGCAAATTCCAAATGGCGGACGGCCGTTTCACATTATGCAATTGCCGACGATCCGTGAAACCCGTCGCGCGCGGCCCGGCGGCATTCCCCATGCCCGCCGCCCGATAATCGCGGGGATATGGAATCGACCCTCGAGCCCACGCCGTCGGCGTCCGCGCCCACGCCCACGTGGACCCAGCGCATGTTCGGGCGCTGGTGGCGCCGACAGTCGGCCGCCCGCCAGGACCGCTTCGCCACGCTCGGCCCGCTGGTCTCGGTGGTGCTGTTCCTGCTGGCCATCGTCGCGGCCTTCTGGACCCTGCGCAACGAGGAGATCGAGCGCGCCACCGACGCCGTTCGCCGCGACACCGAGCTGGCGCAGCAGCAGATCCGCCTGCGCCTGATCGAGGACCAGGAGCTGGTGGTGCGCCTGGCGCGCGACATCGTCTCGCGCGACGTCAACACCGAAACCTTCTACAGCCAGGCGGCAGCCTTCACGCCCAACCGGCCCGAGATCACGCAGGTGATGTGGCTCACCAATGCGCGCGACCTGCGCGCGGCGTACTTCGGCAGCACGTTTCGCGGCCCGGACAACGCGCGCTCCAGCCCGGGCGATCCGTCGCTGCCGGTGCTGGGCGCGGGCACCCCAGCCGAGGCGGCGTTCCTCACCGCGCGCACCTCGCACCTGCCGGTGTGGTCGCAGCCGTTCCAGGACACGGACGGCAACCCCGTGTTCCAGGTGTACGTGCCGCTGATCGAGCGCGGCGGCTTCGCGGGCGCGCTGGTGGTGGAGTACGGCATCGAGGGCCTGCTGCGCTACGCGGTGCCCGGCGAGGTCACCAAGCGCCGCGGCATCCAGGTGCTGGACGCGCGGGAGAACCTGCTCGCCTCCACCGTCACCTCGATGCCGGGCCGGCCGCGCGCGGGCTCGTCCATCGCGGACGAGGCGCCACTCACGCCGGCCAGCAACGGCCTGATCATCCGCGGCCTGGGCTACCGCACGTCCATCGGCCTGATCAGCAACACGCTGTTCTGGATGGTGCTGGCGCTGTCGGGCCTCACCGTGTGGATGCTGCTGGGCACCTGGCGCCACATGCGGCGCCGCGCGCAGATCCAGGGCGCGCTGGTGCACGAGACCAACTTCCGCCGCGCGATGGAGAACTCCATGCTCACGGGCATGCGCGCGATGGACATGGAGGGCCGCATCACCTATGTGAACCCGGCCTTCTGCGCCATGACCGGCTTCGGCGATGGCGAGCTGGTGGGCCGGCTGCCGCCCTTCCCGCACTGGCCGCACGACCGCATCGACGAGAACGCGCGCCTGCTGCAGCAGGAACTGCAGGGCCGCAGCCCGGCGGGCGGCATCGAGGTGAAGATCATGCGCAAGGACGGCAGCGTGTTCGACGCGCGCATGTATGTCTCCCCGCTGATCGACGCGCGTGGCGTGCAGACCGGCTGGATGACCTCGGTCACCAACATCACCGAGGCCAAGCGCGTGCGCGACCAGCTGTCGGCCTCGCACGAGCGCTTCACCACGGTGCTGGAGGGCCTGGACGCCGCGGTGTCCGTGCTGTCGGTGCAGCAGGGCCAGCTGCTGTTCGCCAACCGCTCGTACCGGCTGTGGTTCGGCTCGGACGCGCACATCCACGCGGTGCTGGCCGGCGGGATCGACGCCGACACGGTGCCCGCGGACGTGGACGACTCGGTGGACAGCTACGGCGGCCTGCCGGCGCAGGAGCTCACCGAGGTGGGCACCGCGCCGCGCGAGGTGTTCGTGGAATCCCTCGACAAGTGGTTCGACGTGCGCTCGCGCTACCTGCAGTGGACCGACGGCCGGCTCGCGCAGATGCTGATCGCCACCGACATCACCGCGCGCCTGCGCGCGGAGGCGCAGGCCCAGGCGCAGGCGGAGAAGGCCCACTTCACCAGCCGGCTGATCGCGGTGGGCGAAATGGCGAGCTCCGTGGCGCACGAGCTGAACCAGCCGCTCACCGCTATCAGCAACTACTGCAGCGGCATGGTGTCGCGCGTGCGCAATGAATCCATCGGCACGCAGGACCTGATCTCCGCCCTGGACAAGACGAAGAAGCAGGCCGAGCGCGCGGGCCAGATTATCCACCGCATCCGCAACTTCGTGAAGCGCCGCGAGCCGCAGCGCACGGTGGCGCACGCGCGCGACATGGTGGAGGACGCGGTGGAGCTGGCCAGCATCGAGCTGAAGCGCCGCAACGTGAACATCCAGACCTACGTGGCGCAGCGCCTGCCCACGCTGATGGTCGACCCGATCCTGATCGAGCAGGTGCTGCTGAACCTGCTGAAGAACGCGGCCGAGGCCATCGACGGCGCCAACCTGCCGCTGCTGCGCCGGCACATCGAGCTGCGCGTGGTGCCGCGCCACACGCCGGAGGAAGGCGGCGTGATCGAGTTCAGCGTCACCGACAAGGGTCCGGGCCTGCGCGAGGAAGTGCTGTCGCGACTCTACGAAGCATTCTTCTCGACAAAAGTGGAAGGAATGGGCATCGGGCTGTCCCTTTGCCGCTCCATCATCGAGTCCCACCGGGGCCGGATACGTGCCCAGAACCTCTACAATGGCACCTTGGTGACAGGGTGCGTCTTTTCGTTCACCCTGCCTGTCGAAACCACGAGTCGGACCGACTCGTCGGCCGCTGCCGGTTCGTCCGATCCCCCTGAGGACGCCAGCGATCTCGCGGCCGACGCGCCCACCGACCCCGAAGCCAACGCCACAGCCCCATGAGCCTGATCCCCAAGAAAGGTACCGTCTACGTGGTCGATGACGACGAGGCGGTCCGCGATTCTCTTCAGTGGTTGCTCGAGGGCAAGGACTACCGCGTCAAGTGCTTCGACTCGGCCGAGTCGTTCCTGTCGCGCTTCGACCCCCGCGAAGTGGCCTGCGTCATCGCCGACATCCGCATGGACGGCATGAGCGGCCTCGAGCTGCAGGACCGCCTGCTCGAGCGCAAGAGCCCCCTGCCCATCGTGTTCGTCACGGGCCACGGCGACGTGCCGATGGCGGTGTCCACGATGAAGAAGGGCGCGATGGACTTCATCGAGAAGCCGTTCAAGGAGGACGACCTGGTGTCGCTGGTGGAGCGCATGCTCGACCAGGCGCGCTCGTCGTTCTCGCACCACCAGGAACAGGCCAGTCGTGATGCGCTGCTGTCGCGCCTGACGACCCGCGAGGCGCAAGTGCTGGAACGCATCGTGGCCGGGCGCCTCAACAAGCAGATCGCGGATGACCTGGGGATCAGCATCAAGACGGTGGAGGCGCATCGCGCCAACATCATGGAGAAGCTGAATGCCAATACCGTGGCCGACCTGCTGAAGATCGCGTTGGGGGCGACGTCTCCGAAGGCGTGATTTGATCGGGGTCAGGCCTCCGGCCTGACCTGTGTGTTGGTCGAAGGCTTCGCCCGCGCGCGTCCGCGCTGGCAAGCCGGGCCCAGGCTTCCCGCCCGGCCCAGCGTACGGCGCCGCGGCCTTCGGCGCGCGGTGCCGTGCGCGCCGAAAGAGTGGCGCACTGACAAACTCGTCGCCGGCCACCGTTGCGTGCCAGCGGAATTGCTGAATAAGCTGTGACAAGGTTGGGAAGCCATGGCGTCGGTCCGGCCATCGAGGCCGAACCGACGCCCAAGCATGCCGGCGCTCGCGCCTTCTCCCCAACGACCGCACATCCTCGTACCGCCCCTTCGGGACCGGTTGGACGCGACGTTGTCCTTCACGAGTCGCCGTTTGGAAGCCGCAACACGGGCACGCTTCGGCGTGGCGTCGGCCTCGATGGCCGGCGTCACGCCCATGGCCCACCCCAACTGTCGTGACACCCTCCCCCGCGAATGTTGTCGGCCCCCCACCGTCACGTGGCCTGCAAGCCGGCCCAGGCTTCCCGGCCGGCCCATCGGCAGGCGCCGAGGTTCTATGGATTTCGTCAAGCCGCTGCAGCCACCTTTGTGGCATCGAACGGCATGCCGGTTCGCCACACCGC
>FTBV01000070.1_pt1 | contig 25075 bp, 22 predicted proteins | sample 1639281 | NCBI WGS metagenome assembly FTBV01 (sample SAMEA3914864, study PRJEB12502) | metagenome | biome: forest; material: soil | place: USA | collected 2012-03-12 | depth 0.3 m | reverse complement strand
TGATCTCGGCCGAACTGCACATCAGCCCGGGCAACCTGTACTACCACTACCCGGCCAAGGACGAGCTGATCAACGCGCTGTTCGACCGCTACGAGAAGGGGTTGAACGAACTGCTGCATGCGGCCGACAACGTGCGCAACGTGGAGGACGCCTGGCTGTTCTTCCACATGCTGTTCGAGCTGATCTGGGAATACCGCTTCCTGTATCGCGACCTGAACGACCTGCTGTCCAAGAACCGCCGCCTGGAGACGCACTTCCAGTTCGTGCTGAAGAACAAGTCCCGCGCGGTGGAGGCCGTGCTGGACGGCCTGTCGCGCGGCAGCGCCGTGCGCGTGGACCGCCGCGACGTGCCGGCCGTGGCCACGTCGATGGTGGTGGTGCTCACGTACTGGCTGTCGTACGAGTACGTGCGTGACCCGCGCAAGGCGCTCGAGCCCGAGGCGGCCGGGGCCACGCTGGCGCGCGGGGCGTGGCACGTGCTGAGCCTGCTGAGCCCCTACCTGGAGCCGGGGGCGCGGGAGCACCTGCTGACGCTGGCGGGCGCCTACAAGCAGCAGTCCTGATCCTCCTTCTCCCTCTCTCTCTCAAAACTCCGGAGACACCCATGGCCAAGTGGACCGCCTTCCCGTACGACGCCGACGACTACACCTACGACGCCGCCGCGCTGAAGAAGCACTGGGCACGCCTGCACAGGGGCGACGCCGAGCCCTTCCCGAAGGACGACGCCGTGCTGGCCGCCTGGGCACTGTTCCACGCGGGCCAGTTCCAGAAGGCCTACGACGCGGGCCTGAAGGCCGGCGGCGCGGGCATCACCGTGGCCAACAAGGCGCAGTCCATCTACGCCAACTACCTCGAGAAGAGCGAGAAGGTGAAGCTGGAGATGTTCCAGGAGGTGGCCGCGCGCGCCGAGAAGCAGGCCGGCGCCGAGCCGAAGAACGCCAACGCGCACTACTGGATGGCCTACGCGCTGGGCCGCTACAGCCAGGGCATCAGCGTCACCAAGGCGCTGGCGCAGGGCCTGGGCGGCAAGGTGAAGAGCGCGCTGGAGACCACGATCGCGCTGGCGCCGAAGCACGCCGACGCCCACATCGCGCTGGGCGCGTTCCACGCCGAGGTGATCGACAAGGTGGGCAAGCTGCTGGGCAAGACCCAGGGCGCCGACACCGCCACGGGCCTGAAGATGTTCAAGGAGGCCCTGGCCCTGAACCCCGACAGCGCCATCGCCAAGGTGGAATACGCCAACGGCCTGGTGATGCTCGAGGGCGACAAGCGGATGAAGGAAGCCGAGAAGCTCTACGCGGATGCCGCGGCCGCCAAGGCGATGGACGCGATGGAGCGGCTGGACGTGGAGATGGCGAAGGCGGAGCTGGAGGACTGACTTCGCGGTGCCTCTCTCAGCCTCCCGGTGCCTGGCATCGTCGACGGGGTCAGGTCTTGCCTGTTGCCCCGCGATGCAGAGCCCCGGGACCCGGATCGAGGGGCAACAGGCAAGACCTGACCCCTCTCACTCCCAAGGCATCATCATCGCCAGGTACAGCAACTGATCGAACTCCGGCCGGAACCGCCGCACGATGTCATCCGGATCCGGGCACATCCGCGCATCGGTGATCAGGCTGAACTGCACCCCGCCCCCATACGACAGGATGGACACCCCCATCCCGATGTCGCCGGACGCCGGCACCCAGAACATCACCTGCTTCAGCGTCCGTCCGCAGATCTTCAGCGGCTCCTTCGGCCCCGGCACGTTGGTCATCACCGCCGTGGCCTTCTTGGCGAACATGTTCAGCAGCGCCGCCTGCACCGGCTTGATCAGCACGCCCGCCACGGCCAGCAGCGCGAACGCCAGCAGCGGCTGGTAGCCGCCCTTCAGCTCGTTCATGCGCGCGCGCACGGCCGCCAGGCGCTCCACCGGGTTCTCGATGCCGATCGGCAGCACCAGCGGCACCAGGCCGAACTGGTTGCCCAGCTGCCAGGCCTTCTCCAGCGGGCGCAGGTTGACCGGCACCATGGCGCGGATCTCCTTGCCGCGCGTGTCCTCGCCGCGATCGCGCAGGTAGCTGCCGATGGCGCCGGCCACGCTGGCCAGCAGCACGTCGTTGATGCTGCCGCCCATGGCCTGGCCGATGGCCTTGACCTCGTCCACCGGGATGGGCTCGCCCCACGCCACGCGCTTGCCCGGCGTGGCCTTGCCCTTCAGGCGGGTGGGCGAGTCGTCGGGCATCAGCGCCATGGCCGCCACGTCGCTGACCACCTGCGCGCCGATCCGGGCCATCTCCACCGATCCGCTGAGCGGCGCCGACGGGTCCGCCATCAGTTCCATCGACTTGGCCACGCCCGCGCCCGACAGGCCGATGGCCTTGACGGTGAGGTCGGCCACGGGCTTGAGCAGGTAGTCGCTGATCCAGTCGTGCTCGCTCTCCACGCCGGGCACGGGCAGCTTGCGCTCGGGCGGCGGCTTGCCGCCATCGGTGATGGACAGCATCACGGAGATGAGCGCGATGCCATCGGCGATGCAGTGGTGGATGCGCGCCACCAGCGCCGTCTGGCCGGTGTCGAAATCCTCGTACAGGTGGAACTGCCACAGCGGGCGGCTGGGGTTCAGCGGCTGCACCGACAGCTCGGCCACCGCGTCCTTCAGGGCGTCCAGCCGGGTCTTGCCGCGCGGCACCTCCAGGCGGGCAGGCACCACGTGGGCGGCGATGTCGAAGTGGTCGTCGCGCACCCAGGTGGCGCCCAGCGTGTCCTCCACCACCTTCTGCTTGAAGCGCTTGTACTTCAGCAGGCTGCCTTCCACCCGCGCCCGCAGGTCCTTCAACGACAGCGTGGGCTCCACCAGCCATACCCCGACGATCATCATCAGGTTGGCTTCCGTGTCCATCCGCAGCCACGCGGTATCCACGCGCGACATGCGTTCGGTGGCCCCGCTGCCCTTCATGCTGCCTGCACCCATGCTCCCCCGCTCCTTCGGTTTTCGGTTCGTGCGGCCACGTCCGGAATAAGGTGGACGCTCGACCAACCGGGCACGATGCTGTTTAAGATGCCGGCCGTCAAGCCCGACTTACCGACTGACCTCCCGAAGGATCCCCATGAGCGCCCTGGACACCTCGTTCGAACAGGCCGTCGCCGACAGCAAGAACCTGCCGGAACGCCCCGACAACATGACGATGCTGAAGCTCTACGCCCTGTACAAGCAGGCCAGCAGCGGCGACGTGGACGGCAAGCGCCCGGGCTTCACCGACATGGTGGGCCGCGCCAAGTGGGACGCGTGGAACGAGCTGCAGGGCAAGAGCAGCGACGAGGCGAAGCAGGAATACATCGACCTGGTCGAATCGTTGAAGTAAGGGGCTGGTGCCGGGCATCACCTCCTAACCTCCGCAGGAGGTTAGGAGGTGATGCCTGGCACCATCTTGAACGCCGCCTACTTCGGCTGCTTTGCCATTTCCTTGGCCAGTGCTTCGTCCAGCTGCTTGCGGGTCTCGGCCTCGATCATGCCCAGGAACGGCCGGAACATTAGGCCCAGCTTGGCCTCCACCTCGAAGTGATCGGCGGCCACGGTCATGCGGCCGTCCACGCCCGAGCGCTTGAACTCCAGCGTGTCCGAGGTCTCGCCCTCGTACAGGGTGCATTCCATCTCGAGCTTCTTCTCGACGTGCTCGGCCCACTTGAGGGCCACCTTCCGGGCGCGGGGCAGCCCGAGGTTGTGATCGCGACGCAGGTGCAGGTCAGCCATGGTTCTCTCCTGCCTGGATTCTCCGCGAAAAAGCGCCGACGTTCAGGGCCGTGGCGTGGCGGATGCCGCTGTCGCGGGCGCTTCCGGCGCGCCGCAGCACGCCGACAACGCCTTCTCCCGGTCGGCCCGGTCCAGCGCGGCCATCCGCTGCACCTCGGCGTAGAAGCGCGGGAAGTCGTCGCCCTGCTGGTGGAACAGGCGCTCGAAGGCCTCCACCTTGGCGTCGTACGCGGCCTGCGTGCCGATCGACGCGTTGTTGGCCTCGGCGAACCACTTGTCGTAGCCCGTGAAGCCCTCCCAGCGGTCGCGCTTGAGGGTGGCGAACTCCGCGCGCATGTCGGCGAACGCCTCGGCCTTGCCGCGACGTTTCTCGTCGTCGGACGCGGGCCCGCGGTACAGCGCGTCCAGGCGTTCCCGGTACTTCTTGACGATGGCCAGGAAGTCCGCGCGGCGGCCCTCCCGGGTGCGTTGCGCGGCCTTGATGCGCTCGCCCTCCTCGCCGGTGAGCCAGCGGTCGCTGCCCAGGCGCTCCACGGCGGTGGCGAACGATTCGTTGAACGTGGTGTCGCCCGACGCATACGCCACCTGGTGCGCCAGCTCGTGGAAGATCAGCCGCGACAGCTCGATCTCGGGCCAGTTGACGAAGGTGTTGAGCAGCGGATCGCCGCCGGTCCAGTTCATCCAGCCCAGCGTGGAATACGCCGGCACCGGGTACACGTTCACGTCCAGGCCTTCGGTGCGCAGGGGCGCGGCGGCGGCCTCGGCCTCGGCCAGGCTGTAGTAGCCGCGATAGCCCACGCAGCCCACCACCGGGAAGCACCAGGTGCGCAACTGCAGCGACAGCTCGGGCGCGGCCACCACGTTCCAGACCGCCGCGCTGCGATGCAGGTCGGCATAGGAGCGGTAGCTGCCGTTGTCGGGCAGGTGCAGGTCGCTGACGGCGAAATCGCGGATGCGCTGGGTGAGCTGCAGGCGCTCCCGCAGCGCGGGCGGGGTGGCGGGATCCGCGATCACCACCTTCACCGGCCGGGCCGCGCGCAGCAGCTCCACGTGGCCCGTGGCGGATTGGGTGAGGTAGCCCGCCGAACTGCAGCCGCTCAGGCACGCCGTGCCGAAGAACAGCGCCGCGAGGCCGCCGACGCCCACCAGGCCCGCGAGGCCCCAGCGCGCCACGCGGCGCCGCGGCCAGAATCGACGCGGCGGAGACGTCACGCGCGCGCCACCTCCACCAGGCAATCGTAGAAGGCCGGCGCGCGGCCCAGGTCGGTCAGGTGCTGGTGGGTGAGCTGGTTGACGTTGGTGCCGTCCAGGCCCAGCTTGCGCCACCACACGCCCAGGCCGTTGACCACGCCCGGCCGCGCGCGCGGGCTGACGCGCGCGACGCAGCGGTACTCGCCGCGGTCGTTCCACACGCGCACCACGTCGCCGGTGGCCAGGCCGCGCGGGGCGGCGTCGTCCGCGTGGATCTCCACGATCGGCTCGCGTTCGATGTCGCGCAGCGACTTCACGTTGACGAACGTCGAGTTCAGGAAGTTGCGCGCCGGCGGCGAGATCATCGCCAGCGGGAAGCGCCTGGCCAGCGCCGGCGCGCTGCGGGCGCTCTCGTAGGGCGGCAGGTAGTCGGGCACGCCCGCGCCCGGCGCGTCCACGCGCGCGCGGCCGCTGGGCGTCGGGAAGCCGCCCTGCGCGAACGGGGCGTCGGGGATCGGCAGCTTGAACCAGCCGGTGGCGCGCAACGCGTCCCAATCCACGGCCTCGCGCTTCAGCGACTGGCGCGCCAGGGTCTCGTCGTCGTCCAGGAAGCAGGCGTCGGTGAAGCCGCAGCGCTGCGCCAGCGCGCGGAAGATGGCGGCGTTGGAGCGCGACTGGCCGCGGGGCGCCAGGGCCGGCTCGTTCACCAGCGCATAGGTGTGGCCGTAACTGGTGAGCACGTCCCAGTGCTCCAGCTGCGTGGTGGCGGGCAGCACGTAGTCGGCGTGGTCGGCGGTGTCGGTGAGGAAGTGCTCCAGCACCACCGTGAACAGGTCGTCGCGGCGGAAGCCGGCCACCACCTTCGACGACTCGGGGGCCACGGCCACGGGATTGCTGTTGTAGACCACCACGGCCCGGATGCGCGGGCCGAAGGGGCGGCCGTCGGGCAGCCGCTCGCCGTCCCCGCGCAGCAGGTCGTCGCCGATGGTGCTCATGTTGAGGGTGCGCGGCGTGCGGCCGGCCAGCAGGTCGGGGCGCGACAGCCACGCGTCGTCGCGCACCGGCTTGAACCAGCCCGAGGACGACAGCAGCATCCCTCCGGCCCGGTGCCGCCAGGCGCCCGTGAGACACGGCAGCAGCGCGACCAGGCGCACCGCGTTGCCGCCGCCGCGCACGCGCTGCATGCCGTAGTTCAGGCGGATGGCGGCCGGGGGGGTGGTGCCGTAGTCGCGCGCCAGCTGGCGGATCTCGTCGGCCTGCAGCCCGCATTCCTCGGCCGCGCGCTCGGGCGGCCATTCCAGCGCGCGTGCCCGCAGTGCCGGCCAGCCCTCCACGTGGGCGGCCAGGTAGTCGTGATCGAGCCAGTCGTGCACCACCAGCTCGTGCATCAGCGCCAGGGCCAGCGCGCCGTCGGTGCCCGGGCGCAGCTGCAGGTGGCGATGGCACTTCTCCGCCGTCTCCGTGCGGCGCGGGTCGATGGCCACCAGCGTGGCGCCGGCGCGCTTGGCGGCCTGGGCGTAGGTCCAGAAGTGCAGGTTGGAGGCGATCGAGTTGCTGCCCCAGATCAGGATCAGCTTCGACTCCGCGAAGTGCTCCACGTGCATGCCCACCTTGGCGCCGTAGGTGGCGGTGAGCGCCTCGCCGCCGGCGGACGCGCAGATGGTGCGGTCCAGCAGCGACGCGCCCAGCTGGTGGAAGAAGCGCTGCGCCATCGACTCGCCCTGCACCAGGCCCATCGTGCCGGCGTAGCTGTAGGGCAGGATGGCCTGCGGATCCTCGGCGGCGATGGCCTGCAGGCGGCTGGCGATGTCGGCCAGCGCCTCGTCCCAGCCGCAGGGCTCGAAGCGGCCCTCGCCCTTGGCGCCCACCCGCTTCAGGGGCTGCAGCACGCGCTCGGGGTGCCCGGTGCGCTCGGCGTAGCGCGACACCTTGGTGCACAGGGCCCCGTGGGTGGTCGGATGATCGGGGTCGCCCTGCAGGCGGACCACCTGGTCGTGCTGAACGGTGACGCGGATGGCGCAGGTGTCGGGGCAGTCGTGGGGGCAGGCGGCGTGGACCGTCCGGGGGCCGTCGAGGGTCATCCCGGAATCATGTCACAGGCTTAAGATGAGCCATGAACTTGATCGACACCCTGCTGGCGGACGCCGCCCAGATCACCGCCCTGCGACGCGAGATCCACGCCCATCCCGAGTTGTGCTTCCAGGAGGAACGCACGGCCGAGCTGGTGGCGCGGTCGCTCACCGAGTGGGGCATCCCGATCCACCGCGGCCTGGGCAAGACGAGCGTCGTGGGCATCGTCAAGGCGGGCACCAGCCCGCGCGCGATCGGCCTGCGCGCCGACATGGACGCGCTGCCGATGACCGAGCACAACCGCTTCGCCCACGCCAGCCGACATCCCGGCAAGATGCACGCGTGCGGCCACGACGGCCACACCGCCATGCTGCTGGCCGCGGCCAAGCACCTCAGCAAGCACCGCAACTTCGACGGCACCGTGTACCTGCTGTTCCAACCGGCCGAGGAGGGCGGCGGCGGCGCGCGCGAGATGATCAAGGACGGCCTGTTCGACCGGTTCCCGATGGACGCCGTGTTCGGCATGCACAACTGGCCCGGCCTGAAGGCGGGCCAGTTCGCCGTCTGCGACGGTCCGGCCATGGCCTCCAGCAACGAGTTCCGGATCACCGTGAAGGGCCGCGGCTCCCATGCCGCGCTGCCGCACCTGGGCATCGACCCCGTTCCCGTGGCGTGCCAGATGGTGCAGGCCTTCCAGACCATCGTCACGCGCAACAAGCGGCCGGCCGATGCGGCCGTCATCTCGGTGACGATGATCCACACCGGCGAGGCCACCAACGTCGTGCCGGACGACGCCGTCATCGAGGGCACGGTGCGCACGTTCACCGTGCCGGTGCTGGACATGATCGAGGAGCGCATGCGCGCCATCGCGCAGCACACGGCGGCCGCGTTCGGCGCCACCGTGGAGTTCCAGTTCCACCGCAACTACCCGCCCACCATCAACCATCGCCACGAGGCCGAGTTCGTGCGCGGCGTGATGCGCGACACGGTGGGCGACGAGAACACCCTGGAGTTCGAGCCCACCATGGGCGCGGAAGACTTCAGCTACTTCCTCCAGGCCAAGCCCGGCGCGTACTTCGTCATCGGCAACGGCGACGGCAGCCACCGGCTGGCGTACGACGGCCAGGCAGATGACGCCGCCGCCTCGGCGCGAGCCCCGGCGGCCGACGCCACCCACGGCCTGGGGCCGTGCACGCTGCACAACCCGAACTACGACTTCAACGACGAACTGATCCCGCTTGGCGGTACGCTGTGGGTGCGCCTGGCCGAGAAGTGGCTCCAACCGCAAGGCTGATGCCCGCCGGCGGCTGAGCCGGGGACCTGGTCTGGAGGGGCCGCGATGGAAGTCGACGACAACGTCTTTGCCACCACGTACACGGAGGCCCGCGAGAAGTTCCTGGCCGCCGCCGCCGGCCTGCCCCACCAGGCCCACCGCTGCCCGGCGGCCGGGATGGACGACGAGCCGCTCACGATGGACGTGGTGCGGCTGGGCGCCGACGAGGCCGCCAACGTCCTGCTGATCACCAGCGCGTGCCATGGCGTGGAAGGCTTCTGCGGCTCCGGCGTGCAGGTGGCGCTGCTGCGCGACGCCACGTTCCGCGAGCAGGCGCGCCACGCCGGCGTGGCCGTGGTGATGGTGCATGCCCTGAACCCGTGGGGCTTCTCGCACTGGCGGCGCGTCACGCAGGAAGGCGTCGACCTGAACCGCAACTTCATCGACTTCACCCGGCCGCTGCCGCACAACCGCGGCTACGACGACATCGCAGACGCCCTGGTGCCGCCACACTGGCCGCCCTCGCCGGCCGAGGAGGCATCGCTGCGCCACTACGAGCAGCAGCACGGCACGCGCAAGCTGCGCGAGGCCGTCAGCGGCGGCCAGTTCCACCACCCCGACGGCCTGTTCTACGGCGGCACGGCGCCCACCTGGAGCCACCGCACCCTGCGCGTGGCCCTGTGGCAGCACGCGGCGCGCGCGGAGCGCCTGGCCTGGATCGACATCCACACCGGCCTGGGCCCGAGCGGCGTGGGCGAGCGCATCTTCGCCGGCCCCGACGACGACCGCGCGCTGCACCGGGCCAAGGCCTGGTGGGGGCCGCGCGTCACGTCCCTGCACGACGGCAGCGCCAGTTCCCCCGACCTGCACGGCATGATGTGGCACGCCGCGGCGCAGGAGTGCCCGCGCACCGAGATCACCGGCATGGCGCTGGAGTTCGGCACTTGGCCGCTGCACACCACCACGCTGGCCCTGCGCGGCGACCACTGGGCGGCCTGCCATCCCGAGGCCCCGGCCCCCGTGCGCGGCGCGCTGCGGGCCGCGATGCACGAGGCGTTCTTCGTCGACACGCCCGCCTGGAAGCACGCGGTGCTGCAGCAGGGGCACGAGGCGGCGGTGCAGGCGATCGAGGGGCTGGCGGGGCGTCCGCGCTCCCACCTGGTCGATTGAGCGGGATCGCCCGAACCCTGTCCGTTTCCGTCCGCACCCGGTCCCGAACCGGCCTGTGAGACGATGCGGTGCGCCGGCACCATGAGGCCTCTTTTCCATCCCAGCCAGAGGCTCTTCGCATGACCACCGCCCTCCTCCTCATCGACGTCCAGGAATCCTTCCGGGCCCGGCCGTACTGGTCCGAAAGCGGCGCCGCGCCGTTCCTGGCGGCCGTCAATGCCCTGGTGGAGGGCTCCGCCGCCCGCGGCATCCCCATCGTGCGCGTCTTCCACACCGACGGCCCCGACACGCCCGACAACGCCTTCGCCCACGCCAGCGGCCTGGTGCGCCCGCTGGAAGGCCTGGTGCCGTTCGACGCCGCCATCACCATCCAGAAGCGCCGCCACAGCGCCCTGGTGGGCACCGGCCTGCCCGTGTGGCTGCACGAGAACGGCATCCGCCGCGTCATCGTGGCCGGCATCCGCACAGAGCAATGCTGCGAGACCACCACCCGCCACGCCAGCGACGAAGGCTGGGAGGTGGACTACGTGGGCGAAGCCACGCTCACCTTCGACATGACCACGCCGGCCGGCGACGTGCTGACCGCCGCCCAGATCCTGGAGCGCACCGAGACCGTGCTGGCCGGCCGCTTCGCCACGCTGCGCACGGTGGACGAGGCGCTGGCCGCGGCCACGCCGGCGGCGCGCTGAGGCCGGCACACGCGATGGGCGGGACGACACCACGCGCGCAGGCGCACTCGCCCAAGTCCCCGCGCGACGACGGCCCCGTGGAGGTCCTGTTCGTCGTCCTGCCCGACACGCTGCTGCTGGACCTGGCCGGCCCGGCGGAAGCCTTCCGCCTGGCCAACCAGCACCGGGCGCAGGCCGGCCTGCCGCCGGCGTTCCGGCTGCGCTTCCTGGGCGTGACGCCGGCCGTGCAGTCCTCCGTGGGCCTGCAGCTGGCGGCGCTGGAGCCGCTGCCTGCCGCGCTCCCGGCAAGCGCCTGGGTGGTGCTGCTGGGTCGCCCCGGGGACCCGGCGCATGTGCTGCGGCGGGCGCCCGATGGCTGGATGGAGGCGCGGGACTGGCTGGCGCGGGTGGTGGCGCCGGCGTTGGCGACCGGCATCGCGCCGAACCAGCCCGGGGGCGCGACCCCGCGCCTGCTCACGGTGTGCGTCGGCGCCTTGCTGGCCGCCGACGCCGGCCTGCTGGGCACCCGCCGCGTCACCACGCACCACGAGCTGCTGGACGCGCTGGCGCGCCTGGCGCCCGCGGCCCAGGTGTGCGCCAACCGCGTGTTCGTGCAGGACGGACCGCTGTGGTCCAGCGCCGGCATCACCGCGGGCATCGACCTGGCGCTGCACGCCGTGGCCGAGCGCTGCGGCGACGCCACGGCCGCCGCGGTGGCCGAGACGATGGTGGTGTTCCAGCGCCGCGGCACCGACGACCCCGAGCGGTCACCGATGCTTTCCGGCCGGGCCCACCTGCACCCGGCCGTGCACCGCGTGCAGAACGCGGTGTGCGAGCGGCCCGGGGAGGCCTGGAGCACGGAGGCGCTGGCCGAGGTGGCGCACGTCACGCCGCGCCACCTGGCGCGCCTGTTCCGCGAGCACGCGGGCATCACGCCCCGCGATTACGTCGAGCGCATCCGCACCGCCGTGGCCTCGCAGGCCGTCGCGCGCGGCCTGCCGGCGGCACGCGCGGCGGAGATGGCGGGATTCAGCAACGACCGCCAGTGGCGGCGTGCGCGGGCGCGGATGCTGGCGGGCGGCGAGGACGCTTGAGCAGCGTCACCAGGCCATCGCCTGCATCTGCGCTTCGGCCTGCTCCGCGTCGGTGAACAGGATCGCCTGCCAGCCCGCCGCGCGCGCCGCCGCGATGTTGGGCGCGTGGTCGTCCAGCAGCAGCAGTTGCGACGGCGCGCGCCCATAGTGCGCGGCCGCGCGGACGAAGATGTCCGGCTCCGGCTTCACGTGCTGCACGCGCGAGCTGAACACGCCCGAGCGGAACTGCCCCAGGAAAGCGTGCGTGCGCTCCAGGTGCTGCGCATAGGGTTCGGGCATGTTGGACAGGAAGTGCAGCGGCCAGCCCTCGGCCTGCAGCCGCGTGAGCCACGCCACGGTGTCGGGAATGGGCGAGAGCTCGTCGGGCACCGCGTCCACCAGCGCCTGCACGTCGGCCTCCGCCAGGCCGGTGCGCGCCGCGATGCGCCGCACCAGCGCGGGCACCTCGATCGTGCCGCGGTCGAAGGCGCCCCAATCGCCGCCGTAGGCCTGGAAGACCTCGCGAACCCAGTGCTCGGGCGGCGTCTCCGGGGCGATGCGGTGCGCCAGCACCTGGCCCACCAGCGCGGCGGGCCGCCAGCGGAACAGCACGCCGCCGAAGTCGAAGACGATGGCGCGGCCACTGCGCGGCCCGCTCGCGCCCGTGGCCGTGCCGGCAGCGCCACTCATGCGCCGGGCTCCGCGCGCAGCCGCGCGAGCAGGCCGGCGGTGGAGCCGTCCAGGCCCTGCGCATCGCCGCTCGCCAGCCGCGGCAGCAGCTGGTTGCACAGCGCCTTGCCCAGCTCCACGCCCCACTGGTCGAAGGAGTTGATGCCCCACAGCGCGCCGCTGCAGAACACGCGGTGCTCGTACAGCGCGACGAGCGCGCCCAGCGATCGGGGCGTCAGGGCGTCCAGCACCAGCGTCGTGCTGGGGCGGTTGCCGGGGAACGTGCGGTGGCGGGCCAGCACGTCGCGGTCCAGCGTGGCGGACGCCGTGGGGGCCTTCTGCGTGGCCGCCACCTCGGTGGCCTGGCCCTGCATCAGCGCCTGCGATTGCGCGAGGCAGTTGGCCAGCAGCTTGCGGTGCAGGTCGGCATAGGCGCCCTTGCGCTGCGCGGCCGCGGGCTTCGCCACGGCGATGAACTCCACCGGGATGACGTCGGTGCCCTGGTGCAGCATCTGGAAGTAGGCGTGCTGCCCGTTGGTGCCGGGCTCGCCCCACACCACGGGGCTGGTGCCGTAGGGCAGCGGCGCGCCGTGCGCGTCCACGCGCTTGCCGTTGGATTCCATCTCCAGCTGCTGCAGGTAGGCCGGCAGCCGCTTCAACGCCTGGTGGTAGGGCGCCACGCTGCGGCTGGTGAAGCCGTGGAAGTTGCGGTACCAGACGTCCAGCAGCGCCAGCTGCACGGGCAGGTTCGCGTCCAGCGGGGCCTCGGCGAAGTGCCGGTCCATCGCATGCGCACCGGCCAGGAACTGGCGGAAGCCGTCCGCGCCGATGGCGATGGCCAGCGACAGGCCGATGGCGCTCCACATCGAGTAGCGGCCGCCCACCCAGTCCCAGAAGCCGAAGGTGGTGGCGATGCCGAAGGCCGCCGCCGCGGCCACGTTGGTGGTGACGCCCACGAAGTGCTTCGCGGTGTCGGTGCCGCCGCTTGCCAGGAACCAGTCGCGCGCCACCTGCGCGTTGGCCATCGTCTCCTGCGTGGTGAACGTCTTGGACGCGATGATGAACAGCGTGGACGCAGGCTTCACGCGCCGCAGCACGGGCGCGATGTCGTGGCCGTCCACGTTGGAGACGAAGTGCAGGCGCAGGCCCGGGTGCGCAAACTCGTCCAGCGCCAGCACGGCCATCTGCGGGCCCAGGTCGGAGCCGCCGATGCCGATGTTGACGACGTCGGTGATGCCGCTGGCCGCCACGTCGCGCACCTGCTCCGCGTAGGCCAACATCGGCTCGAGGACGGCGTGGACGTCGGCCACCGCGGCGGCCACCGTCGCGTTGCGCGGAGGCCGGCCGGCGCGGGTGTCGTCCGCGCGCGGCGCGCGCAATGCCGTGTGGAGCACCGCACGGCCCTCGGTCGCGTTCACCGGCTCGCCCGCCAGCATCGCGTCCCGGCGCGCGGCCAGGCCGCACTGCTCGGCCAGCGCCAGCAGGTCGGCGCGGGTGCCCGTGTCCCACAGGTTCTTGGACAGGTCGGCGAAGACCTCGGGCGCCTGCAGCGTGAACGCGTCGAAGCGGCCGGCGTCCGCCGCGAACGCGTCGCGCAGGTCGAAGTGCGCGCCGTCGTTGTCGTGGCGGTCCTGCAGGACGGACCAGGCCGGCGTGGTGTCGCAGCGGGGGTGGAACGTCATCGCGGTGCCCCTCCTTCAGCGCGCCGCGGCCACCAGCGCGTCCAGCCGGGCCGAATCGGCCGCGAACAGGCGGATGCCCTCGGCCAGCTTCTCGGTGGCCATCGCGTCCTCGTTCAGCGCGAAGCGGAACGCGGGCTCGTCGAACTTCACACGGTCCTCGCCCGCGGCGGCCGCCGCCGTGGCGTCCGGGGAGGCGGCCAGCGCGCGCGCGAGCGGCGCGTCGGACTGCTGGAGCGCGCCCAGCAGGTCGGGGCTGATGGTCAGCAGGTCGCAGCCCGCCAGCGCCTGGATCTGGCCGACGTTGCGGAAGCTGGCGCCCATCACCTCCGTGGGGATGCCGAACCGCTTGTAGTACGCATGGATGCGCGCCACCGACTTCACGCCGGGATCGTTGGCGCCCGCCATGGCGGCCTCGTCCCACTGCGGGCCCGCGGCCTTCTTGAACCAGTCGTAGATGCGGCCGACGAACGGCGAGATGAGGCGGACACCGGCGTCGCCGCAGGCCACCGCCTGGCAGAAGCTGAATAGCAGCGTGAGGTTGCAGCGGATGCCGTCCTGCTCCAGCGCGCGGGCGGCCTGGATGCCTTCCCACGTGGCGGCGATCTTGACCAGCACGCGCTCGCGCGACACGCCCGCCGCCTCGTAGCGGCGGATCAGCCCGCGTGCGCGCGCCAGCGTGGCGGGCGTGTCGAAGCTGAGGCGCGCATCCACCTCGGTGCTGACGCGGCCCGGTACCACGGCCAGGATCTCCCGCCCGAAGCGCACCAGCACGTCGTCCACGAGATCGGCCAGCGCCGCGTCCTCGCGCCCCGTCACCGCGTCCTGCAGCAGGTGCGCGTACTCGGCCTGCTGCACCGCCTTCAGGATCAGCGACGGGTTGGTGGTGGCGTCGCGCGGCGCGTACTGCGCGATCTGCCTGAAGTTGCCCGTGTCGGCGACGACGGTGGTGAAGGTCTTGAGCTGGTCGAGCTGGTTCGGCATGGATTTGACCCCGTGAAGAAACTTGGGCATCATTATCGATGAAACAAAGTTACATCGCTACATCATGGCATTCGACCTCGTCTTCTTCGGTGGCACCGGCGACCTCACCTGGCGCAAGCTCATGCCCGCGCTGTTCCAGGCGTTTCGCCACGGCAAGCTGCCGGCCGGCGGCCGCATCCTGGCGGTGGCGCGCGAGGACCGCACGGACGAGAACTACCGCGAGTTCATCAAGGAACGCTTCGCGGAGGTGGACAGCAGCAAGCGCCCCAGCGACGACGAGTTCGCGCGCTTCGCCGAGATGCTGCACTACCGCCGCATGGACCTCAGCAAGCCGGACGACTACGCCGGCCTGAAGCAGTGGATCGACGCGCGCCACGCCGAGACGGTGGTGCTGTACCTGGCCACCAGCCCGTACCTGTTCCCCGCCATCTGCGCGCAGCTGGGCGCCGCCGGCCTGAACGAGCCGCACATCCGCGTGGTGCTGGAGAAGCCGCTGGGCCACGACCTGGCCAGCGCGCAGGAGATCAACCGCGTGGTGCGCTCGGTGTTCAAGGAGGAGCAGGCCTTCCGCATCGACCATTACCTGGGCAAGCCGTCGGTGCAGAACCTGATGGCGCTGCGCTTCGGCAACGCGCTGTTCGAGCCGCTGTGGCGCCGCGAGAGCATCGCCAACATCCAGATCACGCTGGCCGAATCGCTGGGCGTGGGCACGCGCGGCGATTTCTACGACCGCACCGGCGCGCTGCGCGACATGATCCAGAACCATGCGCTGCAGCTGCTCACGATGATCGCGATGGAGCCGCCCTCCAGCAACGACGCGGACGCCATCCGCGACGAGAAGCTGAAGGTGCTGCGCTCGCTGCGCCCGTTCACGCCCGAGACCGTGTCGCGGGACGTCGTTCGCGGCCAATACCGCGCGGGCGCGGTGGAGGGCCACCCCGTGCCCGCCTACCTGGAAGAGCAGAAGGTGCCCCCCGGCAGCACGTGCGAGACGTTCGTGGCCATCCGCACCGAGGTGCAGAACTGGCGCTGGGCCGGCGTGCCTTTCTACCTGCGCACCGGCAAGCGCCTGGGCGACCGCGACGCGCAGATCGTCGTCAACTTCCGCCCGGTGCCGCACCCGATCTTCGCGGGCCCCAACCGCGCCAACAAGCTGATCATCAAGCTGCAGCCGGAGGACGGCCTGGAGCTGCACCTGCTGGCCGCCAAGGGCAGCGGCGGCGGCGCCGCGGCCAGCGAATCGCTGTCCACCGTGTCGCTGGACCTGGACTTCGACAAGGCCTTCCCGCACGAGCGCGTGGGCGCGTACGAGCGCCTGCTGCTGGACGCCATCGCCGGGCGCCTGAACCTGTTCGTGCGCAGCGACGAGCAGGAGCAGGCCTGGCGCTGGGTGGGCCCGGTGCTGGACGCCTGGGCGGCCGACGGCGGCGACAGCCTGCGCACCTACAACGCCGGCAGCTGGGGGCCGCCGGCCGCCAGCGCGCTGGTGGCGCGTGACGGGTTCACGTGGGAAGAAGAGGCCTGACACCGTGTCGATGATCGAGCGCGTCCGCGCGTCCCTGCCCGCCCTGCCGCCGGCCGAGCAGCGCGTGGCCAAGCTGGTGCTGAGCGACCCGCGCGGCTTCGCGTCTACGCCGGTGGGCGAGCTGGCCGAGCGCGCGCACGTCTCCAAGCCCACCGTCGTGCGCTTCTGCCGCAGCGTGGGCTACGACGGCCTGGCCGACTTCAAGCTGAAGCTGGCCGGCACGGTGAACGAGGGCGTGCCGTTCGTCCACCGCGCGGTGGACGAGGACGACGGCGCGGGCGAAATCATCATCAAGGTGATCGACAACGCCGTCTCGGCGCTGCTGAAGTACCGCAACAACGCGGCGGGCCACGCGTTCGAGCGGGCCATCGCCGCGCTGGCGCAGGCCTGCGTCGACCACCGCCGCATCGATTTCTACGGCGTCGGCAATTCGGGCATCGTGGCGCAGGACGCGCACCACAAGTTCTTCCGCCTGGGCACGCAGGGCACCGCGGCCAGCGACGGCCACGTGCAGGTGATGAGCGCCACGATGCTGGGCCCGGGCGACTGCGCGGTGATCATCAGCAACTCGGGCCGCAGCCGCGACCTGATCGACGTGGCCGACATCGCGCGCCGCAAGGGCGCCACGCTGGTGGTGATCACGGCCAGCGGGTCACCGCTGGCGCAGATGGCGCAAAGCCACCAGCAGGTGCTGCTGGCGGCGGACCATCCGGAGGACTTCGACCGCTACAGCCCGATGGTGTCGCGGATGCTGCACCTGATGATCATCGACATCCTGACCACGGGCGTGGCGCTGCGCGTCGGGCCCGCGCTGCGGCCGATGCTGCAGGACATCAAGCGCAACCTGCGGGTCAAGCGTTCCGTTTGAAGCGGTGCCAGGCTTCAGCCTGGCTCCAGACTGATCAGACGACGCGCGATTGCGCATCGCAGGATCAATGACAGGTCAGGTCGGAGACCTGACCCCGCTGATCAGCTGGTCCACGCCGTACAGGTGCGCCAGCTCCATCAGCCGCGGCGGGGCGCCCACGATCTGCACCTCGCGGCGCGCGGCGGCGGCCATGCGGCGGCATTCCAGCAGCACCGCGATGGCGGACGAATCGAGCTGGCGCAGGGGCGCCGCGTCGATCCGCCACACGGGATCGGCATCGGCCAGGAAGGCCTGGCGCAACGCGGCGAGCGAGGCGCTGGCCTCGCCCAGCGTGAGCGTCTCGGGAAGAGCGGTCACGCCCACGCTCACTTGCCCGCGTTCTTGTTCTTCTCGACCAGCGTGTTGATCAGGCCGTCCACGCCGCCCGAGGCGATCTGCTGCGCAAAGCTGCTCCTGTACTGGTCGACCAGCCAGACGCCCAGCACGTTCACGTCGTAGATCTTCCACTCGGCGCCCACCTTCTCGAGGCGATAGTCGAGCTGCACGGGATCGCCCTTGCCCTTGACCAGCGTCTTCACGACGACGTCGGTGTCGTCGGCGGCGGCGCGCAGCGGCTTGATCTCCACCGTGGTGCTGGGATTCACCTGCGACAGGGCGCCCGCGTAGGTGCGCACCAGCAGCGTCTTGAACTCGTCCTGCAGCTTCTTCTGCTGATCGGGCGTGGCGGTCTTCCACGAGCGGCCCACGACGGAGGCGGTCATGCGCTGGAAGTCGACGTGGGGCATCACCTGCGCGTCCACCAGCTGGCGGACCTTGCCGGTGTCGCCGCCCTGGATGGCCTTGTCGCCCTTGACGTCGTCGATGACCTGCGTGGCCACCTGCTTGACCATGGCATCGGGCGCGGCCTGCGCGTGCGCCAGGGAGGCGCCGAGCACGGCGACGGAGACCACCACGGAGGAAACCACTTGTCGGAACATCATCATCCTTTCGCGATCAACGCGGAAGCGTCGTGCCCCTGGTCAACGCGGCCGGCAGGCCGGCCGTGCACAGGGTGGGACGCAAAGAAAATTGAACAGGCGTATCAACCTGCACCGGAGGCGGCGCCCGACGGGGCGGACGCACCCGGGGCAGGGGCCGGAGCGGAGGCCGGGGCGGGCGCTGCCGGCGGGGCGGGCGGCGGGGCGTACTCCGGCTCGTCCCCGGACGCGGCGGGTGCCGGCGCGGAGGCCGGCCGGGCCGCCTTGGCAGGCGCCGTGCCCGCGGCCGAGCCGGGTGTCACGTCGTCCTGCGTGCTGCCGTCGGGCTCCTCGGGCGGGTTGCCGTCGTAGACCAGGCTGCGGCGCCGAGCGATGTAGGCATCGCGCAGGAAGCTGTAGCGGTCCAGCGCGATGTCGTTGAGCATGTTGCTGGCGGTGAGCAGCTCGGCGCGGGTCTGCACCACGTCCAGCGCGTCGATGGCCAGCGCGCCCCCCGTGGTGTCGGCCAGCAGCGCCGGAGAGACATAGCGGTCGGCCGGCAGCGCCACGGCGTCGCGGATGTCCGACGGGCCGAACAGCGGCAGCACCAGGTACGGGCCCGGGGGCACGCCCCAACGGCCGAAGGTCTGGCCCAGGTCCTCCGAATGGCGCTCGAGCCCGATGGCGCCCGCCGGGTCGAACAGGCCGCCGATGCCCACGGTGGTGTTGAGCACCACGCGCATCGTCATGCGGGCCGTCTGTTCCGGCTTCGCCTGCAGCGCCTGGTTCACCGCCGACCACGCGTCCGAGAAGTTGCCGAAGAAGTTGGAGACGCCGGTGCGCACGAACTGCGGCAGCACAGCCTGGTAGGCCTTGGCCACGGGCTTGAGCGCGTGCTCGTCCAGCGAATCGTTGAACGCGAACATCGAGCGATTGAACCGCTCGTACGGGTCCTTGGGCGACGGTTGCTGGCCGGGCGGCAACGTGGCGCAGCCCGCCGCCGCGGCGAGCAGGCCGACCGCGCCCGCCAGGCGCGCGGCGCGTGCGACGCGCGCGGACAGGCGGACCTGGCGCGCCCTCACTTGCTGGCCCCCGCGGCCGGCGCCGAAGCCGCGCCCGCGGGCGCGGGCGATCCGCCGCCCCCCGCGTCCGCCGCCTTGTTGAAGATCACCTGGGAGATCAGGTTCTCCAGCACGACCGCCGACTGCGTGTGCGCGATCCTGTCGCCCGCGACCAGGTTCTTGTCGTCGGAACCCGGCTCGATGCCGACGTACTGGTCGCCCAGCAGGCCGGCGGTCAGGATCTGCGCGGACGAGTCCTTCGGGAATTCGACGCCTTCGTTGATCTCCATCGTCACCAGGCCCTGGAAGGTCTTGTTGTCCAGCTTGATGCTGGTGACGTGGCCGATCGATACGCCGGCGCTGCGCACGGGCGCGCGCACCTTCAGGCCGCCGATGTTGTCGAACTTGGCCGTGACCCGGTAGGTCTTGGTCGTGCTGAAGCTGGCCAGGTTGGCCGCCTTCAGCGCCAGGAACACGAGAGCGACCATGCCGAGCAGCACGAAGATGCCAACCATGGCTTCGGTGCTTTTCTTTGCCATATCAAGACTTCCGATTTCGAGAAACAATATGACGACGAGACCGGGCGGTCACGGCGTCGAGAACATCATGGCCGTGAGGATGAAGTCCATCCCGAGCACGGCGAGCGAGGAGATCACCACGGTGCGCGTGGTGGCGTGGGCGACGCCTTCGGGCGTGGCCTGGGTCTCGTAACCCTGGTACAGCGCGACGACCGTGCAGATCATCCCGAAGACGACCGACTTGACGACGCCGTTGCCGATGTCGCGCACGACATCGACGCGCGACTGCATGATCGACCAGAAGTTGCCGGGGTCGATGCCGATCAGCTTGACCGCCACGAACCAAGCGCCGCAGATGCCCACGGCCGAATAGAGCAGCGCCAGGATGGGCATGGAGATGATGCCGCCCAGGAAGCGCGGCGCCAGCACGCGGCTGCGCGGGTCCACCGCCATCAGCTCCATGGCGGACAGCTGCTCGGTGGCCTTCATCAGCCCGATCTCGGCGGTGAGCGACGTGCCCGCGCGGCCGGCGAACAGCAGCGCCGTGACGACGGGCCCCAGCTCGCGCACCAGCGACAGGTTGACGACCAGCCCGAGCGACTCCGCCGCGCCGTAAGGCACCAGCGCGTAGTACATCTGCAGCGCCAGCACCAGGCCCACGGCCGTGCCCGACGCCAGGATGATCAGCAGCGAGCGGTTGCCGATGGCGTGGATCTGCTGCACCACCAGGCTGAAACGCCGCAGTGACGCGCCCGAATGCTTCAGCAGGTCGAGCAGGAAATAGGACGCGTGGCCCACCGACGCCAGGAAGCGCAGGGTGCCGACGCCGGTCTTCTCGACGATGGCGATCATGCGGACACCCCCAGCTGCTCCGCGATGGGCGCGGCGGGATAGTGGAAGCGCACCGGGCCGTCGGGCTCGCCGCGGATGAACTGGCGTACCTCGGGGTCCTCGGACTGCTGCAGCTCGGCCGGCTTGCCGTGCGCCACCACCTTGCCCTGGGAGGACATCAGGTAGGCGTAGTCGGCGATGGCGAAGCACTCCTGCACGTCGTGCGACACCATCAGCGTGGTGGCGCCGGTGGCGTCGTTGAGCTTGCGGATCAGGTTGGCCGTGACGCTCATCGAGATCGGGTCGAGGCCTGCGAAGGGCTCGTCGTACATGATCAGCTCGGGGTCGAGCGCGATGGCGCGGGCGAGGGCGATGCGGCGGGCCATGCCCCCCGACACCTCGGAGATGCGAAGCGGCGCGGCGCCACGCAGGCCCACGGCGTTGAGCTTCATCAGCACGATGTCGCGGATCATCGACTCGGGAAAGTCGGTGTGCTCGCGCAGCGGGAACGCCACGTTGTCGTAGACGGTCAGGTCGGTGAACAGGGCCCCGAACTGGAACAGCATGCCCAGGCGGCGACGCAGGCGGTATAGCTGGTCGCGGTCGCGCGCGTTCACCTCCTCGCCGTCGAACACCACCCGGCCGCTGTTGGGTGCGTGCACGCCGCCGATCAGGCGCAGCAACGTGGTCTTGCCGCAGCCGGAGCCGCCGAGGATGGCCGTGACCTGGCCGCGACCGAACGCCAGCGAGACGTCGTTCAGGATCGTCCGGCTGGCGTCATAGCCGAACGTCACGTGGTCGATCTGGATGAAGGCGTCGGAGCTCAAGCGCGCGGGAGGCGCGCGAGGCGCCTGGTGGGTCAGGGGGATGCGCGCACGCAGTGCGCTGCCGAGGGCTGGTCGAGGACAGCATGTCGTCAGCCGTCCGCAAGCATACGGGAATTCCCGTGCCCGCACGGGCGTGCGGGCGTTGCCCCCAGACAACGCGGCAATGGGCGCTCCCGTTGACCGGGTCGCCCCCCCCCCAGAGGGGTGGCTTGCTCCCTCGGGCGGACCGTTACCGGGGGAGCGCGCTCCGGCCCATCAGCACCTGGTCGATCGCCCGCGCCGCCTGCCGGCCCTCGCGGATGGCCCAAACCACCAGCGATTGGCCGCGACGCGTGTCCCCCGCGGCGAAGACGCCCGCCACGTTGGTCCGGTAGCCGGTCGTCTCGTCGGTGCCGGCCTTGGCGTTGCCGCGGGCGTCCGCCGTCACGCCGAAGGCCTCCAGCAGCGACGCCACGGGGTTCGTGAAGCCCATTGCCAGCAGCACCAGGTCGGCCGGCCACACCTGCTCGCTGCCCGGCACTTCCTTCATGCGGCCGTCGGACCAGTCCAGCCGCACCGTCTTCAGGCCGGTCAGCTTGCCCTTCTCGCCCAGGAACTCCTTGGTGGCGACCGCGAACTCGCGCGCGCAGCCTTCCTCGTGCGACGACGACGTGCGCAGCTTGGTGGGCCAGTAAGGCCACACCAACGGCTTTTCCTCCTGTTCCGGCGGCATCGGCATCAGCTCGAACTGGGTGACGCCCTTGGCGCCGTGGCGGTTGCTGGTGCCCACGCAATCGCTGCCGGTGTCGCCGCCCCCGATCACGATCACCTGCTTGCCGTCCGCGCGCAGCTGGCCCTTCAGCTTGTCGCCGGCGTTCACCTTGTTCTGCTGCGGCAGGAACTCCATCGCGAAGTGCACGCCGTCCAGGTCGCGGCCCGGCACCGGCAGGTCCCGCGAAACCTCGGAGCCGCCGGCCAGCAGCACGGCATCGAACTGCGCCTTCAGCTCCTCGGCGCCGATCGTCTCCTTGCCGAAGTTCGTGACCTTGCTGCCCTTGGGCAACGCCCCCACCAGCACGCCGGTGCGGAACGTCACGCCTTCCGCCTGCATCTGCGCGACGCGGCGGTCGATGTGCGACTTCTCCATCTTGAAGTCGGGGATGCCGTAGCGCAGCAGGCCGCCCACCCGGTCGTTCTTCTCGAACACGGTGACATCGTGGCCGGCGCGCGCCAGCTGCTGCGCCGCGGCCAGGCCGGCGGGGCCGGAACCGACGACCGCGACCTTCCTGCCCGTGCGCACGGCGGCCGGCTGCGGCACGATCCACCCTTCCGACCAGGCGCGGTCGGCGATGGCGTGCTCTATGGACTTGATGCCCACCGCGTCGTCGTTGACGTTGAGCGTGCAGGCCGCCTCGCACGGCGCGGGGCAGATGCGGCCCGTGAACTCGGGGAAGTTGTTGGTGGAGTGCAGCACCGTGGACGCCAGGTGCCACTGGTCGCGGTACACCAGGTCGTTGAAGTCGGGGATGACGTTGTTGACGGGGCAGCCGCTGTTGCAGAACGGCGTGCCGCAGTCCATGCAGCGCGCGGCCTGGCGCTGCGCGTCCTCGGCCTTCAGGCCGATGACGAACTCCTTGTAGTGCTTCAGGCGCTGCGGGACGGGCGCGTAGCCCTCCTCCAGTCGCTCGTATTCCAGGAAGCCGGTGACCTTGCCCATGTTCTGTTCCCTCCTCGTTTACTTGGCCGGCACGTACGCGCCCGCCACGGGCCCGGGCGCGCGCGCCTTGGCGATCGTCTCGCCGGCTTCCTTGACCGCATTGATCTCGGTGAGCGCACGCCGGTATTCGTTGGGGAACACCTTGACGAAGCGCGAGCGCGAGTCGGCCCAGTGGTCCAGGATCTCGCGGGCGCGCAGCGACCCGGTCCACTTGTGGTGGTCCTCGATCAGCTTGCGCAGCACCACCTCGTCGCACTGGTCGCGGTGCCAGATGGCGCGGTCCACCTGCACCTCCTGGTCGGTCGCGGGCAGCAGCCGCTCCAGCGACACCATCGCGGTGTTGCAGCGCTTCGAGAAGTCGCCGTCCTCGTCGTACACATAGGCGATGCCGCCGGACATGCCCGCCGCGAAGTTGCGGCCCGTCTTGCCCAGCACCGCCACCGTGCCGCCGGTCATGTACTCGCAGCCGTGGTCGCCCGTGCCTTCCACCACCGCGGTGGCACCGGACAGCCGCACCGCGAAGCGCTCGCCGGCCACGCCGCGGAAGAACGCCTCCCCGCGCGTGGCGCCATACAGCACCGCGTTGCCGACGATGATGTTGCGCGTTGCGTCGCCGCGGAAGTCGATGCTGGGGCGCACTACCACGCGGCCGCCCGACAGGCCCTTGCCCGTGTAGTCGTTGGCGTCGCCGATCAGGTACAGCGTGATGCCGGGCGCCAGGAACGCACCGAAGCTCTGGCCGCCCGTGCCTTCCAGCTGGATGAACAGCGTGTGGTCGTTGAGGCCCTCGGGGCGCAGGCGCGTCAGCTCGCCCGACAGCATCGCGCCCACCGAGCGGTTGACGTTGCGCGCGTCCTCCATGAACTGCACCTTCTCGCCGCGCTCCAGCGCGGGCCGGCTGCGCTCGATCAGCTTGACGTCCAGCGCCTTCTCCAGGCCGTGGTCCTGCGACTCGGCGTGCCTGCGCGACACGTCCGCCGGCATGGCCGGCTGGTGGAACAGGCGTGCGAAATCGAGGCCGCGCGCCTTCCAGTGCTGCAGCCCCTTGCGCGTGTCGAGCAGGTCGGCCCGGCCCACCAGCTCGTCGAACGTGCGGATGCCCAGCTGCGCCATGATCTGGCGCGCCTCCTCGGCCACGAAGAAGAAGTAGTTGACGACGTGCTCGGGCTTGCCCGCGAACCGCTCGCGCAGCACCGGGTCCTGCGTGGCCACGCCCACCGGGCAGGTGTTGAGGTGGCACTTGCGCATCATGATGCAGCCCTCCACCACCAGCGGCGCGGTGGCGAAGCCGAATTCATCAGCGCCCAGCAGCGCGCCGATCACCACGTCGCGCCCGGTTTTCATCTGGCCGTCGGCCTGCAGGCGGATGCGCCCGCGCAGGCGGTTCAGCACCAGCGTCTGCTGCGTCTCGGCCAGGCCCAGCTCCCACGGCGTGCCCGCGTGCTTGATGGACGACCAGGGCGAGGCGCCCGTGCCGCCGTCGTGGCCCGCGATGACGATGTGGTCGGCCTTGCACTTGGTGACGCCGGCCGCGATGGTGCCCACGCCCACCTCCGACACCAGCTTCACGCTGATGCTGGCGCGCGGGTTCACGTTCTTCAGGTCGTGGATCAGTTGCGCCAGGTCCTCGATGGAATAGATGTCGTGGTGCGGCGGCGGGCTGATCAGGCCCACGCCCGGCACGGAGTAGCGCAGCATGCCGATGTAGTCGGACACCTTGCCGCCCGGCAGCTGGCCGCCCTCGCCCGGCTTGGCGCCCTGGGCCATCTTGATCTGGATCTGGTCGGCCGACACCAGGTACTCGGTGGTGACGCCGAAGCGGCCCGACGCCACCTGCTTGATGCGGCTGCGCAGGCTGTCGCCGTCCCGCATCTCGTAGTCGGCCGCGATGACCTTCTCGCCCACGATCTCCGACACCTTCGTGCCCTGCGTGATCGGGATGCCCTTCAGCTCGCGGCGGTAGCGCGCCGGATCCTCGCCGCCCTCGCCCGTGTTGCTCTTGCCGCCGATGCGGTTCATGGCCAGGGCGAGCGTCGAATGCGCCTCGGTGCTAATCGAGCCCAGCGACATCGCGCCCGTGGCGAAGCGCTTGACGATCTCCACCGCCGGCTCCACCTGCTCCACGGGAATCGCGCGCGCGGGGTCGATGCGGAACTCGAACAGGCCGCGCAGCGTCATGTGGCGGCGGCTCTGGTCGTTGATGATCTGCGCGTATTCCTTGTAGGTGTCGAACTGGCCCGAGCGCGCGCTGTGCTGCAGCTTGGCGATGGCGTCCGGCGTCCACAT
>FTBV01002381.1_pt1 | contig 25213 bp, 30 predicted proteins | sample 1639281 | NCBI WGS metagenome assembly FTBV01 (sample SAMEA3914864, study PRJEB12502) | metagenome | biome: forest; material: soil | place: USA | collected 2012-03-12 | depth 0.3 m | reverse complement strand
TCACGAAGCTGGCCGAGTAGGATGATTCAAGCCCTGTCGGCGAGTGCGTTGCCTGACGGGGCGTTCACCGCCTCACACACGAAAATTCGGACAGGCCCGTTCATGCTGGTGACGAATCTCCCGAATGGACTGCGCCTCCAAGCGCTGCGCGTCAACCGCACCGTCCGTCATGCTGGCTCCTCGCAAGCACTCAATTCTTTCGCATGAACAGGGTGCCTGCCTCAAACCTTCGCTCGCACCATCGCGCGCACCGCCTCCACGACGACATCCCTGCCCTCCGCCAAGTCCGTGACCGTAGGCCGGGCGACCACATCCGGCACCAACCACCGATCCGCCGGCAACACCCCCGTCGGGAGCTGCCCGATCACGGGCAGATCGATCTCCAGCCCCATAGCTGGCAGCCGCAGGAAGAAGAACGCCCCGCCATTGATGCCTCGCAGGTTGCCCCCTGTGGGCTCCCCCACCAGCAGCCCCCCGCCGGCACGCCTGCAATCGCGACGCGAACTCGAACGTCGCCGAACTGTTGATCGGACCGACCGGCGCGAACACCCGCCCCTTGAAGTGCGCGCGCTCGGCGCGATCGTCGCCATCGCATCCGGGGCATCCTCCTTGAACCGGAAGAACCGATCGTCGAACCGCTCCACCTGGTCGCCCCAGTCGCGGAACGACGGGTCCCAGGTGTCGAGGTAGGGCGCCAGGTCCGCGGGCGTGCAGTAGCGCAGCAGGCCGGGGTGCAGCGTCTCGAAGGCGTTGCGCAGGATGTCGACGTCGCCTGCGGGGTCGGGATCGCCTTCGGCCGGGTGCGCACACGCCCAAGTGGCGGCGGCCAAGGCAGCCAGCGCGGTGCGACGTTGCATGGCGGCAGGCTAGCACGCTCGCGGAATCGCCGTTTCGCCCTGCCCGGTGTCATCCGCACCCCTCAAGACAAGCCCTGGCCGTGATGCGAAGGGCATCGCGCAGGGTCGCGCACCCGGATTGCCCTGACCGAACCCGCCTCACGACACGGTCGAGCAGCCGTCGGTCCCGACCTCCGCAACAATGGCCCCATTGCCTCCGTCGCGCGGACCCCGCCCCGCACGGACCTCGGCCGCCGGCGCTCTCCCGGCGCCCCTCATCCATCCGAAGGATTTCCAGATGCCCCTCCGCCCCGCCGCCATGTCGTGCCAGCCCTCCGCCTTGGCCCTGGCCGCCGCGTTCCTCCTCGCCTCGGCCGGCCCGGCCACCGCCGCGCCGCACCATCCCGCCAAGCCCGCGGCTGCCGCCGCCACCCATGGCCACAAGGGCAAGGCCGGCGCGAGCGACGAGCCCACCATGACGACCGACGCCAACGGGCGCTCGGTGCCCGTGCTCCAGAACAAGGCCTGGGTGCTCATGGACTACGCCACCGGCCAGGTGCTGACCGGCAACAACGCCGACGAGCCGCTGCCGCCGGCCTCGCTCACCAAGATGATGACCAGCTACCTGGTGGAGCAGGGCCTGAAGGCGGGCCGGCTGAAGCCCGGCGAGCCGGTCACGATGAGCCTGAGCGCGTGGTGCAAGGGCGGCAAGGAAGGCGACAGCTGCATGTTCGTGCCGCTGAACGCGCAGGCCTCGCTGATGGACATGTTGCGCGGCGTGGTGATCGACAGCGGCAACGACGCGTCCAAGGCGCTGGCCGAGCACATCGGTGGCTCCGAGAGCGGCTTCGCCGTCATGATGAACGCCGAGGCGAAGAAGCTGGGCATGACCCACACCCACTTCGAGAACGCGGCGGGCCTGCCCGACCCGAACCACAAGGCCTCGGCGCGCGACCTGGCCGTGCTGGCCCAGGCCATCATCCGCAACAGCGCCGAGTACTACCCCATCTACGCCGAGCACGAGTTCACCTACAACGGCATCAAGCAGGGCAACCGCAACGCGCTGCTCTACACCGACCCCACCGTGGACGGCCTGAAGACCGGCCACACCGACGAGGCCGGCTTCTGCCTCACGGCGTCGGCCAAGCGCAACGGCATGCGCCTGATCGCCGTGGTGATGAACGCTGCCAGCGCCCAGGCCCGCGCGGACCAGGTGCGCGTGCTGTTCAACTGGGGCTACGCCAACTTCGAGCAGGCGACGCCGGCGCAGGCCGGGGCGACGCTCGCGAATGCCAAGGTGACCTACGGCGTGGCGCCGACCGTCGCGGCGGGCGTGGCGCAGGCCTGGTCGCTGCTGGTGCCCAAGGGGCAGGCCGGGAATGTGCAGACCGCGGTGACGGTGAACGCGCAGCTCGAGGCGCCGATCGTGAAGGGCGCCGTGATCGGCAAGGTGGTGGCGACGGTGGGCGGCAAGCCCGTCGGCGAGGCGCCGGTGGTGGCGCTGGCGAGCGTGGAGCGGGCCGGCTTCTTCGTGCGGTTGAAGCAACGCGTCGTGGGATGGTTCTCGAAGGGCTGAGTCGTCTAGAGTCGCCGACGGAGGTGAGACATGAGGCCGTCGCGATCCACGATCCCTGTGCTGTGCCTGCTGATGCTGCTGGCACCCGCGTGCGGTGCGAGCGAGGGCCCGGCGGCCACGGGCGGTGCAGGCGCCCCGCCTCTCGACGTGCGATTCGACAGCGGCCCGTGGAGCGTTCGCCTGCAGATGCCGGCCGGTGGATCGGTGGACCGGATCGTCGGTGAGTTCGCCTACGACGACCGCCGCCTCCATTGCACCGGGACGCTGTCGAGCCCGGACATCGCGCGCCATCCCCAGCTGCTCTACCTGACCGAGCAGCTGTCGACGGGCGCCTGCTATCCGGGCTGCACGCTCGCGTTCGACACGCGCTTCGACATGATGTACCGCGACTGCCCCGGCCGCTCACAGATGAGGCTGCGCGTGGCGCTGCCTCCCGCTGCCAAGTCGGAACTGGTGGCCGCCGTCACGCAGGGTCGCCAGGCCCTCGCCCGGACGCCTGCCTTGGAAGGCCACCGCATGCTGTCCGAGGAGGAGATCCTGCAGGCCATCCGGGAGACGCCCGACTACCGCTCGGCCATCGCGGGGAACGTCGACATGCAGATCCAGCTCGGGTTGCGGCTCATCGCCTACCCGATGGACGTGGCGAGGCACCGGATGGGCCTGGACCTGCTCAGGCGCGCCGCGTCGAGCGGCTCGGTGCGCGCCATGCTGGAGACAGGGCAGTGCTACACGACGGGGTTCTGCGGCGAGAAGTTCGACTACCCGCAGGCGATCGAGTGGTACTCCCGGGCGGCTGCCAAGGGCTCATCGACCGCGATGTACAACGTCGCCGTCATCTACCGCGATGGCGACAAGGCGAACGGCTTCCCCGCGAACGCGGCGCTGGCGAAGACGTGGTTCAGGAAGGCGGCTGCCGCGGGCGACGCCGACGCGCAGAAGGAACTGCGGCGCGACCCCGCCAAGGAAGCCGCCGACGCGGCCGACGCGGCCGCGCGGGAACGTCAGGCCGACAGGGAGCGGTGCATCGCCTCCGCCCAGCAGCACGCCGCCGAACTCAACGCGCGCCTGAACTCGTCGCACCTGCATACCGCGGACACCGCGTGGTGCTTCCAGTGACGATCACGCCAAAGATGCCGCGACGCACTTCGTCATCACGACGCAATCCATGGCGAAGCCTCGCGGAGATTGATAGGTCGAGATGCATTCGCTCGTGAACCCGTTGGCGAGGTAGAAGCCTTCGGCGTTCAGGGTGGAGTCCAGGCGGAGGTATTCCAACCCGGCCGCGACCGCCATGGCCTCGAGGAATCGCATCATCGCCGACGCGATGCCCTGGTGGAGGAATCGAGGATCCACGAAGACGGCATCGACCTGGCCTGTCGACAGATCCACCGCGCCAGAGGCGACGATGACGCCGTCCTTCTCGATGACGTGGCAGGCGTCGCTGACGAACTTCGTGAATCCTGGCGACGGGGCGTCTCCCTCGGTCCACCGCTCGAGTGTCTCAGCGGGATAGTGGCCAGCGCACTGGCTCAGGATCGCTGAAGTCCTCAGTCGAAAGACCGCGGGCGCGTCGTCTTCGGTCGCTTTTCGAGGTACGTGCATCGGAGAAATTCCACTTGAATTGGACGCATGCTACGCGCCGCGCGCAAAACCTGGGACAGGCCCGCGTCACGCCGCTCGCTGCCTGAAGCGATTGCCCAGTCATCCCCTAGGTTGCAAGCGCTTCCTGGTTCGATTCGGCCAGTGGCGCCGGGGCTGGCGGGCGTCCTCCACGTTTTCCCCAAATTGCCCCGCCACCCACCCATCGCCAGCATGGGCGACACCAGCATGCGAGGAGGGGACGATGTCGAACGATGCATTTGCTGCACCGGGGGAGAAGGCGCGCGGGCGACGGATGGCGTGGCTTGCGCTGGGCCTGGCGTTCGCATGGACCCTGGCCCTGTCGGGTCCGGCGGTCGCGCAGCCCGCTGCACCCGTCGAAGCAGGCGCCTTCCGCACCCTGCCGCAGTCCACCTCGGCCAACCTGTACGAGAGCACGGGCGAGCAACTCGACCTGGAGTTGAGCTGCCTCCAGGGCCAGCATCCTTGTGGCCGCTTCAACTGGCGCGTTCGCAAGTGCTACGGCGAATACGGGCTGGCCAAGTGGAAGCCCGACGGATCGCTGGAACTCGACGAGCATTCCCACAGCGGCCTGTGCACGCAGGTCTGCCGCATCGTCCTCGAACCGGGCCTGGGCACGTATCGCCGTGAATGCGGACGTCGGCACGAGGTGGCGGCCACGGGCCGATTCGATTCGGGCACCAACGTCGAGCTGCTGGGCGCGCGCCTGGACAAGTCCCAGTTCCATCGCGACCCCGGCGGCGATGCGCGCGCAGCGGCCATCCCCGCGCCCCCGCACAGGCTCGAGGACGACAACCCGCAATACAAGGCCGCCACGGCCGCCATCCCGCAGGCCCTGCGTGAGGCCGCGCAGTCCGGGCGGCCTTACCGGGCCACGGACGCGGAGATGCGCGACTGGATCGATGCGGTCGTCGCCATCGATGCCCGCAGCTGGTCGTTCGACACCTACATCCCCGGGAGCCTGCGCGACGTGCACATCGCGCGCACGGACCGCGACGCGGTGGTCGACGCCCGGTACACCTACCTGTCGTTCCAGCGCCATGGCTGGATGGAGGGCACGCTGCAAGTCAAGTTGGAGGATGGCAAGGTGGCGTGCATCCAGTACTGGAACAACCGCACCTGCTCGGTCAGCTACGGGACGGTGACACACCCTGATGCCGACCGCACGCTGACAGCGGCCGAGCGCCAGTGCGTGGGATTCGACGTCGGCGCCCATAGCGAGTCCGTCCCGGTCTGCGAGCTCATGGACAAGCGCGGTGCGTGCCTCCGGCAGGGCCCGCCGCAGGAGGTGGTGACGCACTTCAACAAGGTGGTCAACAAGTGCGCGCGCAAGATCTCCATCGTGCTGTCCTGCCCCCTGTTGCGTCAGCGCGTGACGCTCGAGCCTCGCGAGGAGCTGCCCATCGTGTCGCTCGGCGCCTGCGCGCTGGAGCGCGTGCCGGACTGAGCCCCGGCGTCACCGGCCATCCTTCGCGGTTCACGGGGGCACCTGCCGCACGAGCGATGTGAAGCGATGGCCAGCGCTGACCGCGGCCCCACCGCTACGATCGCCCGATGTTCACACGCTGCCCGAAGTGCGGCCACGCGCCGCTGCCCGAAGTCCAGGCCTTCCCCGCCACCTGCCCGGCGTGCCGGGTGATCCTGGCACGGGTCGGCGACGCGCCGGCGGCGCGTCGCGTGCTCGCGCGCGAGGCGGCGGTGGCAGCGGAGGGCCCTGCACCCGTGGACCCGATGACGTGGTGGGCGCGAGCCTGCCTGCTGGTGGGCCTGGCCGTCTGGGGAATGGTCCTGGCGCGCCTGGACGTGTCCGACGGCGAGATCGGCGGGACATTCCTGCACCGGCCCCTGCTGATCTTTCACGAGGCGGGCCACTGGATCTTCCGTCCGCTCGGCGAGTGGATGGGCGTGTTCGGCGGCTCGTTCAACCAGCTGCTGGTGCCGCTGGTGATCATGGGCGCCTTCCTCTGGAAGAACCGCGATCCGTTCGGTGCGGCCGTGGCGCTGTGGCTGTTCGGCATCTCGCTGATCGACCTCGCGCCCTACGTCTACGACGCGCTGGTGCCGCAGCTCACGCTGCTCAGCGGCGGCGTGGGCGAGGAAGGGGGCCACGACTGGATCTGGTTGCTGCAGTCGATGCACCGGTTGCCGCAGGCGCAGGTCTACGGTCGGCGGCTGCACGCGGTGGGCGTGCTGGTGGTGGTCGGGGCGCTGGGGTGGGGAGCCGCGACGTTGGCGCGGCAGTGGCGGGGCAGGGCAACGGGGGCTTGACCGGCGCCGCGCGTGCTGCCTTCGGGCACGACACCCGCCGCGCCCGCCTCAGTGATCGCTGTGCAGGTAGCTCGCCACCTTCGGCAACCGCAGGCTGACCAGGAACACGAGGGCCATCATCGCGGTCACGTACCAGAAGAACACGGGTTCCATGTTCCACTCCTTCAGCTGCAGCGCCACGTACTCCGCGGACCCGCCGAACACCGCGTTGGCGATGCCGTAGCCCACGCCCACGCCCAGCGCGCGCACCTGCGCGGGGAACATCTCGGCCTTGACGATGGCCGCCACCGACGTGTACAGGCTGACGATGGCCAGCGCGAGGCAGATCAGCACGCCGGCCATCAGCGGCGACGTGGACGAGCCGATGGCGGTCATCAGCACCACCGTGAACAGCGTGCCCAGCGCGCCGAAGGCCATCATCGAGGCCCGCCGGCCGATGCGGTCCGACAACGCGCCGAAGAGGGGCTGCATGCACGCGTAGACGGCCAGCGTCGCGAGCGAGACGGAGGTGGCCGTGGTCTTGGGCAGGTGGGCCGTGTTGATCAGGTACTTCTGCATGTAGGTGGTGAACGTGTAGAAGATCAGCGAGCCGCCCGCGGTGTAGCCCAGCACGGTGAGGAAGGCAGCGCGGTGGTCGCGCCAGAGGACGGCGAAGCTGCCGGCCTCGCCGCTGGCCAGGTTCTCCTGCGACGCCGTCTCGTGCAGCGTGCGGCGCAGCAGCATCGCGACCACGGCCGTGACGGCGCCGATCACGAACGGGATGCGCCAGCCGAAGGCCTTCAACTGCGCCTCGTCCAGCGTCTGCTGCAGCAGGAAGATGACGAACACCGCCAGCAACTGGCCGCCGATCAGCGTCACGTACTGGAACGACGAGTAGAAGCCGCGCTGGCCGCGCAACGCCACCTCGCTGAGGTAGGTGGCGGTAGCGCCGTACTCCCCGCCCACCGACAGGCCCTGCACCATGCGCACCAGCAACAGCAGCAGCGGTGCCCACACGCCGATCTGCGCGTACGTCGGCAGCACGGCGATGGCCAGGGAGCCGCCGCACATCATCACCACCGAGATGACCAGCGAGGTCTTGCGGCCACGCCGGTCCGCGATGCGGCCGAACATCCAGCCGCCGATCGGGCGCATCAGGAAGCCGATGGCGAAGACAGCCGCCGTCTGCAGGTACTGCACCGTCTGGTCGGCCTTGGGGAAGAACTCGGACGCGAAGTAGATCGCGGTGAAGGAATAGACGTAGAAGTCGAACCATTCCACCAGGTTGCCCGACGAGGCCGCCATGATCGCGAAGATGCGCTGGCGCCGCTCGCCGGCGGTGTAGTGGTGTTGTGGAACCGGGGGGGCCGTCGACGCCATGCGCGTGTCTCCGTGAGTGGGGCTCAGCGAGGCATTCTGCGCCTGCGTTGGAAACCTAGAATCGCGCGATGCCACTCTCCTCCTCCCTCCTGCTCCGCGCGCTGCTCGCCATCGCGCCGGCGATGTCACCGCTGGCCGCGGCCGCCGCACCCGCCGCCGCACCCGCGACAGCGGCAACCTCCCCGATGGCCGCCCCGGCCACGGACTGCCCCGCACGCCTCGCTCGGCACCTGTCCTCCGACCTGTCGCTGCCCTTTGACGCCTTCGACCAGGACGACCAACAGGGCTGGCGCGCGCTGGAGGCCGACGGCTGCGATTCGCAGGCCGCCGACCTGGTGGCCGCGTACGCCGCGCAGCATCCCCATCCCGTGCTGGCCTGGCATCGTGCGCAGTTGCTGGCGCGGGCCGGCCGCACGCCCGAGGCCATCCAGGCCGCGCGGAGCACGTTGCAGCCGCCCCGCGGCGACGACGCGTCCGGCTTCGACTGGAACGACTACGCCAACGCCACCATCGCATTCCTGGAAGGCGACCCCATTGCGCTGAAGGCGAACCGGGACCGGCTGGCCGTGGCCGCCGGCAAGATGGCGATGAACGGCCCCAACCTGCGGTCGGCCGACCGGCTGGTGGCGTGCTTCGGGCAGCCGTACAAGGTGGCCTACGACTGCCCGGCCGTGCCCTGACAGCGCGCCGTCGACTCCCGCACCACCAGCGCCGGCTCGGGCGCCGAGGCCGTGGGTGGGCGATCCGCCAGCAGGTCGAGCATCGCCGCCACCGCGCGCCGGCCCAGCTCCGTCACGGACAGGTTCACGGTGGTGGTGGGCGGTGACGCATGCTTCGTGGCCAGCAGGTCGTCGAAGCCCACGATCGATACATCCTGGGGTATGCGCAGGCCGCGGCGATGCAGCACCTGCGCGGCGCCGGCGGCCATCTGGTCGTTGGCCGCGAAGATGGCGGTGAACGGGACGTCGCGCTCCAGCAGCAGCGCGGTCGCGTTCGCGCCGCCGCATTCCAGGTACTGGCCCGGCACGACGAGGCGCTCGTCGACGGGGATGCCGGCTTCCGCCAGCGCCTGTCGATAGCCCTGTTCGCGGTCCAGCGCATCGGGATGCTGCGGGTCGCCCGCGAGGTGCGCGATGCGGCGGTGGCCGAGGTCGACCAGGTGCCGCGTGGCCGCGCGCGCCCCCGCCTCGTCGCGCGTGCGCAGCGCGTGCAGGCCGGGCGCCACCAGGTCGCGCCCCGTCACGACGACGGCCAGCTCCTGCGCCAGCGCGGCGAGGTAGTCGTCCTCCAGGCGGCCCGTGAGCAGGATGATGCCGTCCACCTGACGAGCGCGCAGGTGTAGCACGCACCGGCGCTCCTCGTCCGCGTTCCAGTGGCCGCTGGACACGACCAGTCCGTAGCCCGCCTGCGTCAGGGCCTCCTCGACGCCGCGCAGCGCCAGCGCGTAGAACGGGCTCTCGAAGAACTGCGCCACCAGGCCCACCGTGCCCGGGCCACGCCGTTGGGGACGAACCCCAGCTCGGCCGCCGCGGCGCGCACCGCGTCGCGCTTGGCCTGGTGCACGGGCGTGCCGCCGTTCAGCACGCGGGACGCGGTGGAGATGGAGACGCCGGCGGCATCGGCCACCATGCGGAGCGTCGCGTGGGCAGGGCGAGGGGCGTGCATGGGCGAACGGGCGGAAGTTTAGACAGCGCTGTCAACGCTGTCCACATCATAGCGCCGGCGCGGCGCGGCCGTGTGCTCCGGCCTGCGGGGGGCGGCGTGGTGGCGGCGTCTGGTCCGCGACGCCCGTCGGGGGGCCGGGCGCGCGGGGCTGAGGCAAACTGGCACGCATGCAAGCGCGCCTCCAACGATCCGACGTCCCCGTCGACAGCACCTGGGACCTGAGCGACCTGTTCCCTTCCCCGGCCGACTGGGATGCCGAGTTCGCGGCCCTGGACGCCGCGCGCGCGCCCCTGGCGGCGTTCCGCGGCCGGCTGGGCGAGTCCGCGGCCATGCTGGCGCAGTGCCTGGACGCCGTCGAGGCCCTGCAGGCGCGGCTGATGCGCGTCAGCACGTTCGCCTACCTGCGCAACGCCCAGGACGGCACCGACCCGGAGAATCAGGCGGCGCTGGCACGCGTGAACGCGCTGCAGGCGCGGTGCAGCGCCAGCGTCGCGTTCGTCGATGCAGAGACGCTCGCGCTGCCCGAGGGCGTGGTCGAGCGCTTCATGGCCGAAAACGACGCCCTGGCCGCGCACCGGGTGCCGCTGCAACGCCTGCTGGCCACGCGGCTGTACCGCCTGGGCGCGGAGGCCGAGGGCGTGCTGGCATCGCTGGGCGAGACGCTGGGCGCGCCCTACATGATCTACCAGCGGTCCAAGGCGAGCGACATCCAGTTCGCGTCCTTCACGGACGCCGCCGGCACGCAGCACCCCAACTCGTTCGCCCTGTACGAGACCCGCTACGAGGCGCACGCGGACGCGAGCGTGCGACGCGGTGCCTGGCAGTCCTTCACCACCGGCCTGAAGGCGTACAACAACACCTGGGCGGGCACGATCGCGACCGAAGTCTCGAAGAACGTCGCCCTGGCGCGCCTGCGCGGCTACCCCGACACGGAGACCGCCCTGCTGCAGGCCCACCTGGTGCCGGCGACGCTGTACGCCGACATCGTGGGCGTGCTGCGCACCGCCATCGCGCCCCCCATGCAGCGCTACGCCCGCCTGCGCCGGCGCGTGCTGGGCCTGGACACCCTCCGCCACTGCGACCTGAAGGCGCCGCTGGACGCCGACGTCGAGCCCTACATCTCCTATGAGCAGGCCTGCGACACCCTCATCGCTTCGATGGCCCCGATGGGCCCGGACTACGTGGCGTTCGTGCGCACCGCCCTGACGCGGCGCTGGGTGGACCGCGCCGACAACGTCGGCAAGAGCACCGGCGCCTTCTGCTCGTCGCCCTACGGCGTGCACCCGTACATCCTGGTGACCTGGACGGGCACCACCCGCAGCGTCTTCACGCTGGCCCACGAGCTGGGGCACGCCGCGCACTTCGGCCTGGCGATGGCGCACCAGCGCTTCGTCAACATGCGGCCGGCCATGCCCTTCATCGAGGCGCCGTCGATCATGCACGAGATGCTGCTGGCGCGGCACATCCTGGCCGGCAGCGTCGACGCGCGCACGCGGCGCAGCGTGATCATGCAGCTGCTGGGCACCTACCACCACAACTTCGTCACGCACCTGCTGGAGGCCGACCTGCAGCACCGCGTGTACGCGGCCGCGGAGGCCGGCCAGGCCGTCACGGCGGGGCTGCTGAACCGCCTGCAGGGCGAGATCCTGCAGGACTTCTGGGGCGATGCGCTGGAGATCGACGACGGCGCGCGCATGACCTGGATGCGCCAGCCGCACTACTACATGGGCCTGTACCCCTACACGTATTCGGTGGGCCTGGTGGCGGCCACCGCGATGGCGGGGATCATCGACCGGGAGGGCGCCCCCGCGGTCGACCGCTGGCTGCAGGTGCTGAAGGCCGGGGGCACGCTGCCCCCGCTGGAACTGATGCAGATGGCCGGCATCGACATGAGCACCCCGGCGCCGATCCATGCCGCCGTGGCCTATGTCGGGTCGCTGGTGGACGAGCTGGAACGGGCCTTCGTGCAGTGATGCGGGGGCGTTGCGTGCACCCGGGCGTGCGCCGGGCTGCGCTCTGCCCGGGGGGGCTTGCCGCCCCGCTATCTTTCCATTATTGTTGAACCATGGAAGAACAAAACGTCGTCCGTGCCCTCGGCGCGCTCGCCCAGACCGTGCGCCTGCGGGTGTTCCGCGCGCTGGTGATCGCGGGTGCGGAGGGCCTCACCCCCGGCACCATCGCCGATGGGCTGGACATCCCCGCCAACACCCTGTCGTTCCACCTGAAGGAACTGGCGCAGGCAGGCCTGGTGACGCAGGAGCGCGCCAGCCGCCACCTCATCTACCGCGCTGCCTACGACCGCATGAACGGCCTGCTCGCCTACCTGACCGAGAACTGCTGCGCGGGCGCCGGCTGTGCGGTGACGGCCGCCGCGTCGCCCGCCAGGTCGCCCGGCGCGGACGCGCGTTGCGGCTGCTGAGCGCTGCGGAGCCCGCCCGCTTTCCATCTCCCTTCACCCACCGGAGACCCGCCATGAAGCGCTTCCACGTCCACGCCCACGTTACGGACCTGCCCACCAGCATCGCCTTCTATTCCAGGCTGTTCGCCGCCGAGCCCACGCGGCAGGAGGCGGACTACGCCAAGTGGATGCTGGAGGACCCGCGCATCAATTTCGCCATCTCCACGCGGGGCGGCACGCCCGGCGTGGACCACCTGGGCATCCAGGCCGACACGGACGAGGAGCTCGCCGCGCTGAAGGCGCAGGCGCACGCCGCCGATGCCAGCGTGCTGGACGTCGGCGAGACGAACTGCTGCTACGCCCGCAGCGACAAGCACTGGATCACGGACCCGCAGGGCATCGCGTGGGAGCAGTTCCGCACGCTCGAGAACATCCCGACGTTCGGCCGCTCCCTGCGCGACGAGGCCCCCGCTGCCACGGCCTCCGCCGCCCCCGCCTGCTGCCCCGGCGACGCGCCGCGCGGCAAGCCCGTGGGCGTGGCCGTCAAGCCCGCGTCGTCCTCCTGCTGCTGACCCCGCCGCCTGCCCTGCCCATGACCACCCACGTGCTCTTCCTCTGCACCCACAACTCGGCGCGGAGCGTGCTGGCGGAAGGCATGCTGGACCACTGGGCGCGGCGCCTGGGCGTGGACGTGCGCGCGCACAGCGCGGGCAGCCACCCGAGCGGGCGCGTGAACCCGCACGCGCTGCAGGCGCTCGCGCGCGCGGGCGTGGACACGCGCGGGTTCGCCAGCAAGAGCTGGGACGCGTTCGCCGCACCCGACGCTCCCCGCCTGCGCGCGGTGATCACCGTGTGCGACAGCGCTGCCGCCGAGGCGTGCCCGTGGTGGCCGGGCGCGCCCGTGCAGGCGCACTGGGGCTACCCCGACCCGTCCAACACGCCGGAGGCCACGCGCGACGCGGCCTTCGACCTGACGCGGCAGGCCCTGGGCTACCGCGTGCTGCAGCTGCTGCAATGGCCGCTGGACTCGCTGGACGACGACGCGCTGCGCCAGGCGCTCACCGACATCGCGGGCCGCTGAATGCACGCGCGCCTGTCGCAGCGGCTGCTGGCGGAGTTCCTGGGGACGGCGGCCTTGCTGGCCGTGGTGATCGGCTCGGGCGTCATGGGCGAGCGCCTGGCGGGCGGCAACGTGGCCGTCGCGCTGCTGGCCAACACGGCGGCCACCGTCGCGGGCCTGTACGTGCTGATCGAAGTCTTCGGGCCCACCAGCGGTGCGCACTTCAATCCCGTGGTCAGCGCGGTGATGGCCTGGCGGCGCGAGCTGCCGCGCGCCCACCTGCCGGCCTACGTGGCGATGCAGCTGGCCGGTGCGGTGGCGGGCGCGTGGCTGGCGCACGGCATGTTCGAGCTGCCGGTGCTGCAGGTGTCGTCGCACGGGCGCGCGGGCGCGGGCCAGTGGCTGGCCGAAGGCGTGGCCACCGCGGGGCTGCTGCTGGTGGTCCTGCGCGCCCCGGCCGGCCGGGCATCCGCGATGGTGGCCGCGTGGATCGGCGCGGCGTACTGGTTCACCGCGTCCACGTCCTTCGCCAATCCGGCGGCCGTGCTGGGGCGCACGGTGACCGACACGTTCGCGGGCATCGCCCCCGCGAGTGCGCCGGGCTTCGTGCTGTCGCAGGCCGCCGGCGCCGTCCTGGGCATCGTGCTGCACCGGTGGCTGGGCCTTGCGCACGTGCCGCCCGCGGTGCGGCCCAACGTCATCGAGGCGTCCGGCGAGGACTGATGCGCCTGGCGGGACAATGACGCCATGATCCCCGATCCCGCGCCGGCGCCCGGGCCGGCCGCCGACGCCGACCCCCGCCCCGAGCCGCCGCCCGCGCCCGACATTGACGCCTGCTGCGGCAACGGTTGCGACCCGTGCATCTTCGACCTGCACGACCTGGCAATGGACGCCTGGCGACAATCGCTGCGGGCGTGGCGCCTGCGCCATCCCGATGCGCCGGATGTCGATCCGGGCACGTCTCGCACGTCGATCTGAGGTCCGCACACCACCCCACCCCACCTCTGGAGAGCCGCGCATGGCCACCCCCTTGCCCACCATCACCGCCTTCGAACGCTCCCCCGACCGCGGCCGCGGCCTCGCGCGCGACATGCGCGTGCGCTGGGCCCTGGAGGAGGTGGGGCAGCCGTACGACGTGCGGCTGCTGTCCTTCGAGGCGATGAAGCAGCCCGCGCACCTGGAACGCAACCCCTTCGGGCAGATCCCCACCTGGGAGCACCAGGGCGAGGTGATGTTCGAGTCCGGCGCCATCGTGCTGCACATCGCGCAGCGCCATCCGGGCCTGCTGCCGCCCGCGCCGGATGCGGCCGCGCGCGACCGCGCCGTCATGTGGATGTTCGCGGCGCTCACCACCGTCGAGCCGCCGATCGTCGAGCGGTCTCTGGCGGCGGTGCTGGAGCGCGACAAGCCCTGGTACGAGGCCAGGCTGCCCCTGCTGGACGAGCGCGTGCGCGCGCGGCTGCAGCAGCTGTCGGCGCACCTGGGCGATGCCGACTGGCTGGATGGCCCCTTCAGCGCCGGCGACCTGCTGATGGTGACGGTGCTACGCCGGCTGGAGAGCACGGGGCTGCTGGACGCGTGGCCCACGCTGCAGGCCTACATCGCGCGTGCGGTGGCGCGACCGGCCTGGCAGCGGGCGTTCGATGCGCAGCGGGCCGTGTTCCTGGCGGCCTCGGGCGAGTCCTGAAACCGGCGCCTTCCGTGGGCGCGTCAGCGCCGCCAGGCAAGCCGATACCTCAAGGCCTGGCGGGACGCTTCGGCTCCCAGAGCTCGACCTTGTTGCCTTCCGGGTCCAGCACCCACGCGAAACGGCCACTGGTGTCGTCGTCCATGCGCTTGAGCACCGGCACGTGGCGGGCTTCCAGCTTGGCGACCAGCGCGTCCAGGTCGTCCACGGCGTAGTTGATCATGAACGTGCTGGTGGACGGGGCGAAGTAGCCGGTGGCGGCCGGGAAGGCGCTCCAGCCGGCCGCGGGCGGGTGGGCGGGCGCGTCGTAGCGCAGCGCCGCGCCGCCCCAGGGCGCCAGCGGCATGCCCAGCACGTCGCGGTACCAGGCGGCCAGCGCCTTCGGGTCCTGGGCCTTGAAGAACACGCCGCCGATGCCGGTGATGTGGCCGGGCGTGGCGGCGGCCGCCGCGGGGGCCGGGGCCGCGGACGCGGGCTCGGCGGCGAGGGTCGAGGCCGGGGTGGCGACCGTCACGGCGATGGCGACGGCGACGACAAGGCGCGCCACGTGGGCGGTACGGGGATGCTGGCGAATCATGAGGGGGCCTTGCTGGCTGGTGAAAGTCCGGGACGCTCCGCCATCGCATGCCGGGCCGCGCCCGCCAGGCGACGGCACAGCGGCAGGCTGCGGGCATCGCAACGCGACGGCAGTTGCTCGGCGATCCGGGCCAGCGCAGCGTCCGGCAGCGACGCGTCGACATGCCGTTGCACGAACGCCTCCAGGCCGGGGTGCGATCGCGCGAGCCGGCGCAGCACGTCCACCTCGGGGCGCGGATGCGACAGCAGGCGGCCGATGGCATCGCTGAGACCCTCGGCGATGGCGCCGTCGTCGCAGGCTTGGAAGCGGTCGTGGAATGCGGCGACGGCGGGCCAGTCGGCGAGCTTGGCGGTCCGGTCCTCCGCCGCGCTGGCCGCGGCGGCCGGACACGCCACGGCACGGGCTGCCTGGGCGCAGGTGGCAACCGCCAGGCCGAAGACCAGCATCGTCGCCGGTGCGAGGCGCAGCATGGGTTGTCGCATGCCGCGAGAATATCAGCGGCCCGCATCGCCAGCTGCACATCTTGGCCCGCTCCGCCCGGACCCGCGCGCAGCGACCCGCGGCCGCTCAGTACACGAACGGCACCAGCCGCCGCGTGCGCCCCATGTAGGCGGTGTACGCCGGCCCCAGCGCGGCCGCCAGCGCGCCTTCCTCCACCGCGATGCGGCGCAGGAACGCGAGTGCGATCGGCGTGACCAGCACCGCCAGGCCCACGAGATTGCCGCCGCACAGGCCCAGGCCGAGGAACGCCATGAGCGAGCCCGTGTAGGCCGGATGGCGGATGAGCCGGTAAGGCCCGGTGTCCACCACGCGATGGTCCGCCGCGATGGCCACGTCGTACGTGAACCATCGCCCCAGATACCCCACGGCGTACCACCGAAGCGCCAGGCCGGAGACGAAGAGAGCGATGCCCGCGGCGTACAGGCTGGCCATCGCGGTCGGCCCCAGGTGGAACAACGGCTCGAAGCGCGCCTGCGGGCACGCGCGCCCGGCCAGCCACCCGGCGCCCACGCTGCCCGCGATGACGACGAGCAGCAGCCGCAGCGATCCGCGGTCGGCCTGGCGGGAGGTGTCGGCGGACAGGCGGCGGCGCATCAGCAGGGTTTCGCCCACCAGCATGATGGCGAGCATCACCTGGAGGGTGGGGAACGGCAGGGTCATGTCGGGGCTCCTCGCGCGAAGGCTCGTCTACAGGCGATAGATCCAGTCGGCCTCGTCCACCGCGGCCTGCCTGGCGATCTGGGTGGGCGTGCGGCCGCTGATCTCCTTGCAGTCGCGCACCAGGTGCGACTGGTCGGCGTAGCCCGCGTCCGCCGCGTGCGCGGCCCAGTCGATGCGCTCGCCGCGCCGCAATGCCGCGCGGGCCTGGCGCAGGCTGCGCTCACCGCGCCACAGGCGCGACAGGCCCGGCAGGCTCATGCCGGCCTGCCGGTGGGCCAGCCGCTGCGCCTGCCGCGGTCCCACGCCCAGCAACGCGCCGGCCACGCGCAGGCCGACGTTGCAGCCCATGCGGCGAAGGCGCTGCCACGGGCTGTTGTCCAGCGGAGCGGCGTGGGTGGCCAGGAAGTCGTCGATCACGCGGCGGCGCGCCGTGTCGTCCGCGGCGGCGGCCACGTCGCGCACCAGGCGCTGGCCATGGGCGGGCAGCAGCCGGGTGGCGTCCAGGAAGGCGTCCTGCAGCAGCGCCCCGTCCAGGCCGAACAGCGCGTGGAACGCGTCGGGGTGGAAGACGGCGCAGAAGCTGTGGCGATCGCCCAGGTTGCGCGAGACGCAGGGGCGGCTCTGGCAGCCGTGGACGAAGGTGGCGGGCAGCAGCACCGCGCGGGCCTCGTCGCCCTGCGAGACCAGCTCGGCCTGCCCGGCCAGCATCCACGTGATGCAGCAATAGGGGTTGGCGGGAAAGCGATTGAGCCGGTCCTGCGGGGGGAGATCGCAGCCGCGGGTGTCGCGCGCCACCAGCATCAAGAGGTGCTGGCCCCAGCGCGCCGCCGGCGGCCACAGCGTGGTGACGGGACGACGGCGGTCGGTGCGGGGCATGGGGGCCATTCTGGCGGCGCGCGGGCGGCCAGGATTGGACGACTACGACATCGCGCGGCCGGCCGGTGCGGCGTGCACCGCCAGGCCGTACGACGCCAGCAGGCCCACCACGTGGCCGACGGCCACGCCCGGCTCGCCGGACTCGATGCGCGCGATGGTCTGCACGTGCACGCCCAGGCGCGCGGCGGCGGCGGACTGGCCTTCGCCCGCGGCCAGGCGCGCCTGCTTCACGGCCGCGCCCAGGGCCTGGATGGTGGCGAGGGCGTCCTCGCCGATGTCGCTGGAAACGCGCTTGCCTTGTGCCATGCGGCGATTGTCACCGCTGCATGCAGCCGCGCAGGGCGTGCACGCGCTGCACGGTGCCGCCGCGATCGTCGAACTGCGCCACGCGCAGGTCCAGCGCCGCGCGCGCCGCGTGCGCCTCCACGGGCTCCCACGGCGCGCCCAGCGCCGCCCAGCGCGCGTCGTCCAGCAGCAGCTCGCCCGTGAGGAAGAGCTGGCGGCTGGCGTCGTCCTGCACATCGAAGTGGGCGGGCTCGGCCCGGCCGGCGTCGGCGGGGCGGCACAGGCCGTGCGCCATGACCGGGTCGAACACGAGCAGGTCGCCGGGCGTCACCGGCACGCGCACGCCCGCGTGGGGCATCACGAACTCGACATCGGTGGCGTCCAGCGCCAGCACCCAGAAGAGGCAGCGGGGCCAGTGGCGCGCCACGTCGTTGTGGAAGCCGGCGCCGCGCGAGGCGAGGAAATCGATGCGCGTGGCGACGCTGCGCAGGTAGGGCGGCAGCGCGTCGCCGAGCACGCCGGTGAGGCGCAGCGCCTGCGCGACGGGGGTGACGATGGCGGCGCCGGGCTCGGGCCCTGCGGCCAGCTCGACCAAGCCGGCCAGGCCGGCCACGCCGGCGGGCGTGGTGGGCGCGTAGTCGACGTCGAAGGCCTCGCCCACCTGCATGCGCGCGTAGGCGTGGCGTGCCAGCGCGGCGCGCGCGCCGGCGTCCAGGAACGGCGCGTGCACCACGTGCACGCGGCCGTAGGGGGCCCGGGCGCGGTCGGCATGGCCGGGCTCGTCGCTGCGCACCGCCAACGTGCGGAAGGGCGCCGGCACGCGGTGAGCGTCCGCGGCGATGGCAGGGTGGGCGACGGGCGCGGGCACGGGCATGCGCCCCATTCTGGCAACATCGGCGCCGCGCCGCGTGGCGCGCCCATCGAAAGCGAGTGCCGCATGCGCCTGACCACCCTGTCCCTGCTGGCGATCCTGGCCGGCTGCTGCACCACCCCCGGCACGCCGCCGACGGCGGCGTCCGGCGACACCTGGGCCCGCCTCGTCGCCAGCCCCGACCGCACGGAGGCCGACCGCACCAACGACCAGCGCCGCCACCCGGCCGAGCTGCTCGCCTTCATCGACCCGCGACCGGGGCAGGTGGCGCTCGACGTGAGTACGGGGGGAGGGTATACGACCGAGTTGCTGGCACGCGCCATCGGCCCGACCGGCATCGTGTATGCGCAGAGCCAGCCGCGCGACCCGGCCAAGGCACCGCCGCGGCCCGCGGCCCCGGAAGGCGGCGCGGCCGCCGCGCCCACCGGGGCCTCGGCACCCGCGCCGGCCGCGTCCCGCCCCCCGCCCCGCCCCACCGGCGACGTGCTGGCCGAACGCGCGCAGCGCATGCAGGCCGCGGGCGTGCCGGCCGCGCGCATCACGTGGGTGGCGCAGCGCTTCGACGATCCGGTGCCGCCCCAGGCCGCCGACGGCCAGCTGGACCTGGTGACGCTGATGTTCAACTACCACGACTTCGGCTACCTGGGCGTGGACCGCGCCGGCATGAACCGCGCGGTGTTCAAGGCCCTGAAGCACGGCGGGCACTATGTCGTGGCCGACCACGCGGGGCGCCCGGGCACGGGCATCACCGAGTCCGGCACGCTGCACCGCGTGGACGAGGCCTTCCTGCGCGCCGAGGTGGAGGCCGCCGGCTTCCGGCTCGAGCAGGAGGGGCAGTTCCTGCGCAACCCGAACGACCCGCGCGACCGCAACACGCCCGAGCCGCCGCAGCCCAAGGACGAGTTCGTGCTGAAGTTCGTCAAGCCCTGACGAGCCTGTCCCACCGGTCCCGCCTGTCCCGCCCCGCCGCCCCGCGCCCTGCCCCGACCCACCGATCCCATGCGAATCCCCCGCTCCGTCTCGCTGCTCGCCCTGGCCGTCCTGGCCGCCACCTCGGCCACCACGCTCACGGGCTGCGACAGCCTGGGCCCGTCCATGACCCACGCGGCGCAGGGCGTGGAACGGTGGCGCTCCGACCTGTCGCGCCACGACGTGTCGCTGCCCGACGGCACCCGCATCGTCTACCTGGAGGGCGGCCAGGGCGAGCCGCTGGTGCTGGTGCACGGCTTCGGTGCGGACAAGGACAACTTCACGCGCGTGGCGCGCTGGCTGACGCCGCACTACCGCGTGATCGTGCCCGACCTGGTGGGCTTCGGCGAGTCGACGCACCTGCCCGATGCCGACTACCGCTACGCCGCGCAGGCGCAGCGCGTGCACGCGTTCGTGAAGGCGCTGGGGCTGGACACGGCCGGCGGCACGGCGGGCGGCCGCGTGCACCTGGGCGGCAACTCGATGGGCGGCGGCATCGCGATGAGCTACGCGGCGCAGTACCCGCAGGAGGTGGGCAGCCTGTGGCTGATCGACGCGGCGGGCATCGGCGAGGCGCCGCCCAGCGAGCTGGCCCGCATCGTCACCTCCGGCGGCCGCAACCCGTTGATCATCACGCAGGAAAGCGACTTCCCCGCGCTGATGGCGTTCGCGATGAGCGACCCGCCGTACCTGCCCGGCCCCGTGATGGACACGCTGGCGCGCGAGCGCATCGCCAACCTGCCGCTGGAGCGGCGCGTGTTCCAGCAGATCGCCACCGATTCCGTCAGCGCGGCCGTGCGCGGCAACCCGGTGCCCACGCTGGTGATGTGGGGCGCGGAGGACCGCGCGTTGTCGGTGGGCACGGTGCCCGTGTTGCAGGCGCTGCTGCCGAACACGCAGGCGATCGTGATGCCGCACGTGGGGCACGCGCCGATGATCGAACGGCCGAAGGCGTCGGCCGAGGCCTACCTGGCGTTCCGGGCGCGGCTGGCGGCGCCCGCGGCATCGACCCCCAACTGACGCGTCCTGGCCATGCCCAAGATCGACCTCGCCGCGGTCACCGCCCGCCTCGGCTCCGGATACCCCCCGCCGTATGACGCCCCGTGCGCCACGCGCACGCGACAGCGCCTGGGCGACGCAGGCGGCCTGCGCGATTTCGGCGTCAACCTGATGCACCTGCCGCCCGGCGGCTGGTCCAGCCAGCGCCACTGGCACAGCCACGAGGACGAGTTCGTGTGGGTGCTGTCGGGCGAGCTGGTGCTGGTGGAGGACGGCGGGCAGACGCTGCTGCGCGCGGGCGACTGCGCCGCGTTCCCCAAGGGCAGCGGCAACGGCCACCACCTGCAGAACCGCTCCGGCGCCGTGGCCACCTACCTGGAGGTGGGCTCGCGCCAGCCCGAGGACCTGACCACCTGCGCCGACATCGACCTGATGAGCGCCAACGCCGACGGGCGCTTCGTGCGCAAGGACGGCGCGCCGCTCGCGGAATGACGCTGCGGGCGCCGCGGGACGTTCAGGCCTGCCGTGCCGAGGCCCGCGCGTCCCGCGCCGCCTGCCCGTCGCGCCACTGCGCCGCGCTGATCGCGTACGTGGCCATCTCGCGCCCGTACCAGCGCTGCAGCCCCAGCGCGTGCATGCCCAGGCGCTCCATCACGCGCGACGACGCCACGTTCTCGGGCTCGCACACCGCGTACACCTCCTGCGCGCCGTGCTGGTCGAACGCGAAGGCCGCCAGGGCCTCGGCGGCCTCGCTGGCCAGGCCGCGGCCCCAGCGGTCCTGGCGCAGGCGCCAGCCGAGCTCCAGCGGCGCGCCGGGGTCGGGATTCGCCACCAGCTCGCGCCGCAGGTTCTGCAGGCAGCCCGAGCCGATCACCTCGCCGGTGTCGCGCTCGACGAACGCGAACCACGAGTAGCCGACGTCGGCCCAGCGCTGCTGCACGCGGCGGATGCCGGCCAGCGTCTCCTCTCGCGTCTCGGGCTGGCCCGTGACGTAGCGCATCACCTCCGGATCGGCGTTGACGGCGTTCAGGCCGTCCAGGTGGGCCTCGACCTGGGGCTCCAGGCGCAGGCGGGCGGTGGTGAGGATCGTCATGGCAGGTGGCGTGCGAGGATCGGGATCCCGCACTTTACCGGTCGCCCGTCGGCCGCGCGCCCATGCACTTCCCGCCGATCACGCGACGCGACTGCCTGGCCCTGCTCGGCCTCCCGGCCTGCGGCGGGATCGCCGCGGCAGCCACCGCAGCCGGCACCCCGCCCGCGCTGCAGGACCACATGCCCGCCTTCTGGCAAGCCTACGACGCCCACCCCGACGGCCCCCCGGACGCCCGCGCGCAGGCGCTGGTGCAGGCCTTCTTCGCCCCCCGCGCGGCGGACTACCGGCGTGCCGGCGTCCCGGCCACGCCCGACCGGGTGGCCCGCTGGCTGCCGACGTTCGACGCGATGGCCGCCGACGTGCGCGACGTGCACCGCCGCTTCGGCGACGGCTACGCGCGCCACCTGGCCGGCTTCCGCGCGGCGCTGCCGGACTTCGACGGCCAGGCGTCGCCGGTGGCGCTGCTGCCATCGCTGCTGCACTTCGACGCCCACCTGCAGCCCGATGGCGCGCAGCTGCCGCTGTTCTTCGGCCCGGACGGCATCGTGCGCTTCCACGGTGCGGGCGCCGACCTGGGCGTGCTGTTCGCGCACGAGCTGTTCCACTGCTACCAGGCGCAGATGAACCCGTCGATGTGCCTGGCCGAGCACCCGCCCGTGTACGCGGGCCTGTGGATCGAGGGCACCGCCACGTATGCCAGCGAGCGCCTGCAGCCCGGCGCGTCCCTGCTGCACGTCCTGCTGGACGCTCCCGAGCTGCTGGCGATGGACGCGGCCGCCGTGCGCACCGTGGCGCGCGCGTTGCTGGCGCACCTGGACCGCACCGACGACGCCGCGCAGGCACTGTTCTTCGACGCCGGCACGCACGGCGACTGGCCGCCTCGCGCGGGCTACCTGGTCGGCCTGCACTGCGCACGGCGCGTGGGAGAGGCGCTGGCGCTGCCCGCGATGGCGCGCCTGCCGGCCCCGCGCGTGCGCGAGGCGCTGGCATCGGCGCTGCGCTCCTTCGGGTAAACGTGAGGAATGTCACGGCTCGTGGCATGAGACGACCGTTCGGTTTCCATTGGAAACGAACGCGATGGTGGTAGAGGTCGACATTGAGGATGAGCGATCCGCGACAATCCCCCCAGCACCATGACCATCGCAGCCGAATTCCATCCGTCCGCCGTCCGCGCTCAGAATGAGCTGGACAGCCCCGCGCTGCGCAGCCTGGTGTCCGAGATCGGCATCCCCTCGCGGCCGCAGATCCTGAAGGACCTGCGCAAGGAGCTGAAGAAGGAGGACCCGCGGCTGCCCGTGCTGGCGGGCATCGTCGGCACCGACGTGGCGCTGTCGGCCTCGCTGATGCGCGCGGCCAACTCCGCGCTGTTCGGCCTGACCCGCAAGGCGGAGACCATCGAGCAGGCGTTCCTGCTGATGGGGTACTCCAACTGCCAGGCCTTGTTCACCGAGATCCTGCTCAAGCGCCTGCTGCCGCCCGACAACCCCGCGCTGGCCCGCTTCTGGGACGTGCAGGCGCGGCGCGCGCAGGCCATGATCTACCTGGCGCGCACGCGGCGCTTCGTGCCCGTGTCGCTGGCCCACACGTTCGGGCTGTTCATGGATGTGGGCATCCCTCTGCTGGCCCGCAAGTTCCCCGGCCCGGACGGCTACATGGCCACGGTGGCGCGCGCCAACCAGAGCCTGGAGCCCTTCACCGCCGTGGAACGCGCCACGCACCGCTACGACCACACCGTGGTGGGCGCGCTGGCCGCCAAGTCCTGGGGCGTGTCGCAGACGGCCGTGCTGGCCGTGCGCCTGCACCACGAGTACTTCGCGTGGCAGGGCCCGCTGCCGCCCCAGGTGGGCGAGCTGATGGCCCTCGCCCTGGTGTGCGAGCACGTGGTGCAGCGCTACGAGGACGTCAACCGCCACCTCGAGTGGAACAAGGCCGGCCCCGCGGCGCTGCGCATGCTGGGCATCGACGAACGCGAGCTGTTCGACTGGGTGGACGAGGTGCACCACCACTTCGACGCCAACCCGTACTGACGCACCGCGCCCGCATGTCCGACGCCCGCCCCGCGCGCCTGCGCGTCGCCTGCTTCTCGATCTCCGCGGACGGCTTCGGCGCCGGCCCCGGCCAGGACCTTGCCAACCCGATGGGCCTCGGCGGCATGGCGCTGCACGAATGGGTGCTGGGCACGCGCACCTTCCAGCGCATGATGGGCCGGGACGGCGGCAGCACCGGCGACGACGAGGCGTTCGCGGCGCGCGGCTTCGAGAACGTCGGCGCGTGGGTGCTGGGCCGCCACATGTTCGGGCCGCAGCGCGGCCCGTGGCCCGACGACGGCTGGCAGGGCTGGTGGGGCGACGAGCCGCCTTACCACTGCGACGTCTTCGTGCTCACGCACCACGCCCGCCCGCCGCTGCCGATGGCGGGCGGCACCACCTTCCACTTCGTCACCGACGGCCTCGAGGCCGCCCTCGCGCGCGCCCACGCGGCCGCGGGCGGACGGGACGTGCGCCTGGGTGGCGGCGTGGCCACCGTGCGCCAGGCGCTGCAGGCGCGGCGCGTCGACGAGATGCACGTGGCCGTGGCGCCCGTGCTGCTGGGCCGCGGCGAATCGTTGTGGGCCGGGCTGGACCTGCCCGCGTGGGGTTACCGCGTGACCGAGCGCGTGCCGACGGAACAGGCGCTGCACCTGGTGATCACGCGGCAGGACGCTCCCTAGCGCACCCGCCACACCGCGGACGCGCGCAGCGCGGCGGCGCACATCGCGTGCACCGCGGCGCAGGCCGCGATCAGCGTCCCCGCCGGCCAAGTGCCGGTGAGCCCGCCCGCCACCAGCAGCGTGAACGGCATCGCCAGCTTGAAGATCGACCCGGTGAGCCCGGAGATGCGGCCGATGTGCTGCGGCGCCGTGCTCTCCTGCCGGAAGCCCCACACGCACACGTTGCCGGTGACGGTGGCGAAGCTGTTCAGGGCGAGGGCCGCCACCAGCAGCGGCACGGCCTGCGCGGTGCCCATCACCGCGAAGGTGGCGGCCTCGCCCGCCACCGCGGCCGCCAGCAGGCGTCCCAGGCCCAGGCGCGCGCGCAGGCGTGCGCAGGCGATGCCCGCGGCCACCCCGCCCACCGCCGCCAGCGCATAGAGCGTGCCCAGCGTGGCGGGGTCCAGGTGCAGCGTGTCGCGCGCCCGGAACAGGAACAGCGTCTCCACCACGCCGGCGCAGCCGTTGGTGACCACGATGACCCACGACACCTGCCACAGCGGGCGGTTGGCGCGCAGCACCCGCCAGCCCTCGCGCCAGTCCTGCCAGAAGCCCGCGGCCACGAAGGGACGGCGCGGCAGGTCCAGGCCGCGCAGCAGCAGCGCGGCCAGCAGCAGGCCGCCCATCGGCACCCAGAGCCCCGCGGGCAACCACCACGCCACCAGCGCGCCCGCCACGGCGGGGCCGGCCACCGCGCTCGCCTGCGCCACGGTGGTGAGCTGGCCCGTGCCCGCCAGCAGCAGCGGCTGCGGCAGCATCTCCTTCACCAGGCCCATGCGGCAGATGGCGTAGAGGTAGTTGAGCGTCATCAGCGCGAACGCGCAGCCGAAGAACACCGGCAGCACCGCCACCCCGCGCGGCAGCAGCAGCGCCTGCAGGCCCATCAGCACCACCATGCCGGCGATGGCGCGGCGCGCCCAGGTGCCCCGGTCCACGCGGTCCACCCACACGCCGATGAACATGGCCAGCAGCAGGTTGGGCAGCAGCTCGGTGGCGCGCATCGCCGTCATGACCCCGGCCGATCGCGTGAGCTCGTAGAAGATCAGCGGCAGCGCCAGCGTGTAGACCTGCGTGGCGAGCGAGAAGCTGACGGACGCCGCGTAGAGGCGGCGGAAGGCGGCGTGCTGCCAGACGGTGACGGGGGCGGGGGCGGGGGCGGTGGGC
>FTBV01002022.1_pt1 | contig 25829 bp, 23 predicted proteins | sample 1639281 | NCBI WGS metagenome assembly FTBV01 (sample SAMEA3914864, study PRJEB12502) | metagenome | biome: forest; material: soil | place: USA | collected 2012-03-12 | depth 0.3 m | reverse complement strand
GGGCGTAAGGGCGGGCGGCCAGTATCGACCCGCCATCGGCCCCGCAGGCTAGCGGTTGCGTGACGGCTGTCAATCCGGGCTGGCGCGCCCGTGGAATGGGCTGCGCGCTCCAGGGCCGGACCCTAAACTCGGCCGCACCATGCAGAACGTCCTCACCGCCGACCGCCTCGCCCTCGCCACCCGCCACTGGCCCGCCGCGCGCACCGCATCCACCGCATCCACCACGTCAGCCGGGGGCCCCCGCGGCGTCGTCGTGCTGGTCCACGGCCTGGGCGAACACATCGCCCGCTACGAGCACGTGGCGCGCCGCCTGGCCGCGCAGGGCTTCGAGGTGGTGGGCTACGACCAGCGCGGCCACGGCCACTCAGCGGGCGCCCGCGGCGGCATGCCGGGCGCGGAGTCGTTGCTGGAGGACCTGGCGCAGGTGATCGACGCGGCGCGCCGCGAGTTCCCGGGCCCGCTGGTGCTGCTGGGCCACAGCCTGGGCGGCTTGGTGGCGGGGCGCTTCGTTGCGGAGGCGTTGCAGGCGCAGCCCGCCGCGTGGTCCCGGAAGGTGGACGCCCTGGTCATGTCATCCCCCGCGCTCGACCCCGGCACCAACGCACTCCAGAGGTTCCTGCTGAAGACGGTGGCGCCGCGGCTGCCCAACCTGCTGGTGAACAACGGCCTGAAGACGCGCGACATCAGCCGCGACGCGGGCGTGGTGGCCGCCTACGTGGCCGACCCGCTGGTGCACGACCGCATCAGCGGCCGGCTGGGCATCTTCGTGGCGTCGCAGGGGCCCGTGGTGATCGCGGCAGCGCCCCGCTGGCAGGTACCGACGCTGCTGATGTGGGCCGGAGCGGACCGCTGCGTGTCGCCCGCTGGTAGCGCGGCCTTCGCGGCGGCCGCGCCGCGCGGGGTGGTCACGTGCCGAGAATGGACCGACCTGTTCCACGAGATCTTCAACGAGCCGGAGCAGGAAGAGGTGCTGAAGCAGCTGGACGGGTGGCTGGCGAAGACCGTGCCGGCATGAGGCCGGCATCCGGCGCAAAATGACGGGTTCGCGGGGCCACGAGCCGCCGCATGCCCCGCCTACTCCGCCGGAGATCCCGATGAACGCCCCCGAACGCCTGCCCGCCCCGATCGACCCGAAGGCCCTGTCCAGCTTCGCCAACGACGCGTGGGACCAGCGCATCCTGCCGCAGCTGAAGGACTACATCGCGGTGCCGGCCAAGAGCCCGATGTTCGACGCCGACTGGGCGCAGCACGGCCTGCTGGACAAGGTGGTGCGCGACGCCGCCGCCTGGGTGGAATCGCGCAAGGTGCCGGGCCTGAAGCTGGAGGTGCTGCGCATCGAGGGCCGCACGCCGGTCATCTTCTTCGAGGTGCCGGCCACCCGCCCGGCGCCCGCCACGGGCACGCCGCCCACGGTGGTGATGTACGGCCACCTGGACAAGCAGCCCGAGTTCAACGGCTGGCGCTCCGATCTCGGCCCGTGGACGCCCAAGCTGGAAGGCGACCTGCTGTACGGCCGCGGCGGCGCGGACGACGGCTACGCCATCTATGCCTCCGTCAGCGCCATCGAGGCCCTGAAGGCGCAGGGCGCCGACCACCCCCGCATCGTCGGCCTGATCGAGTCCGGCGAGGAATCCGGCTCGCCCGACCTGCCCATCTACCTCGACCAGCTGAAGGACCGCCTGGGCGACGTCAGCCTGGTGGTGTGCCTGGATTCGGGCGCCGGCAGCTACGACCAGCTGTGGCTCACGACCAGCCTGCGCGGCAACGTCACGGGCACGCTGAAGGTCGAGATCCTGACCGAGGGCATCCACTCCGGCGACGCCAGCGGCCTGGTGCCGTCCAGCTTCCGCATCCTGCGCCACGTGCTGGACCGCCTGGAGGATTCGGGCACGGGCCGCCTGCTGCCCGAGGCCTTCCACTGCCAGATCCCCACCAACCGCGTCGACCAGATGAAGGCCGCCGCGCAGGTGCTGGGCGACGAGGTGTGGAAGCGCATGCCCTGGGCCTGCGGCGCCGATGGCGGCCCCACGCTGCCCACCACCACCGACCCGGTGGAGGCCCTGTTGAACCGCACCTGGCGCCCGACGCTGTCGGTCACGGGCGTGGACGGCTTCCCCGAGCTGAAGAACGCCGGCAACGTGCTGCGCCCGTACTCGGCCTTCAAGCTGAGCCTGCGCCTGCCTCCGCTGGTGGACGGCAACGACGCCGCCCTGGCCCTGAAGAAGCTGCTGGAGGACAACGCGCCCTACAACGCCAAGGTGACGTTCCAGCCCGATGGCCGCATGAACGAGTGGGGCGCCACCGGCTGGAACGCGCCCGACCTGGCCCCGTGGCTGGAAGGCGTGCTGGATACGGCCAGCCGGGACCACTACGGCGCCCCGCTGGGCTACATCGGCCAGGGCGGCACCATCCCGCTGATGAACCTGCTGCAGAAGGGCTTCCCCAAGGCCCAGATGATGGTCTGCGGGGTGCTGGGCCCCAAGAGCAACGCCCACGGCCCGAACGAGTTCCTGCACGTGCCCTACGCCAAGCGCCTGACGGCCGCGGTGGCGCAGGTGATCGCCGCGCACCCCTGACGGGCGGGGGGAAGGTGTCAGGCCTGGGGCCTGACACCGCCGCACCCTCGTGGCGCCCGCCCGCTTCATCCGGCGTCGCTGCAGCCTGTCCTCCCCGAATCCTCCCCCATCGCGGCCCGCTCGCGGCCCGGGGAGCCCTCCCGTAGAGTGCGAAGCATCGCAAAGACTCTCACGTTGGGCTCCCCGCCATGGATTCCGCTTCGCACCCGCCCTACGCCGCCCAGAGCCGGTGGCAACGCTTCTCGCACGCCGCGGTGGTCGCGTTCCACCGCTATGCCTCGTGGCTGGTCTCGCTCACGTGGAAGCGGTTCATCGCGTACTCGGTGCTGCTGCTGATGATCAGCGGCATCGTCTCCAACCTGCCCCCGTTCAGCTGGACGTACACCGAGACCACCTCCACCAACGGCCGCCACCACCGCAACCGCCTGCCGGTCATCCCGCCGGTGCCGCCGTCGTTCCCCGCGTTCGGCAACCCCCCGCCCGTCCCGGCCAACCCGGCCACGCCGGCTCCCGCCGCCTCGGCCACCGCCCCCACGGCCCCCACGGCCCCCACGGCCCCGACCCCGCCGGCCGCGCCCACCATCCGCATCACCAAGGTGCCCGAGACGGGTGACGAGCACACCAAGTCGGTCAACATCACCCTGCCCGGGCTGGTGATCGAGAACGGCCACGTCAGCAACGGCAAGAGCGGCCCGGTGAACATCTCCATCGGCCCGAACGGCATCCACATCGCCGGCATCGACACCGACCGCGACGCCGGCGACGCGGCTGCCAACGCGGCCTCGGCCGCCGCGGCGTCGGCGATGGCCGCCTCCAGCGCCACCGCCGCCGCGTCCTCCGCGGCCAGCGCCAGCGCCAAGGCCGCCCGCGCCCAATCCGTGCACCAGCAGGCCCTGGTGGCCGTCGCCGCCGCCAAGGCGCAGGCCGCCTCCGCCGTGGCCGCCGCCCACGCCGTGGCGCACGAGCGCCTGGCCTCCGAGGCCGCCCGCGCGGCGTCCGAGGCCGCCGACGCCGCCAGCTCGCCCAACGGCCGGGTGGTGGAGATGGTGATCGGCGACCAGAAGGTGCGCATCGCCGTGCCCCCGGGCGCCGAAGCCGACGACATCCGCGAGGCCGTCGCCGACGCTCGCCAGAAGATCCTGGAGGCGGTGGAATCGGCCAAGGAAAAGGCCCAGGAGCAGGCCGACCAGGAACGCGAGGCGCGCCAGGAAGCGGAAGCCGCGGCGCGCGAGGCCGAGGCGCAGATGCGCGAGCAGATGGCTGCCGCCAGCACCTCGGACGACGAGGACGAGACGCCCACCACCCGCATCCGCACCGTCCACTACGGCGAGAGCCTGCCGCTGCTGGCCTTCTGGTGGATCGTGCTGTCGCTGATCACCAAGGTGGCCTACAAGGGCCGGCTGCAGGCCGAGACCAAGGCCGCGGTGATGGCCGAGACCGCCGAGGCCGAATCGCTGCGCCGCCAGGTGATCGAGGCCCGCATGGCCATGATGCAGGCGCAGGTGGAACCGCACTTCCTGTTCAACACGCTGGCCTCCATCGACCACCTGATCGAGGTGGACCCCAAGCGCGCCAGCCGCATGCAGCGCAACCTGATCGCCCTGCTGCGCGCCTCGATGCCCACCATGCGCGAGGCCAACGACGGCGGCCTGCGCCCGCTGGAACGCGAGATGGCCGTGATCCGCCCGTACCTGGAGATCCTGCAGGTGCGCATGGAAGAACGGCTCACCACCTCGCTGGACGTGCCCGACGGCCTGAACTCCGCCGAGTTCCCGCCCATGATGATCCAGACGCTGGTGGAGAACGCCATCAAGCACGGCCTGGAGCCCAAGCCCGAGGGCGGCCACCTGGCCGTCAAGGCCGAGATCCGGCACGGCAAGCTGGTGGTGTGCGTGGCCGACACCGGCCTCGGCTTCACCAATGCGTCCGGCGGCGAGACGGCCGGCACCGGCGTCGGCCTGGCCAACGTGCGCGAGCGCCTGACCATGCTGTACGGCAACAAGGCCACCCTCACCATCACCGACAACCCCGGCGGCGGCACGATCGCCACCATCACCGTTCCCTACACGACGCGCAGCGCCGAAGGAGCCGACGAATGAGCCACGAAGACCTGAACGGCCCCGGCCGTGACGAGCAGCCCAGCCCCGCGCAGGGCACCCCGATGGACGCCACGCCCGAGCCCGTGCTGGCCACGCCCATCTACGCGGACAGCCCCGCGCACGATCACGCGCAGGCCCACGCCCCCGCGTACGCGCCCGCCCCCGCGCTGGCGCCCGCGCCGCGCCGCCGCGCCCGCTTCGTCGCCTGGTGGCTGCTGGCGAGCCTGGCCATCTCGGTGATCTGCGCCATCTGCCTCGTCACCGCGCTGGGCCACATCGGCGACAACCCGATGCACGTCATCGTCAACGGCGAGGAGGTGGGCAACAACCTCGACATCACGCTCGGCACGCTGCCGATGGCGCACAAGGTGGCGCTGGTGTCGGCCATCGTGCTGGCGGTGACGATCCTGCTGCTGGTGGTGCCGCTCGTGATCATGCTGGTGGTCGGCGCGGTGGCCATCGCGCTGGTGGCCGGCCTGGGCGTGCCGCTGCTGGCACTGGCCCTCGCCTTCGTGGTCGTCAGCTCGCCGTTCTGGCTGGTGGGCGGCGGCATCTGGCTGATCGTGCGCGCCAACCGCCGGGCCGCGGCGATGGCCGCCGGCGCGTCGCCCTCGGCTACGATCCACGCATGAACCATCCTGCATCCGCTGCCGCCGAGGGCGGCGCCGACGGCCACGACGGTGGCCGCACTGGCGACATCAAGAAGGTCCGCGCCATCCTGGCCGACGACGAGCGCCTGATGCGCGAGCAGCTGCGCGCCCGCCTGGCCGAGACCTGGCCCGAGCTGGAGGTGGTGGCCGAGGCCCGCAACGGGCTCGAGGCTGTCGACCTCGTGGCGCAGCACCACCCCGACGTCGTGTTCCTCGACATCCGCATGCCCGGCCTCACCGGCGTGGACGCGGCGCGCCGCATCGCGCAGCTGCCGGGGCCGGGCGCGCGCAAGCACGTGGAATCCGGCGGCGCCGAGGCGCCCGATGCCGCGGGCGGTGCGCACGATGCCGCGGAAGATGCCGACGACGACGAGGACGACTGGACCCTGCCCGAGATCGTCTTCATCACGGCCTACGACCAGTACGCGGTGGAGGCCTTCGAGCAGGGCGTGGCCGACTACGTGCTCAAGCCCGCGGAGCGCGAGCGCCTGGCCGTCACGGTCGAGCGCATCCAGAAGCGCCTGGCGCTGCGCGGCACGCCCGACGAGCCGCCGGCGCCGCACCTGCAGGCCCTGCTGCACAAGCTGGCCGCCAAGCTCAACCCCAACCAGCAGCCGCCGCAGCTCAAGTGGATCCAGGCCACGGTGGGCCAGGCCATCCAGATGATCCCGGTGGAGGACGTGCTGTTCTTCATCTCGGACGAGAAGTACACGCGCGTGCAGACGGCCACGCTGGAGGCCCTGATCCGCAAGCCCATCAAGGAGCTGGTGGACGAGCTCGACCCGGAGCAGTTCTGGCAGATCCACCGCTCGACGCTGGTGAACACGCACGCCATCGCGGGCGTCACGCGCGACCTGCGCGGCCGCCAGATCGTGGCCATCAAGGGCCACGGCGAGAAGCTGGAAGTCAGCCGCAGCTACACGCACCTGTTCAAGGGCATGTAGCGTCGCCGGTGTCAGGCCTCTGGCCTGACACCGCCTGATCAGCGGCGTCCGTTCCCCGCCGCACTCGCCAGGCACCACTGCCCCGCCCAGTAGGGCACCAGGTTCAGCAGCGACACCAGCGCCAGACCGCCGCCGAACTTGTCCACGGCCAGGATGGCGTCCGACGCCACGAACAGCGCGCCGCCCACGGCCGCGATCATCCAGCGCCGGGCATCGGGCTGCCCGCGCCGCCGCCACGCCACGCTGGCGGCCTGCGCCGCCATCGCGGCCAGCGCCGTCACGTACACCGCGACGGGAAGGTGAAGGTCGGCCGGCACCCCCGGCCAGAGCCGCATCAGGATCAGCCCGGCCACCACGGCGTAGGCCGCGAAGGCCAGCGGCGCGCCGAAGAATCGCACCGGCCGCGTGAACGCCACCAGGTAGGCCACGTGGCCCACCAGGAACGACACCAACCCCACCAGGAAGCCCTGCGGCCACAGCAGCGCCACGTCGCCTGCCAGCGAGGCCACCAGGCCCACCACGATCCAGCGCTTCACGCGCGCGCCCGTCTCGCTGCCGTCGGCCGGCCGCAGCACCGTCCACGCGATGATGCACAACGTGGCGAGCGGCTTGAACGCGAAGCGCAGCCAGGGTGCGTCCAGCGCCCAGGGGGAGGCGGCGATGGCCAGGGTGGCCGCGAGGGCGCCGACGATGCCCAGCACGCGCCGCAGGCCGCGATGCGCGGCCACGTCGTCCCAGGTGTCGCCGTGCAGGTCGGTGGGGATGGTGGTCATGGCGCGATTCTGCTGCCCGCCGGGCGGCTGCTCGGGTCGCGGAATCCCGGGTAGGGCGCGCCGCAGGCACGGACAATGCACCGACATGTCGACCACGCCTCCCGCATCCCGCGCGCTCTTCGTCGCCACTGCGCCCGCCGTGCTGCTGGCGGGTTACGGACTGGCGGTCCCCGCCTTGTTCGGCGCGTTCGCCGCCCTGCCGATCACGGTGCTGCTGCCGCCGCTGCTGCTGCTGGCGTCGGTGCCGCTGCTGGGGCTTTGCGCCCTGGCAGGCCTTTGGATCGCCGCGTGGCGCCGGTGCCCCATGCCCGCCTGGGCCGTCCTGTGCACGCTGCCGGCATCCGTGCTCGTGGTGACCTTCGCCCTGGGGTCGATGGCGTCGCCCACCTCGCACTTCACGGACGCGTCGTGGGTGTGGACGCTGCGCGCCGAGCTGGCCGCGCTGCTGGCCGCTGGCGTGCTGGTCGCGAGCGCGCTGCCGGGCGTGGGCGCGGCCTGGTCGCGCGCGCCCGTGCTGGGGGCGCGCGTGCTGGCCACCTGGGTGGGAACCGCGCTGGTGGTGGGCGCGTTGCCGCCGCTGATGGCGCAGGGGGCGCGCCGACACGCGCTGGCCACTGTCGACCACGTCCCGACGCTGCGGCAGGACCCCTTCGTCATGGCGCTCTGCGACGGCCGCCTGGACGACGCGCGCCGGCTGCTGTCCGCGGGACGCGTGGCCCCGGACGCCCGCTTCGGCGTGGTGAACTGCCTGGAGCACGAGGCAGACGACCTCCACCCCCGGCCCACGTTCTATCCCGACCGGGTGGGCCCGGCGCTGGAGGGCCTGGTGGCGGCGCAGCGCGGCCTGCACGCCCCGGCGCGCGCGGGCTGCACGCCGGAACTCGCCAACGTCATGCGCTTCCTGCTGGGCGGTCACGTCGACAGCCTGCGCGAGTTCCCCACGCATGGCCTGCCGCTGGATTGCACCGTGACGGCGGACGCCGACCCGGTCTGGTGGCAAATCGCGGTCCGTCGAAACCCCGGCCCGCTGGCCGCGCAGCTGCGCGCGCTGCAGGCCATCGGCATCGACCCATGCCAGCGCGCGGGCTCAGGCGCCGACCTGCTGGGCGAGAACTACAACCACGTCATCGCCACGCTCACCGATGACGACCTGGCGGACGTGATCCGGCTGGGCCTCGATCCCGCCACCACGGGGCCCCGCACGCGCCCGTTCCGGGTGGAGCTGGCCGAGCGCCGCGCCCACCAGCCGCCCGGCCCGGCCAGCGCCGCCATGCAGCAGCTGCTGGCCCGCTACGGCGCGCCCACCCGCGACGACCTGCTGCGCGCGCTCACCATGGGACAGATCCACTTGGGCGACGCATCGCCCGCGTGGGATGCGGAGGTGCGCAGCCGCTTGCATGGCCTGGGCCCGGCCAACGTGGCCGGCACCGCGTACGACACCCCGGCTGTCCGCCACGCCCTGGCTTACTACGCCTGCAACGACGACCACGCCTGCGAGGCGCGCATTGTCGACACGCCCGCGGCGCGTTAGTCAGTTGCGGCCGGCGGCGCCGCCGCCACCTTCGCCGCCAGGCTCTCGCGCAGCTTGCGCAGCCGCTCCTTCGGATCCTCCTGCGCCCTCGCCTCGTGCAGCTTCATCTCGGCGATGAAGCGGCTGGGCACGCCCGCCACCGTCTCGCGGCCGCGCTTGCGCCGCCGCAGCGTGCTCACCGCAAGCGTCTTCTGCGCGCGCGTGATGCCCACGTACATCAGGCGGCGCTCCTCCTGCAGCCGGTCGGGCGTCATCTCCTCGCCGTCGGAGCGGAAGGGCAGCAGGCCCTCGTTCACGCCCGCCAGGAAGACGTGCGGCCACTCCAGGCCCTTGGACGCGTGCAGCGTGGACAGCGTCACCTGGTCCTGCTCGTCGCCGCGCTCGGCCAGGCTCAGGATCACGCTGATGGTCTGCGCCACGTCCAGCACGCTCTTGCGCTCGCTCTCGAACGTGCCGCCCTCCTGCGTGATCTGCCCGCCGCAGCGCTTGGCGATCCAGTCGACGAAGTCGATCACGTTGTTCCAGCGCGCCTGTGCCACCTTCTCGGAATCCTCGCCGTCGTACAGGTGCTGCTCGTACCCGATCTCGGTCAGCCACGTCATCAGCATCGGGCGCGCGTCGTCGGCGCCCACGGTGTGGCGGGCCTTGTCCTGCAGGTCGTTCACGTAGCGGCCGAACTCGTGCAGCGAATCGATGGCCTTGGCCTTCAGCGCCACGCCCAGCGATTCGCGGAACAGCGCCTCGAACATGCTCACCTTCCACTTGCCCGCGTAGTCGCCCAGCGCGCCCAGCGTGGTGTGGCCGATGCCGCGCTTGGGCGTGGTCACCGCGCGCAGGAAGGCCGGGTCGTCGTCCTGGTTCACCAGCAGGCGCAGCCAGGCGCACAGGTCCTTGATCTCGGCGCGGTCGAAGAAGCTCTGGCCGCCCGATACCTTGTAGGGTATCTGCGCGCCGCGCAGCTTCTGCTCGAACACGCGCGACTGGTGGTTGGCGCGGTACAGGATCGCGAAGTCCGCGAAGTTCACGCGCCCGTCGTCGCCGCGCAGCGCCTGGATGCGCGCCACCGCGCGCTCGGCCTCGTGCTCCTCGCCGTCGGCCTCGACCAGCTTCACCGGCTCGCCCTCGCCGTGCTCGCTCCACAGCTTCTTCGGGAAGATCTTGGGGTTCAGCGCGATGACCTCGTTGGCCGCGCGCAGGATGGCGCTGGTGGAGCGGTAGTTCTGCTCCAGCGGGATCACCTTCAGCGTGGGGTACTCGGCCGGCAGCTTCTTCAGGTTCTCGATGGTGGCCCCGCGCCAGCCATAGATGCTCTGGTCGTCGTCGCCCACCGCCGTGAAGCGCGCGCGGCTGGCGCCGCCCACCAGCTGCTTGAGCAGGTCGTACTGCACCGCGTTGGTGTCCTGGTACTCGTCCACCAGCACGTGGCGGAAGCGGTCCTGCCACTTGTCGCGGGCCTCGGCGTCGGTCTGCAGCAGCTTCAGCGGCAGGCCGATCAGGTCGTCGAAGTCCACCGCCTGGTAGGCCTGCAGGCGCTCCTCGTACAGCTTCATCACGCGCGCGGCCACGGCCTCGTCGGCGTCCTTGGCCACGCGCGCCGCGCCGGCCGAATCCAGCCCCATGTTCTTCCACAGGCTGATCGTCCACTGCCACTGGCGCGCCAGCGCGTTGTCGGTGGCGCTGCCCGCATCGCGCAGCACGCCCAGCACGTCGTCGGAGTCCAGGATGGAGAACTGCTGCTTCAGGCCCAGCCGGTGGCCGTCCTCGCGCATCATGCGCACGCCCAGCGAGTGGAAGGTGCTGATGGCCAGGTCCTTCGCGGCCTTGGCCCCCACCAGCGCCTTGGCGCGCTCGCGCATCTCGGCGGACGCCTTGTTGGTGAACGTGATGGCGGCGATCTGCTTCGGCTCCAGCCCCGCCTGCATCAGCCGCACGATCTTGTACGTGATCACGCGGGTCTTGCCGGAGCCGGCGCCGGCCAGCACCAGGCACGGGCCTTCCAGGTAGTGCACCGCCTCCATCTGGGCGGCATTGAGGGTGGCGGGGATGTCGGCCATCGGGCGGGGAGGTACTGCAGGGAAACGGCCCGAAAAGGAACGGGAGCGGGAGCGGCGGGAGCGGGAGCAGGAGCGGCTGGCCATCATGCCAGAGGGCTTGCGCGCGGATACGAGAGGTTACGGGTTAACCCGGAACGCCGGGTCAACGGCCGTGTTCCGGACGGCGTTGTACGAGGGCCTCGAGACGCAATCCTCTCCCTCCTCCCAACGATCCGCATCGCCACTGAAAGGCTCCGTACCATGAAGACCACCCTGATCGCTTCGCTGCTCGTCGCCGCCGCCACGTTCGCCTCGGCGCAGGCGCCCGCCACCACCGCCGCGCCGGCCCCCAAGGCCACGGCCGCCACGCCGGCGACGCCCGCCACGCCGGCTGCCAAGGGCACGGCCGCCACCCCGGCCACGCCTGCCACCCCCGCCGCCGAGAAGAAGGCCGATGCGAAGGCCGACATGAAGGCCGACGCCAAGACGACCGAGAAGAAGGCCGCCCCCAAGAAGGCGCACGCCGCCAAGAAGGCCGCGCCGGCCGCGTCCGCCGCCGCCACGAAGTAAGTCGCCATTGCGACGCGCGGCATCCCCGGAGGCCGCTTCCTGAAGGGGCCCCACGCGGGCCCCTTCGTCATGGCGCCGCGCGCTTCGATACCCCCTCCCTGTATCGAGGAACGGACACCTTCAGGCTGCCTTCAGCCCTCCTGCGGCATCGGACACAAAACCAGCAACATTCCCGGCCGATGCTGGAGGTCTTCCCCCCGTCCGAACGGAGCGCCTTGATGCACAAGCTCATCTGGACCGTCACGCTGGCCAGCGCCGCCTGCGCGGCCGTGCTGGCCGCCGACGACGGCTACGCGCAGACCCCTTCCGCCACCGCGCTGCCGCCGCCGGCCGCCGTCAGCCCCGCCGACCGCGAGGTCCTGCGCACGGACCGCGCCAAGGTGCGCGCCGACAAGCAGAAGCTGGCCGCCGACCGCGCCAACAACAACACCGCCGCGCTGCCCGCCGACGAGGCCCAGCTGCGAAGCGACCGCGCCGCGGCCCGCGCCGAGCGCGACCGGCTGGGCCTGCCGCCCAAGCACCCGCACGGCGCCTCGGCGCCGATGTCCCCCACCGTGCCGGCCGCGCCGCCCGCACGCTGACCGCTGACCCCGGACTTCGGGCTGGAACCCGGCACTGCCGCCTCCACCGCGACCTTCGCCGTCGCTGTCCCTCCCCCCTCGCTCGACAGGATCCACCATGGCCCGCACCTTCCGCCTGACGCCCCTGATGTTGGCCACACTGCTCGGCAGTGCCTGTCTGGGCGCCCACGCGCAATCCGCCGGGCCCGCCCCCACGGCGACCACCCCGCCAGCCGCCACGACGCCGACCGCCCCTTCCGCCCGCGACCAGCTGCGTGCCGACAAGCAGCAGCTCAAGCGTGACCGCGCCACCGGCCGCACGGCATCGCGCGCCGCGGACAAGGTGCGCGTGCAGGGCGACCAGGCCCTGGCGCAGCAAGCGTCGGGCAAGACCCCCGCGCATCCCCACGAGGCGCGCGTGCGCAATCACCGCCCCCGCGTCACGGGTGTGTGATCTGGGCAAAAAGTCCTTTCCGCCTCGCAGTCAACGCCCGCCGCACGGCGCACGTTGTGCGGTCTTCACCCCCCTGTCCGAAAGGCACTCCATGAAGACCGTCCTGATCGCCTCCCTGCTGCTGGCCGCCACCACGTTCGCCTCGGCCCAGACCGCCGCGTCCACGCCGATGAACCAGGTCAAGGCGCAGCCTCCGGTGGCCGGCGAGCCGCCCGCCAAGGCCGCGTCCGCCGCGGACAAGAAGGTCAAGGTGCGCAAGGCGCACGACGCCAAGAAGGCCGCCTCGGCCGCGTCGATGTAAGGTCGCCGCCGGCCCGGCCCCGCGGCCGGGCCTGCCAGCACCGAAGGGACCCGCGGGTCCCTTTTTTCATGCCGGCGGCGTCGAAATAGAAAGAGGGGCCCGAAGGCCCCTCGTGAATCCGGCCGCCCGGCCGGGATGCGCACAAGTCGATCAACCTGAAGTCAACAACTCACTTTCACACTCACACTCACACTCACTTCGGGGAACGGCCGCCGGCGCGCTGAGGGCTTGCCGGCGGCGGGAACAGGAAACAGGGAACGAAGGCGAGGGACTCACCCGAGGTTCACCGGCACGAAGATCTTGGCGCCGTCGCGCCACACCAGCAGGGCCACGCGCTTGGGCTTGGACGACAGGATGGACTTCACCTCGTCCACCGTGCCCACCGGCTTGCCATTGACGGCCAGCACCACGTCGCCCGGCTGCACGCCGGCCTTGCGGGCGGCGCCCTCGGCGTTCTCCACCACCAGGCCGGCGTCGCCCACCTCGTTGCGCTCGTCGCGGTTCAACGGGCGCAGGGCCAGGCCCAGGCGCGCACCGTCGGCGCTCTCGCCCTTGGAGGCCACCTCCACCTTCTCGTCGGAGGCGCCCAGCGTGGCGACCACGGTGCGCGACTGCTTGTCGCGCCACACGTCCATCGTCACCTTGTCGCCGGCCTTGGCCAAGCCGATGCGCGAGGACAGCATGCCGGACTCGAGGATGGGCTCGCCGTTGATCTTCGTGATCACGTCGCCGGACTTCAGGCCGGCCTTGGCGGCGGCGCTGCCCGGGGCGATGGACGACACCAGCGCCCCGTCGGGCCGCTCGAGGCCGAAGCTCTCGGCCAGGTCCTGGTTCAGGTCCTGGATGATGACGCCCAGCCGCGCGTGCTGCGCCTTGCCGGTGCTGACGATCTGGTCCTTGATCTTCAGCGCCACGTCGATGGGGATCGCGAAGCTCACGCCCTGGAACCCGCCCGAGCGGCTGTAGATCTGCGAGTTGATGCCGATGACGTTGCCGGCCGCGTCGAACAGCGGGCCGCCCGAGTTGCCGGGGTTGACGGCGGCGTCGGTCTGGATGAACGGCACGAAGTTCTCGCCGCGCTCGCTGGGCAGCGAGCGGCCCTTGGCGCTGACGATGCCCGACGTGGCCGTCTGGTCGAGGCCGTAGGGCGCGCCGATCGCCAGCACGTAGTCGCCCACCATCAGCTGCGACGGCTGGCCGATGCGCACCGTGGGCAGGTTCTTCGCGTCGATGCGCAGCACCGCGATGTCGGTGGACAGATCGATGCCCAGCACCTTCGCGTTGTACTCGCGGCGGTCCTGCAGCTTGACGGTGATGTCCTTGGCCTCGCGCACCACGTGCGCGTTGGTGAGGATCAGGCCGTCCGACGAGATGATGAAGCCCGAGCCTAGGCCCTTGAACGGCTGCTCGCTGGGCTGCATGCCGCGGCCGTTGAAGCCGGGCATGCCGCGGAACAGGCGGAACAGCGGATCGTCGGGGGCCATGCCGCCCTGTTCCTGGATCTCGTCGTTGGTGGGCTTGTGCGTGCCCGCCACGTTCACGTGCACGACGGCCGGGCCGAACTGCTGGACGATGGCGCGGTAGTTGGGCGCGGTGCCGGCGGGCAGCGGCGCGGGCGTGGCCGGCGGCAGCGTGCCGGCCTGCACGGCGGCGGCGGCCGTGGCCGCGTTGGCCACCACGGTGGCGCCCGGCGACGCCAGGGCCGCGTGGCCCGGCGACGTGGCGGGCGCGGCGGCGGCCGGCGTGTCGTGGTGGAACCAGGACGGCAGGTCGAGCGCGCCGGCCGATCCCATGACGGCGACGCCGGCCCCCACGAGGGCCCAGGCCAGCGGCTTGAGGTTGAACGAACTCATCGCGGTCACTCCTTCTGCGGATGTTGCGGCCGGGCTCGCAAGGGCTGCGGGTTCCCGGCGTCTGGCAGTGACTGTGCCCGGCGCGGATGAGGGCTTCGTTAGCTGAACATGAGGCGAACGTTAGGACGCCGGCGGCCACGTCACGGTCACGCGCAACCCGCCCAGCGGCGAGTCGGACAGCGTCACCTGGGCGCCCTGGCGCAGCGCCACCTGGCGCACGATGGCCAGGCCCAGGCCCGAGCCGGTCTCCGCCGCGCCGGCATCGCGGCGCACGAACCGGTCGAACACCCGGTCGCGGTCCTCCGGCGGCACGCCGGGGCCGTTGTCGTCCACGCACAGGCGCGGGTGGCCGTCGATGGCGTCCACGCGCACCGACACGTGACCGCCGGGCGGGCTGTAGCGCACGGCGTTGTCGACCAGGTTGCGCGCCAGCGCGGCCATCCCGGCCGCGTCGCCGCGCACCGGCAGCAGGGCCCCGCGAGGGCGGTCGTCGTCGTGGTCGCCTGCGGGGCCGACGCGGTCGGTCCCCCCGGCCCCGGGCACCTCCAGCACGTCCAGCTCCAGGGTGGTTCCCCGCGCGTCCGCCAGCGGCCCCGCGTCGGCCATCGCCTGGCGCACCACCTCGGCCAGGTCCAGCGGCTTCATGTCGGCACTGGCGCCCGCGTCGCTGCGCGCCAGCGCCAGCAACTGCCCCACCAGCCGCGTGGCGCGGTCCACGCCCGCCGTGAGCGCCTGCGCGGCGGCGTCGCGGCCGGCATCGTCGGGCGCGCGGCGCAGCACCTGCACCTGCAGCTTCAGCGCGGTGAGCGGCGAGCGCAGCTCGTGGGCCGCGTCCGCCACGAAGTGGCGCTGCGCGGCCAGCGTCTCCGCCAGCCGGTCCAGCAGCGCGTTGAGCGATTGCACCAGCGGCCTCACCTCGTCGGGCAGGCCCGTGTCCGGCAGCGCCTGCAGCGAGTGGCTGTCGCGCGCGCGCACCTCGGCGGCCAGCCGCTGCAGCGGCGCCAGCGATCGCGACACCAGCCAGCCGATCACCAGGGCCAGCACCGGTGCCACCAGCAGCAGCGGCAGGACGGCGCGCAGCGCGGCCTGGGCCGCGTAGCCGTGGCGGATGCGCTGCGGCTGGGCCACCTGGATCACGCGGTCGCGGGCGATGACGCCGAAGGTGCGCCACGTGTCGCCGCCCGCGACGATGTCGGCGTAGCCGATCACCGCGCGGTTGGGCGGCTCGATGTCGCGGCGCGACGCGTACACCGTGCGGCCGTCGACGCTCCAGATCTGCACGATGACGTCCTGCAGCTGCCCCTGCGCCACCGCGCGCGCGTCCTCCGGGGCGATCTCGCCCTGGTCGCGCAGCGACAGCGCCATCTGCCGCAGCTGGTAGTCGAACAGGCTCTCGGACTGGCGCAGCACGCTCCAGTAGACCGACGCGCCCATCGCCGAGGCGGCCAGCAGCAGCACCGCCAGCAGGGACAGCAGCAGCCGCATGCGCAGCGTGCGGCCGATGGGCAGTCGGGACAGCATGGTGTCAGCGCCTCAGGGACCTGCGGCGTCGTCGCCCGGCGCGCCACCGCGCCCGAGGTAGTAGCCCACGCCGCGCATCGTGCGGATCAGCTCGGGGCCCAGCTTCTTGCGCAGCTGGTGCACGTACACGCTCACCGCGTTGCTCTCCACCTCCTCGCCCCAGCCGTACAGGCGGTCCTCCAGCTGCGCGCGCGACAGGATGGCGCCCGGCCGCTGCATCAGCGCCTCCAGCACGGCCAGCTCGCGGGCCGACAGCGCCACGGGCTCGCCGCGCAGCGTCACGCGGCGGGTGGCGGGGTCGAAGGCCAGGTCCTCGTGCTGCAGCGTGCTCTCGGCGCGGCCGCTGTGCCGGCGCAGCACCGCGCGCATGCGGGCCAGCAGCTCGTCCAGCTCGAAGGGCTTGACGAGGTAGTCGTCGGCCCCGGCGTCCAGCCCGGCCACGCGGTCGCCGAGCGCATCGCGGGCGGTGAGCACGATCACCGGCAGCTTGTCGCCCCGGGCCCGCAGACCGCGCAGCACGTCCAGGCCATCGCCGCGCGGCAGGCCCAGGTCCAGCAGCGCCAGGTCGAAGCGCTCGGTGGCCAGGGTGCTGCTGGCCGCGGGCGCGTCGGTCACCCAGTCCACCGCGTGGCCCTCCAGCTTCAAGGCGGCGCGCAGGCTGTCGCCGATCATCCGGTCGTCCTCGACGAGCAGCAGGCGCATGGGGGTCTCGCGTCGGCGCGTCGGCGCGTCAGAACAGCTTGCCCAGCCGCAGGGTCACGCCCGCGAAGAGCTGCAGGTGCGGCGTGTCGCGGTTCAGGCCATGGGCGAGGCCGGCATCGAACACGGCGGCGTGCGACGCGTTGAAGCTGGCCGCCAGCAGCAGCTGCTGGGTGGCCTCCTGCCCGGGCTGGTGCGTGCCGGACAGCTCCCCCACCGCGCCCCACTGGTCGCCGAAGGATCGGGAGAAGGCCGCGGCCCAGCCGGCCTGCCACGCCACGGGCAAGCTCGAGGAACCGCCCAGGCGCGTCATGTTGACGTTCAGGTCGGTGTGCCAGGCGCCGGCAAAGTCGGCGCTGTAGATGCCGTTGACGTCGACGTCCGCGTGGCCGCTGCCCAGGCCGGAGGCGGCCGTGGGGAGCTTGGTGCCCAGCTCCAGGCCGAACGCGTGCGCGTCGTCCACGGCCAGGCGGTGCTTCAGCATCAGCATCGTGTCGCCGAAGCCATGTCGCGACGCCGCGCCGACGCCGTCGTTCACGCGCAGCCACGGCGTGAGGCCGGCCACCACGCCCCAGTCCGGCGTGAAGGCCAGCTTGAAGGTGAGGGGCACCGCTTCCACGCGGAGGCGTGCGGGGCCGCGGTACTGGATGCCACCGGCCTCCATCTCCAGCCAGCCCGGCGCCGGCAACGCGGCCGGCGTGGAGACGCTGGGGCGGTACGGCACCACGGCCGGGTCGTCCGGATCGTCGGCGCCGTCGGCGCGGGCGGACAGCGGCCACGCGCCGGCCGCGGCCAGCGCGGATGCGACGAGGAGGAGGCGAGGCGGGCGGCGAGACATCGTGGGCGGCACTGTACCCGCGCAGCCTGTCTAGATCCCCAACGGGTCCACGTCCACCGCCCACCGCACGATGCCGCGGTGCTGCGCCTTCAGCGCCGGCAGCCCCGGCGTGAACGCCGCCAGCAGCCGCTGCAGCGCCGCGCGCGAGGGGCTCTCGACCAGCATCTGCCGGCGCTCGAAGCCCGCCACCTTGGCCACCGACGGCGGCACGGGCGCGTAGAACAGCACGCCCTCGGCCTCGGGCAGCGCCTGCGCCTGCGCGCGTGCGGCGCGCAGGAAGGCCTCGGCCACGGCCTCGTCGCGGGCCTCCGCGCGCACCAGCGCCAGGTGCGCGTAGGGCGGCAGGCCCGCACCCTGGCGCTCGTCCAGCTGCTGCGCCGCGAACGCCGCGAAGTCGTGCTTCTTCAACGCCGCGAACAGCGGATGCTGCGGGGTCCAGGTCTGCACCCACATCTCGCTGCGGCCCGCCACCGCGGCGTCGCGGCCCGCGCGGCCGCCGGCCTGCATCAGCAGCGAGAACAGCCGTTCGGCCGCGCGGAAATCGGCCGCGAACAGCGCGCTGTCCGGGTTGACGGCCGCCACCAGCGTCACGCGCCGGAAGTCGTGGCCCTTGGTGACCATCTGCGTGCCCACCAGCACGTCCACGTCGCCCGCGTGCACGGCCGCCAGCTGCGCCTCGAGCTGGCCCTTCGCGCGCGTGGAATCGGCGTCGATGCGGGCCACGCGCGCGCCCGGCAGCAGCTCGGCCACCTGCTCCTCCAGGCGCTCCGTGCCGCGGCCCATCGGCTCGATGTCCAGGTTGCCGCAGTCGGGGCAGGCGCGCGGCACCGGGTCGGACGTGCCGCAGTGATGGCAGCGCAGCACGCGCTCGCCCTTGTGGAACACGCGCCAGGCGCTGCAGTGCGGGCAGCCGCTCTTCCAACCGCAGGCCGGGCAGTGCAGCACGGGCGCGAAGCCGCGGCGGTTCAGGAACAGCAGGCTCTGCTCGCCGCGCGCCGTGCGCTCGGTGATGGCCTGCACCAGGGCCGGCGCCAGCGCGGGCGGCGGCGCGTGCGGGGCGGCGCGCGGCACCGTGGACAGGTCCAGCAGGCGTACTGCGGGCAGCGCACCGTGGCCCACCCGGTCCGCGAGCGTCACGCGCGCGTACCGGCCCGACTCGGCATGCGCCCAGGTCTCCAGGGAGGGCGTGGCGGACCCGAGCAGCACCGGCACCTGCTCCAGGTGGCCCCGGAACACCGCCAGGTCGCGCGCCGAGTAGCGCGCGCCGTCCTGCTGCTTGTAGGACGGGTCGTGCTCCTCGTCCACCACCACCAGCCCCAGCCGCGGCATCGAGGCGAACACCGCCAGCCGCGTGCCCAGCACCAGGTCGGCCTCGCCCAGGTGCGCGGCCAGCCAGTGCTGCAGCCGCTGCGCGGGCGTCAGGCCGCTGTGCAGCGACACCAGGCGCCGCCCCGGGAAGCGCGCGGCGAAGCGCTGCTCCAGCTGGGGCGTGAGGTTGATCTCGGGCACCAGCACCAGCGCCTGCCGGCCCGCGGCCAGCATCTGCTCGGCCAGGCGCAGGTAGACCTCGGTCTTGCCGCTGCCGGTGACGCCGTACAGCAGCGCGCAGGGCGGCTGCGTGCCGGCGGCCCAGGCGGACAGGGTGTCGAGCGCGGCGGCTTGTTCGGGCGTGGGCGTGGGGCGCTCGACGGGCTGCACGGACGCCCCGCCGATCACGTGCTTGTCGCGCTTGCGCCCGATGCGCTTGGCCAGGCCCGCGTCGTCCAGCTTGCGCAGCTCCGGCGGCAGCACGGCCAGCGCCACCTCGCCCAGGCTGCGCTGGTAGTAGCGCGCCGTGAACGCGACCAGGGCGCGCCAGCTGGCGGGCAGGGGCGGCAGGCTGGACAGCACCTCGCCGATGTCGCGCAGCGCGAACCCCGGGTCGGGCGCGGCGGCGTCGCCCTGTGCGTCGGCAGCGTCCGCCTCGACCTGCGCCCCGGCGCCGGCCGCCTCCGCGTCCCACACCAGCCCGGTCGTCTCCCGGCGGCCCAGCGGCACGCGCACCAGCGTGCCGGGCGGCAGCGCGCATGGCGCGCGGTACGCCAGCAGGGAGCCGAGGCCGGCATGCTGTGGTGCATCCACGGCCACGTGCACCACGACGGCGACGTCCCCGGGTAACTCCGTGTTCGTTTCGTTCACTTGCGGCCGGTTCCTGCGTTCCGTCTCACCTTTGCCGGCTAAGTTCATGATCCGTAAAGGTTTTCGGAGTCGCCCACAGTTTCTGTGGATAACTTTGTGGGAAAGCTGCCGGCAGACGCGCTAACTGCTTGATGTACCGTGGTGCGCCCTGGATCGCCGCATTTTTCGGCAACTGGCAAATTGCTTTTGAAATCAATCACTTGGCACGAATCATCGGCATTTCCGGGCCGATGACCGGAGGTTGGACATGCTGCAGTGCCGTAGGGTTCGTTTTGGGGATAAGTCAAGCCCTGAGCACTCACTTACCGGCCAGGGGCGTCAGTCCGTGAACTTGGGTCGGGGGCCTCCAAAGCGCTCAGGCACGCTCTTTGCCCCACTTAGCGGTTCGGCGCCCGTTCCCGGCGTTGGTGCACGGAATGCCGATGCACCGTCTCCACCAGCGCGGACACATGTTCCGGCGGCGTGTGCTGGTTGATGCCGTGCCCCAGGTTGAAGATGTGGCCGTCCCAGCTGCCGTCCGCGCGCTGCGGCGGCCCGAAGGCGTCCAGCACCGCGCGGGCCTCGTCGGCCACGGCCTCGGGCGGCGCGAACAGCACCATCGGGTCCAGGTTGCCCTGCAGCGCCACCTGCCCACCCACGCGCGCGCGGGCCGCCGCCAGGTCCACGGTCCAGTCGACGCCCACCACGTCCGCGCCACAGGCCGCGATGTCGTCCAGCCACAGGCCACCGCCCTTCGTGAAGACGATCACCGGCACGCGCCGGCCGTCCACCTCGCGCACCAACTGCGACACCACGCGCCGCGTGTAGGCCAGCGAGAACGTGCGGAACGCGCGATCGGACAGCACGCCGCCCCAGCTGTCGAACACCATCAGCGCCTGCGCGCCCGCGGCGGCCTGCGCGTTCAGGTACTGCGCCACCGCGTCGGCGTTGACGGCCAGGATGCGGTGCATCAGGTCGGGCCGCGCGTACATCAGCGACTTCACCTGCCGGTAGTCGTCCGAGCCGCCCCCCTCCACCATGTAGCAGGCCAGCGTCCACGGGCTGCCCGAGAAGCCGATCAGGGGCACGCGGCCCTGCAACGCGCGCCGGATCGACGACACCGCGTCGAACACGTACTGCAGCTTCTCCATCGGCGGCACCTGCAGCGCGGCCACCGCGGCCTCGTCGCGCACGGTGCGCGCGAAGCGCGGCCCCTCGCCGGTTGCGAACGACAGGCCCAGGCCCATCGCGTCGGGCACCGTGAGGATGTCCGAGAACAGGATGGCGGCGTCGAGCGGGTAGCGCTCCAGCGGCTGGAGCGTCACCTCGGTGGCGAAGTCCGGGTTGGTGGCCAGGCCCATGAAGCTGCCCGCCTTGGCACGGGTGGCGCAGTACTCGGGCAGGTAGCGGCCGGCTTGGCGCATCAGCCAGACGGGCGTGTGGTCGGTGGGCTGGCGCAGGCAGGCGCGCAGGAAGTTGTCATTGGTCAGTGCGGGACGCATCGCTTGAATTATCGTCCCCAGGTTCCACTTTTGCCGTCGTGGGCGGCGCGTCCCGCGCTGCCACTTGTCGCCCCTCAAGGAGAACCGTCGATGAACGCCCCGCGTCACCTGCGAGCCCCGCTCGTGCTTGCCAGCCTCGTCGCGGCCCTGTCCCTGGGCGGCTGCGGCTACAACGAGTTCCAGAAGCAGGACGAGGCCGTGAAGGCCGACTGGTCCGAGGTGGTGAACCAGTACCAGCGCCGCGCCGACCTGATCCCCAACCTGGTGGCCACCGTCAAGGGCGAGGCGAGCTTCGAGCAGGACACGCTGCGCCAGGTGATCGAGGCCCGCGCGCGCGCCACGTCCATCCAGGCCACGCCCCAGCTCATCAACGACCCGGCGGCGTTCCAGCAGTTCCAGGCGGCGCAGGGCCAGCTCACCAGCGCGCTGTCGCGGCTGATGGTGGTGGCCGAGGCCTATCCCAACCTGAAGGCCAACGCCGCGTTCCAGGACCTGCGCGTGACGCTGGAAGGCACCGAGAACCGCATCACGGTGGCGCGCAACAAGTACATCCAGGCCGTGGCGCAGTACAACGTGCTGGCGCGCAGCTTCCCCACCAACCTCACCGGCAAGATGTTCGGCTACGGCCCGAAGCCCACCTTCACCGTGCAGGACGAGGCGAAGATCTCCACGCCGCCGTCGATCAGCTTCGACAAGCCCGCCGCGCCGGCGCCCGCGCCGATGCCGGCGCCGGCGCCCCTGCCGTCGCCGGCCGCGTCCGGCCAGCAGTGATGGTCCGGCGCACGCTGGCCGCGTGGGCGCTGGCGCTGGCGGCGCCCTGGGCCGCGATGCTGGCCGCGCCCACCGCGTGGGCGCAGGCCACGCCGGATCCGGCCGTGCTGCGGGGCATCCCGTCGCCGTCGCTGGGCCCGGGCGGCGCGGCGGCCACGCCTGGCGTCATACCCCCTGCCGTATCCAACGGCTCGCCCGGGGCCGCGGCGTCGCCACCGTCGGCGTCGCCCTCGCCTTCGGGTTCCCCGTCGCCGCGCGCCGCGCCAGTTCCCACGACGCCCACCACCGCGGATGGCGGCGTGCTGCCCGTGCCCACGCTGTCCGCCCACGTGGTGGACACGGCGGGCGCCCTGCAACCCGGCCAGCGGGACGCCCTGGAGCAGAAGCTCGCGCAGTTCGAGGCCCAGGCCGGCACGCAGGTGGCCGTCCTGCTGGTGCCCACCACGTTGCCCGAGGACATCGCGTCCTACGCCTACCGCGTGGCCAGCACCTGGAAGATCGGCCGCCGCGACACCGGCGACAGCCTGCTGCTGGTGGTGGCCACGCGCGACCGCCACGTGCGCATCGAGGTGGCCAAGGCCCTGGAAGGCGCCGTGCCCGACCTGGCCGCGCACCGCATCATCGACCAGGCCATCAGGCCGGCGTTCCAGGCCGGCGACTACGCGGGCGGCCTGTCGGCGGGGCTGGACCAGCTGTTCACGCGCATCCGGGCGGAGAAACTGCCTGGTGGCGCGGGCGCCGCCGGGCCGGGCGACGACGGGGCCGCGCCGGCCGACGTGCCTGGTGGGCCCGGTGGCCGCGCGGTGCGCCATGGCGGGGGCGGGGGCGGCTTCGGCGGCTGGGGCCTCGTGCCGATCCTCGTGCTGTTCTTCGTCGTGCTGCCGATCGTGCGCCGGACGTTCGGCGGCGGCCGGCCCAGCGTGATGGGCTACCGGCGCGGCGGCGGTGGCGGCCTGCTCACCGGCATGGTGCTGGGCAGCCTGGCCAACAGCGCCTTCGGACGCGGCGGCGGCGGAGGCTTCGGCGGTGGCGGCTTCGGCGGAGGGGGCGGCTTCGGCGGCGGCGGTGGGGGCGGGTTCTCCTCCGGCGGCGGTGGCGACTTTGGCGGGGGAGGAGCGTCCGGTGACTGGTGATGCCAAGCAGGTGAGCCGGTGGGGCCGGTTCTGGGCCCACCTGACCCACGGCCCGGCCGCGGTGCGCCGCGTGCTGCCCACTGACGCCATGGACCGCCTGGAGGCCCGCATCGGCGCGGCGGAAGGCGGGCACGCCGGCGAGATCCGCGTGTGCGTGGAGGCCAGCCTGCCCGCGCTGCGCGCGTGGCACGGGCACGGCACGCGCGAGCGCGCGTGGCAGCTGTTCTCCGACCTGCGCGTCTGGGACACCGCCGCCAACAGCGGCGTGCTGGTCTACCTGCTGCTGGCGGATCGCGCCATCGAGATCGTGGCCGATCGCGGCCTGGCGGGCATCGACTGGGAGCCGGTGATGTCACCGCTGCGCGCCGCGCTGCGCGACGGCGCGTTCGAGCGCGGGCTGGCCGATGCGGTGGACGCCGTCGCGCGCGAGATGCGCCGGCGCTTCCCGCTGGATGCCGAAGGCCAGGCGCGCGACGTGGACGAGTTGCCCAACCGGCCGCACGTTGTCTAGAGCGCGCGCCAGCCCTTCTTCAACTTCTCCGCCTGCGGCTTGCCCGACAGCGGCGGCAGCGTGATCGGCTCGTCGGGCACGTCGCGCTGCGGCAACCGCGACAGCAGGTCACGGATCAGTGCCAGCCGGCCCCGCTTCTGGTCGTTGAAGTCCACGAGTGTCCACGGCGCCCACGCGGTGTGCGTGGCGGCCAGCATGCGGTTCCGCGCCCGGCCGTAATCCGCGTAGTGCTCGCGGGCCTTCAGGTCGATGGGCGACAGCTTCCAGCGCTTGAGCGGGTCGTCCAGGCGCTCGGCAAAGCGCTTCTCCTGCTCCGCCTGGTCCACCGTCAGCCAGTACTTGAACAGGCGGATGCCGTCGTCCACCAGCATCTGCTCGAAGCGCGGCGCCTGCTGCAGGAACGCATCGGTCTGCGCAGGCGTGCAGAAGCCCATCACCGCCTCGACGCCGGCGCGGTTGTACCAGCTGCGGTCGAACAGCACGAGCTCGCCCGCGCTGGGCAGCCGCGCCACGTAGCGCTGGAAGTACCACTGCCCGCGCTCCTGCTCGCTCGGCGTGCCCAGCGCCGCCACGTGGCACTGGCGCGGATTGAGACGCTCGGAGATGGCCGCGATGGCGCCGCCCTTGCCCGCCGTGTCGCGCCCCTCGAACAGCACCACGATGCGTTCGCCCGTGTGCGCCAGCCAGCGCGCCACGCGCTCCAGGTCCACCTGCAGCTCCTGGAGCTCGTCCAGGTAGTCGGACTTGGAGACGGGGGCGTCGTCGCCCTTGTCCTTGTGCTTCTTCTTGCCCATGGGGGTGTGCTCCGGTTGGCGACCGCCGCCGGCAGGAATGGTGCCAGCATGTCATCGCCCCCATGAACAAGGCCCGGCTCCCTTGCGAGGGCCGGGCCTGGTCAGGCGGATCGCAGGCGCTTCAGCGCGCGCCGCGGAACCGGCGGATCGCGGCGAGCTGCGCGGCCATGGCCGCGAACTCGCCCTGGGCGGCAGCGAAGTCGATGTCGGACTTCGCGTTCTTCATCGCTTCCTCGGCGTGGCGCTTGGCTTCCGTGGCCTTGGCCTCGTCCAGGTCCTTGCCGCGGATGGCGGTGTCGGCCAGCACGGTGACCGTGCCCGGCTGCACCTCGAGGATGCCGCCGGCGACGAACACGAACTCTTCCTCGCCGTTGTCGGCGCGCTCGATGCGCACCGCGCCCGGCTTGATGCGGGTGATCAGCGGCGTGTGCTTCGGCAGGATGCCGAGCTCGCCGTTCTCGCCCGGCAACGCGACGAACTTGGCCTCGCCCGAGAAGATCTGCTCTTCCGCGGAGACGACGTCGACATGGATGGTGGCCATCAATGAATCCTTCTCGATCAGGTCAAAAGACTGCGTGGGCAACGGGCGCCGCGCGAACGGCGCCCATCAACCTCACTGCATCTTCTTGGCCTTCTCGAACGCTTCGTCGATCGTGCCGACCATGTAGAACGCCTGCTCGGGCAGGTGGTCGCACTCGCCGGCCACGATCATCTTGAAGCCGCGGATGGTTTCCTTCAGCGGCACGTACTTGCCCGGTGAGCCCGTGAACACCTCGGCCACGTGGAACGGCTGCGACAGGAAGCGCTGGATCTTGCGGGCGCGGGACACGGCCAGCTTGTCTTCCGGCGACAGTTCGTCCATGCCCAGGATGGCGATGATGTCGCGCAGTTCCTTGTAGCGCTGCAGCGTGGCCTGCACCGACCGGGTGGTGGTGTAGTGCTCCTCGCCCACGACGTTCGGGTCGACCTGGCGCGACGTGGAATCCAGCGGGTCCACGGCGGGGTAGATGCCCAGCGAGGCGATGTCGCGCGACAGCACCACGGTGGCGTCCAGGTGGGCGAATGTCGTGGCGGGCGACGGGTCGGTCAGGTCGTCGGCCGGCACGTACACGGCCTGGATCGACGTGATGGAGCCGACCTTGGTGGACGTGATGCGTTCCTGCAGGCGGCCCATCTCCTCGGCCAGCGTCGGCTGGTAGCCCACGGCGGACGGCATGCGACCCAGCAGGGCGGACACTTCCGTGCCGGCCAGCGTGTAGCGGTAGATGTTGTCCACGAAGAACAGCACGTCCCGGCCTTCGTCGCGGAACGACTCGGCGATGGTGAGGCCCGTCAGCGCCACGCGCAGGCGGTTGCCCGGCGGCTCGTTCATCTGGCCGTAGACCATCGCGACCTTGGACTCCGACAGGTTCTCGAGGTTGACGACGTTGGAGTCGGCCATCTCGTGATAGAAGTCGTTGCCCTCGCGGGTGCGCTCGCCCACGCCCGCGAACACCGACAGGCCCGAGTGCGCCTTGGCGATGTTGTTGATCAGCTCCATCATGTTCACGGTCTTGCCG
>FTBV01000716.1_pt1 | contig 26050 bp, 20 predicted proteins | sample 1639281 | NCBI WGS metagenome assembly FTBV01 (sample SAMEA3914864, study PRJEB12502) | metagenome | biome: forest; material: soil | place: USA | collected 2012-03-12 | depth 0.3 m | reverse complement strand
GTGTGCACGCGGCCGGCCAGGATCTCGCCGTTCTGTTCGACGCGCACGGGCTGGCCGGCGGCCAGCTGGCGGGCATGAAAGTCGGACAGGGTCGCTTCGACGCGGTAGTTGTTCAGTTCCGACACGCGCGCCACCAGCTGGCCGGCGGCGACGCTGGCGCCTTCCTCCTCGACCAGCGAAGTCAGCATGCCGGAGAAGGGCGCGGTCACACGGGTTTGCTGCAGCAGCCCGTCCTGGCGGGCGATCTGCTTCTGCAAGATCTCTTTTTGCAGATTCGCGGCGGCGATGGCGCTGGCGGTGGCGCGCCGCGTGTCTTCGACCAGCTCGTGCTGCTGGCGCAGCTGGACTTCGTTGCGCTGCACGTTCAGTTCCGAAGTCAGCAGGTCCTGGCCCGACACCAGGCCGCTTTCGCGCAGCTTGCGGTTGCGTTCGCGCAGCGCGCGGCTGGACTGGAGGTCGATCTCCAGCAGTTCGATGGCGGACCTGGTCTGCTTGAGTTTCTGGTCCATCTCGAGCTTGAGCACGACGATCCTGTTTTCCTGCTGCGCCAGCTGTTCCTTCAAGGCTTCCAGCGCCAGGCGGATCTCGCGGTCGTCCAGCTCCAGCAGCAGCTCGCCCTGTGTCACCTGCTGGCCCGGCTTGGCGTGGACCTTGGCGATGCGGCTGGCGCCGGGACTGGACACGACTTCCTCGTGCACGGGAATGACCACGCCGGCGGCGTTGATGGTGTTGTCGACGCTGCCGCGCCGCACCTCGGCCACCACGATGTCGGCGGCGGAGACGCCCGGCCGCACGGCGCGGTTGATGCCCCAGGCGGCGGCGAGGAAGCCGGCGCACAGCAGGAGGCTGGTGGCGAGCCGGAAGTGGCGGCGGCGGCGGAGCAGATCGATGCCGATGGCTTGGTCCATGACGATGCTTGCGATGAAGGAGTGAAGACGTATCCTTTATTGCAAGCATCGTGCCAGGACCCGCTTACTGGGCGGAAGGCGCCATCAGGCGCCGCGCCTTGCCCGTGCGCGGGCAAGGGTGTCCGGATCCGGGCAGTGGCGAGCCTTGCCGGTGATGCCCTACTGGCCGAGATGCTTGGCCAGGAAGGTCTCGAGCCGCTGGTAGAACTCGGTCACGTTCTTCGTGTCGTAGAAGCCGTGGCCTTCGTTGGGCGCCAGGAACCACTCGGGCGGGCGGCCGGCCTTGACCAGTGCCGCGCGCATCGCCTCCGCGTGTTCGACCGGCGCCCGCTTGTCCTTGCCGCCGTGGACCAGCAGTACCGGCGCCGTGATGTTCGCTGCCAGCGTTACCGGCGAGGCCTTCTCCAGCGCGGCCTTGTCGGCGCCCACGGTCTTGCCGATATACGCGGCGCGGAAGGTGTCCAGGCGGTTGTTCTCGGGCCTGGCCAGCAGGGTCAGGTCGTACACGCCGATATAGCCGACCGCGCACTTGAACAGCGCAGGCTCGCGCGCCGCCAGCATCAGTGCCGAATAGCCGCCGAAGCTGGCGCCGTAGACGCACATGCGCCGGCCGTCGACCTCGCCCTGCGCCACCGCCCAGCGCACGCCGTCGACCAGGTCGTCCTGGATCTTGCCGCTCCATTCGCGGTAGCCGGCCTTGACGAAATTGTCCCCGCGCCCGCCGGAGCCGCGGAAGTTGACCTGCAGGACCGCATAGCCGCGGCTGGCCAGGAACTGGGCGTCGTTATCGTAGCGCCAGGTGTCGGCGATGTCGAAGGGGCCGCCGTGCGGCATCAGCACCAGCGGCACCTTGCTTCCTTGCGCGTGCGCCGGCATGGTCAGGTAGCCGTGCAGTTCGAGACCGTCGCGCGCCTTGAAGCTGATCGGGCGGCGCGGCGCCATCTTGTTCGGGTCGATGGTCTCGAGCGAGGAGAACAGCAGGCTGGCCTTCATGGTCTTGCGGTCGAGCAGATAGTAGGAGCCGGGGTCGCGGTCGCTCGACACGCCGAACAGCAGGACCGTGCCGTCGTCGCTGAAATCGACGAAGGCGACCCGATGGTCGGGAAACTGGGCGCTCAAGTCCCTGTGCAGGCGGGCTTCCGCGCTGTTCTCGTCGAAGTAGACGGCGCGCGGCCTGCCGATCGAGGTCGAAGCACCGAAGGGTTCGCCCAGCTTGGCGCCGTACATCACGCTGGCGACGCTGCCGGTATTGTCCTTGAACAGCGTCGTGCGTTTGCCGTCGGCGACCTGTTCGCGGATCAGTTCATACGGACCGCCGTCGGCCGAGTAGCTGACGTAGAGGGCGCTGTCGTCGGCGTTGAAGCCCATCGGGGCATAGCGCTGGCCGAGCTGGGCGTCGGCCTTGCTCCAGCGCTTGCCGGCATCGTCGAAGCGCATCAGGACCCGCTCGGCGTTGTCGTCCGCGCCGAAGGCGAAGCGCGGCACGCCGTCGTTCCGGATGACGAAGGCCAGGTCCGGCAGCGGCAGGTCGGCCAGCAGGGTGCGCACCGCGCTGCGCGCATCGACGTCGTACAGCAGGCTGTGGCGGCCTTCCCAGGCGTGAGCGGCAATGAACAGGTGGCCGTTGCGGCTGCGCGGGATGTCTTCGATGTAGCCATAACCTTCGTCGTTGCCGTAGCGGCTGCCGCGGCTGGAGCTGTGGCGCATCTTGTAGCCGTACAGGTATTCCTGCTTGCTGCCGTCGAATTCCGCGGCCAGTACTTCGCCGGTGGGGACGGGCTTTTCGCGCGAGCCCAGTTCCAGGCCCTTGGTGATCGCCAGCCGGGTATTCGTCAGCCACTGGTAATCGAGCGGCACCTCGAAGGCGGGCATGCGGATCGCGCCCGTCATCTGCATCTCCGGCACCGAGTAGAAGGTCACGATGGGAACGAAGCGGTCGCCGTCTGGGACGCGCGCCGTGATCGCGATGTGCTTGCCGTCCGGCGCCAGGCGCGGATGCGAGAACTGGTCTTCGTAGACGAAGGCGGCGAGCGGCACGGTGGGCGCGGCCAGGGTGGGCGTCGCGCTGGCCGCCAGCAGGAAGGTGCACAACAACAGGGATCGCAGCGTCATGATGGCTCCGTTCGGTCCCGACGGGACGATTCGCTCATTATGTATGTATGAAGCGCCAAATGACTCACCAATTGTCACGCCTTCGGCTTGCGCAATCGCGCTGCAGCTTCGATAATCGACCGCTATGAACGACCCGCTCACCTTCCTCGGCTTCCCGACGACCCCGCTGGAACTCATCTCCTTCGTCCTCTCCATCGTCACGGTGCTCCTCAACATCCGCCGCATCCACTGGGCCTGGCTGTTCGCGATCGTGTCGTCGGCCACCTACGGCGTCGTGTTCTTCGAGGCCCGCCTGTACGGCGACGCCGGCCTGCAGGCGGTCTTCATCGCGGCCGCGGTCTGGGGCTGGTACGAGTGGCTGCGCGGTACGGGCGAAGATGACAAGCCGCTGGTGGTGACGCGCCTGGACGCCAGGGGCTGGACCTGGTCGCTGGCCGGCTGGGCGCTCGGCTTCTTCATCCTGTCCTGGTTCCTGCATGGCTATACCGACACCGACGTGCCGCACATGGACGGCTTCCTCACCGCCGGCAGCCTGCTCGGCACCCTGCTGGCGGCGCGCAAGAAGGTCGAGAACTGGCATGTGTGGATCGTGGTCGACATCCTGTACGTCGGCCTGTACGTCTACAAGGACCTGCACCTGACCGCGATCCTGTACGCGGTGTTCGTGGGGATGGCGGTGCTGGGCCTGCGCGCCTGGGCGCGTGCGGCGCGCGAGGGCGCGCGATGACGCGCGGTTCGCTACCGGCACGGATCGCGATCCTCGGCGCCGAGTCGACCGGCAAGTCGACCCTGGCGCCGGCGCTGGCGGCGCGCTACGGCACGCTGTGGGTGCCCGAGTACCTGCGCGAGTTCGTCGAGACGGCGCAGCGGGTGCCCTTCGAGCACGACCAGCCCGCGATCGCGCGCACCCAGCGCGAACGCGAGGATGCCCTCGCCGCATCGAAGGATGCGCGGCGCTTCCTGTTCTGCGACACCACGCCGCTGATGACGGCGGTCTACAGCCGCATCTACTGGGGCCGGGTACCGGCGGAGCTGCTGGAGATGGAGGCCGCACACGACTATGCGGCGACCCTGGTGGCCGGCCTGGACCTGCCCTGGGTGCCGGACGGCCTGCAGCGCGAATCGGAAGCGGTGAGGAAGCAGGTGCACGAATGCCTGCTGGCGGTGCTGCGCGAACGGGGCATCCCGTTCACGCTGCTGGAGGGAGACCTGGCGCAGCGGCTGCGCCAGGTGGAGGATCTGCTCGGTCCTCCCTGAGCTTCGCGATCAGAAGTCGAACTGTCCCGACACGCGGAAGGTGCGCGGCGCGCCCGGCAGCAGGTAACCGCCCAGCGCCGGCGTGACGTCGCGCCAGTAGAACTTGTCGAACAGGTTGTCGACGCGGGCGCGCAGCGTCACCCTGGTCGCACCCAGCTTCATGGCGTAGGCGGCGCCGAGGCCGAACACGTGGTAGTCGGGCACGAACACGCGGTTCTCGACGTCGAAGGCCTTCTTGCCCGAATACTGCCAGTTGGCGTCGACCTTCAGGCCGGGCACTTGCGGCACGGCGTACTCGATCCAGGCGGTCGACTTGAAGTTGGGGACGTCGGTGACGCGCTTGCCGTCGATGGTCTGATCGCCGGTGCCGTCCTGCCGGGTGTTCAGGGCCATCAGCGACAGGCCTGCCTGCAGGTGGGCGGCCAGCTTGCCGTCCGCCGACAGCTCGATGCCGCGGTGGGTCTCGCGGCCGCCGCGCACGTAGGGGTGGCGCTGCACGGTGTCGCCGTCGACCACCACGGCCACGGTGCGGTTCGGGTCCGTGTACTCCAGACCCTGGCGGATCTGGAACAGCGAGGCCGACAGGTTCACGCCGCGCACGGCACCTTTGGCGCCCAGTTCGAACTGCTTCGAGCGGCCCGGTTCCAGCACCTGGTTCTCGTTCGCCGTTTCCATCGGCGCGATGCCGCCGTGCTGCAGGCCGTGGCTCACGGAGCCGTAGACGTTCCAGTCGCGGTTCAGGTTATAGACCAGGGCGACGCTCGGCAGCAGGAAGGAATCCTTGCTGTCGACGTAGCCGGCGGTGTGCACCAGCGGACGGTCGTCTTCCCAGTCGCGGCGCTTGGTCTCGACGTAGCGCAGGCCGCCGTGCAGGGTCAGTTGCGGCGTGATGGTCACGATGTCCTGGGCGAACAGTGCGCTTTCCTGGTCGCTGCGGCGTTCGAACACGGGGCCGGTGACGCGCTCCGGTCCGGCGTGCGGGGTGTCCAGCGGATGCCAGATATTGCTGTAGCCGACGTAGTCGTAGACATAGTCGCCGAAGCTGTCGTGGCGCTCCGAATACGAGGCGCCGACGGTCAGCTCGTGGCGCAGCGTGCCGGTGGCGAAGCGGCCCTGCAGCATCGCCTGCAGGCCCCACGGCGTCTTGCGCTCGCCCACGCTCTGGTAGTCGTAGACGTCGTAGTCGCCGTTCGAGCAGAAGCCCGGATAGTAGCCCTCGCCCTCGTTGCTGCAGCCGTAGGGGAAGGCGGTATAGTCGTTACGCTTGAACCAGTGCTTGTTGGCGGCCACCGTCGCTTTCCAGCCGTCCGCCAGCTTGTATTCGAAGCGCAGGCCGAGGTTGGTGTCGCGGGTGTCGACCGGGCGGGCCCAGGGCTGGTCGTTCAGCAGCAGCTTGGCGGAGACGCCGGACGGCAGCACCTCGTTGCGGATCAGCTGGTAGCCGGGCGCGGTGAGCTGGGCCTTGTGCTGGTAGTCGAAGTCGACCTGGAACAGGGCGTCCGGGCTGATCTGCCAGTCGAAGGCGCCGGACACGAACTGGCGGTCGCCGTTGGCGCCGCGCACATAGGAGTGCAGGTCGGCGGCGGCGGCATTGATGCGGTAGCCGAAGCGGCGGTCGTCGAAGCGGCCGCCCAGGTCGACCGTGCCGTACAGGGTGCCGCGCTCGCTCACTTCGACGGTGGCGGAGCGCAGCAGGGTATTGGTCGGGCGCTTGGTCACGTAGTTGACGATGCCGCCCGGGGTGGCGACGCCGGCGGTGAGGCCGGCCAGGCCCTTCAGCACCTCGATGCGTTCCTTGTTCTCCAGCGGGATCTGGGTGTCGCCCGGAATTGCGAAGCCGTCCTTGCGGTAGCTGTAGTTGTTATCGAGGGCGAAGCCGCGGATCGAGAACTGTTCGGCATAGCCGACGGCGTTGTAGGCGTCGCTGACCGAGGCGTCGTAGCGCATGGCCTCGGTGGTGTTGCGGATCGACAGGTCCTGCATTTGGGTGCGGTCGATCGCGCTGATCGAGGCCGGGGTTTCCCACAGCGAGGATTCGGAGAAGCCGCCGACGGCGGCGCGTTCCAGTCCTGCGCGGGCGCCGGTCACGACCACTTCGGCGATCGGCTGGCCGTTCTGTTCCTGCGCGTGGACGTTGAGGGAGAAGGCTTGCGCGATGGCGCAGGCGAGGATCGGGTACTTCAGTTGTGGTTTCATTGTTTGCTCGTCTTCGCGCCGGCTGGGGAAGGGCAAACTGGAGTGGGCGCCGTCTCAGGCACCACTTTGCGCTTTCCTTCGCTGGCATTATCCAGATCAGGTACGAAGGGTATCTCTCACCCGGAAGCAGATCGGCTTCCAGGACCCCTAGCGAAGGCGCGAGTGTAGCACGGATGCCGGCCGGCGTGGCGAGTCTGGCAATGTTCGCCGGACGGCGCTCAGCTTTTCTGCGTTATGTAGGCTTCGCGCAACGGACGCCAGCCCAGGCGGGCTTCGATGAGGCGGCGGTAGGGCGTGTCGATGTGGGCGGGCGTGCGGCGGATGTAATCCTCGGCCTTGGCGCGCTCCGCGCCGCGCAGGCTGCCCAGCCAGGCGACGGCTTCCACGGCCGTCGGCGCGCGACCGCTGGCGCCGTCGAACTTGGCGGGCAGGGCGGTCCAGACCACGGCGTCGATGCGTTTGCCGCGCATCCACTCGGCGATGCGCGGGTCGGCATGGGCGCCATCGAGCGGCGGGATGCTGCCGATGCACTCAGGATACGCGGGCCGGATCTGCTCGCGGGCGCCGAGCATGGCGCGCGCCGCATCGAGGCTGCCGGTGGCCAGCCAGGCCCAGTAGGTCGGCACCGGCTTCGCGCCCTCGTGCAGGGCGAGCGCCAGTTCCGGATCGTCGTCGCCCTGGCGGACGAATTCGACCGGCAGCAGGGGACCGTCGGGGTGCCAGCCGGAGGCCAGCTTCAGGGGTTGCGGCTTCCAGAGCAGGGAGCCCCAGGCGATGCATGCAATGTTCATCCTGACACTCTAGCCTGCCAGGACAAAGCGGGGTGCACGACTGTCCGCGCACCCCGCCTCCTATCACCTGTGCTTACCTCAGGCGCAACGCTCGAGCACCTTGCGGCTCACGTCCAGCGTGACCTCGCCGCTTTCGCCCAGATTCGTCATGCCGTGCGCTTCCAGCGCGGCGACGACGGCCGGCACGACATCCTTGCCGAGGCCATAGTCGGATAGCCTGGTCGGCACGCCGACCGCACGGAAGAAGTCCTCGGTGCGGGCGATGGCCGCCTCGATGCGGGCGTCCTCGTCGCCGTCGCGCAGGTCCCACACGCGGGCCGCGTACTGCAACAACTTTGCCCGCTTGGCCCCGCTGCGTTCGCGCAGCATGGCCGGCAGCACCAGCGCCAGGGTCTGGGCATGGTCCAGGCCGTACAGCGCGGTCAGCTCGTGGCCGATCATGTGGGTGGACCAGTCCTGGGGCACGCCGGCACCGATCAGGCCGTTCAGGGCCAGGGTCGCGGTCCACATCAGGTTGGCGCGCACGGCGTAGTTGTCCGGCTGGGCCAGCGCGCGCGGGCCTTCCTCCACCAGGGTCTGCAGCAGGCCCTCGGCAAAGCGGTCCTGCACCTTGGCGTCGGCCGGCACCGTCATGTATTGCTCCATGATGTGGACGAAGGCGTCGACGATGCCGTTGCCGACCTGGCGCGCCGGCAGCGTATAAGTGCGGGTCGGGTCGAGGATGGCGAATTGCGGGAACACCAGGCGCGACATGAAGGCGAATTTTTCCTGCGTGGCCTTTTTGGTGATCACGCTGCCGGAGTTCATCTCGGAACCGGTGGCCGGCAGGGTCAGCACCGCGCCGAAGGGCAGGGCCGCGCTCACGTTCTTCGCGTGCTGTTCGAGGATGGTCCAGGGATCGGCATCCAGCAGGCTGCCGGCGGCAACGAACTTGGTGCCGTCGATGACCGAGCCGCCGCCCACGGCGAGCAGGAAGCCGATGCTCTCGCGCTTGACCAGGGCGATGGCCTCGACCAGGGTCTCGTAGCTGGGGTTCGGCTCGATGCCGCCGAATTCGAAGACGGTGTGGCCGTCCAGGGCGGCCATCACGGCGTCGTAGGTGCCGTTGGCGCGGATGCTGCCGCCGCCGTACAGCACCAGCACGCGCGCGCCGGCCGGGACCAGCCGCGCCAGGTGCTCGATCTGGTTCTCGCCGAACAGGATGCGGGTAGGATTGTGGAAGTCGAAGTTAAGCAAAATAAAAATCCCCCTCGGGTTGCAGAGGAGGGGGATTATCGCGCAAGCGGGAAAAGCGCGTCGGCGGGCGGTCCGCCGCGGCCGTTCAGACCTGCGCCGGCTCCAGCACCGGCGCCGCATGCTCGACGTGGGCGCGCGCATGCAGCAGGTGGCGCTGCAGGGTCGTGCGGGCCGATTCGCAGATCAGGCGCCAGTGCTCGCGGCGCTGGGCGGCGCGCTTGCGATGCTTGGACGGCATTTCGGACAGGGGCTTGACGTAGAAGGGCAGGGCGATGCGGTAGCCCTGCTTGCCCGGCATTTCCTCGCCGCCCAGGATCTTCCAGAAGCCGTCGTAGGCATTCGCGAAGTGCTTTTCCGGGTCGGGGTCGTAGGCGATGTGGTCTTCGCTGCGGATGGCCACGACCTGGTCGATGCCGACCGCCTGCGCCACGCCCTGCATCGCGGCGAAGCAGAAGAAGCTGGGGGAATTGTTCGGGAAGACACGCTCGAAGGCTTCGAAGGCGGCGCCGGAATCGACCCAGCGGCCCTGGTTGCGGGCGATGAAGGGCACCACCGGCGCATCGGCGCCGACCATATGGCCTTCCAGCCAGCTGAAGGACAGGCGGTGCAGGCATTTGCCGTCGGCGACCAGGGCCAGGGTCAGGTCGCCCTCCGCATTGCTGCGCGACGCCATTTCGAGCTGGATCATGAAGCTGCTGCCGTCTGCATCGATCTGCCACAGCGGCAGGCTGCGGGCGCCGTAGACGGCCTGCTTGTAGGCGTCGTTGAAGGTGGTTTCCTCGAAGCGGTAGTGGCTCAGGACCGCCTGCACGCGGCGCCGCGCCGACAGGCCCTTGATCAGGTAGTCGCGGTGGCTGAGGTGGTGGAACAGGTCGTCGTTCGGCGGCAGCGCCACGTGGTTGCGGTAGACGCCGAGCTGGCACAGGGCGCGATGGTCGCGCATATAGGCCAGCACGCGCAGGCTGCGCGCGATGCAGAGGATCCAGGAGGTCAGGCTGTACTGGCTGCGGCGGGCCATCCAGTGCTTGGCGAGGTGAGCGAAAATCATGGTGCGCTCCGGGCATTCATTATCGGGTGGTTCTATCTTGGCTCACCGGCCTTGGCGGCACGGTGACATTGCTCAACGGAAATAAAATGCTAAGCAGGTGAAGATCGCCACGCTCGATAACGCATCCCTGGGGTTTTCTTATTCGTGATCACGATGTCTCTTGTTGATTTTTTGTCAGGCAGAGGTTGCCAGTCGCAAGACTAGCACGATTGCCGCGCCGAACATCGAAATCCTAATGAATAATTGAGTCATCCCGAACAAGATGAGGAGCGTCGCATGGTGTACGAACTTTTTTACTGGCCGACGATCCAGGGCCGCGGCGAATTCGTGCGGCTGGCGCTGGAGGAAGCCGGCGTCGACTACGTCGACGTGGCCCGCGAACCGGGCGGCATGGCGCGCATGCTGGCGGCGATGGACGGTCCCGATCATCCATCGTTCGCGCCGCCCTTCCTGAAGGCGGGCGAGCTGACCATCGGCCAGACCGCGAACATCCTGCTCTACCTGGGGCAGATGCATGGATTGGCCCCCGGCGACGAAGCCGGGCGGCTGTGGGTGAACCAGCTGCAGCTGACGATCGCCGACCTGGTCGCGGAAGTCCACGACACCCATCATCCGATCGCGCCCTCGCTGTATTACCAGGACCAGCGTCCGGAAGCCAAGCGCCGCGCCGCCGACTTCATCGACACGCGGATTCCGAAATTCCTGGATTACTTCGAAGGCATCCTCGGCCGCCCCGAGCCCAAGGATTACCTGACGGGCGACACGCCCAGCTATGCCGACCTGTCGCTGTTCCAGCTGCTGGAGGGGCTGCGCTACGCCTTCCCGGCGACGATGGCGCGGATCGACGCCGGGTATCCGCTGCTCGGCGCGCTGCGCGAACGGGTGGCGAAGCGGCCGCGGATCGCCGCCTACCTGAAATCGAAGCGGCGGCTGCCTTTCAATGAAGAGGGGATTTTCCGGCACTATCCGGAGCTGGAAAATCAGGGTAGCGAATGACATCCGCCTGGCGCGCGCCGTGGCGGTATTCGAGGGGACTGCTGCCGGTCCAGTGCTTGAAGGCGCGGCAAAAGCCTGTGGCGTCGGCGAATCCGAGGTCGAAGGCCAGCGCTGCCACCGGCGTATTCGAATGCGTCAGCCGGTGCACTGCGACGTCGCGCCGCAGTCCATCCTTCACCTGCTGGAAATGCGTCCCTTCTTCGGCGAGGCGGCGGTTGAGGGTACGCACCGACATGTGCAAGGCCGAGGCCAGGCCGTCGATCGTGGCCGGCCGGGATAGCGTCTGCTCGAGATAGGCGCGCGCTCTCGCGGCGACGCTGCCGCCCTCCGCCTGGCGGAATACCCAGTCTTCGGGGGCGCGCTTCAGGAAGGCCCACAGCTCGTGCTTCTCGCGTTTGAACGCGGAGGCGCAATCCAGGTAGGCGAGCGACATGCCGGTGGCCGCCGCATCGAAGCCGACTTCGCCTGGAAACATGAACACGTAATCCTCAACATGCCGGGGCTCCGGAAAGCGGAATTCGGCCCGGAGCAGGGCGATGTCGCGGCCGAGCAGCCACGACACGATGCCGTGGACGAGCTTCATCATCAGCGCATGGCCGAGTGGCTTGAGCTCGGTGTCCGGCGTCCTTTCCAGCAGGGCGATGCCGACCGTGTCGTTGCTGGTCGAGAGGTGCAGGCGATAGTCGTCGAGCAGCAGGTTCCAGAATCGGACGAAGCGGTTCAGCGCCACCAGCACGGTCGGCGCGTCGAGCAGGCCGAGCATCAGGTATTTCAGGGTGCCGCCACGGATCGGCCGCGACCACAGGCCGAGCATTTCATCGTCGAGCGTCGCCGCGATGGCGCGGTAGAGCGCCCCGTACTGTTGCCGGGTGATGCGCGCGCCGGGCCGGTGCAGGAGCGCGCGCGGAATGGCGGCGCTGGCCAGCGCCTGTGCGGCCACGTCCTTGCCGCGGCTGCCGCGCAAGGCATGCAGCATCTCGTGCAGGACGCGGGCCGACACCGTGGCGGCGCTGGATGAGGGAAGGTTCATGGTTCGTGATTATGGCGTATTTTGCATATAAGTTGGCGCGACGTGGAAATTATTCGGGGGCTCACTTGCCTATACTTCTCCTTAATTCAACGGAATGATGTGGCTTAGAAGGTGGCGCACTGGCGTGTTTTGCGCATCGCCGGCCGCATCCTTCATCAACACATGGGAGCATGGCTTTGACTACGAGACGTATCGTCGTGACCGGCATGGGAATGGTGTCGCCCCTGGGATGTGGCGTCGGGACCGCCTGGACCCACCTGCTGCAGGGCCGTTCGGGACTGGGGCTCCTGGACGAGGCGCTGGCGGACGGGATTCCGTGCAAGGTGGGCGGGATCGTGCCGGCACTTGCGCCGGACCGGCCATGGGGCTTCGACGCCGGCCTGGCGGCCGAGGCCCGGGACCTCAAGAAGATGGACCGCTTCAGCCTGTTCGCCCTGGCGGCCGCCGGCGAAGCGCTGGAGCAGGCCAGCTGGCGGCCGGGGACGGACGAGGAGCGCGAACGCACCGCCACCGTCGTGGCGTCCGCCGTCGGCGGCTTCGGCACGATCACGGACGCGGTGCGCACCCTCGATGAGCGCGGGCCGAAACGCCTGTCGCCCTTTACCGTGCCGAGCTTCCTGGCGAATATGGCGGCCGGGCAGATTTCGATCCGCCACGGCTTGCGCGGCCCCATCGGTGCGCCCGTCACCGCCTGCGCCGCCGGCGCCCAGGCCATCGGCGACGCCGCGCGCCTGATCAGGGCCGGCGAGGCCGATATCGCCGTCTGCGGCGGGACCGAGGCCTGCATCGACCGCGTCAGCCTGGGCGCCTTCGCCGCCGCCAGGGCAGTGTCGACCGGCTTCAACGGCGATCCCGCGGCGGCCTCGCGGCCCTTCGACCTGGAGCGTGACGGCTTCGTCATGGGCGAGGGCGCGGGCATCCTGGTCATCGAGGAACTGGAGCATGCCTTGCGGCGCGGCGCCGTGCCGATCGCCGAACTGCTCGGCTACGGCAGCAGCGCCGACGCCCATCACATGACCTCGCCGCCGGACGACGGCGCCGGCGGCCGGCGCGCCATGCTGGCCGCGATCCGCCAGGCCGGCATCGCCCCGGCCATGATCGGCCACCTGAACGCCCATGCGACTTCGACTCCGGCGGGCGACGCCAGCGAGCTCGCCGCGATCAGGGCGGTATTCGGAACGGATCGTGGCCCGGCCGTTTCGGCCACCAAGTCGGCCACCGGCCACCTGCTCGGCGCAGCCGGCGGCGTGGAGGCGATCTTCACCGTGCTCGCGCTGCGCGACCAGATGGCGCCGCCGACGCTGAACCTGGCCAGGCCCGACCCGGCGGCGGACGGGATCGACATCGTCGCCGGGGCGGCCCGCGAGATCGCGACGGAATACGCGATATCGAATGGCTTCGGCTTCGGCGGCGTGAACGCCAGCCTGGTTTTCGGGCGGCTTTGATTTGCCGCGGCAGGCTTGTTGTTCTGCTCACGAGCATCGGTTAGGATCAATGGATAGGAGCTCTCCAAGTCCGCCACCCACCCGCAGAGGAGTCATGACACAACGCCGCCAGTTCCTGATCAATGCGCCGCTCGGCCTGCTCGCCGTCGCCGGCGCCGCCCGCGCCGAACCCGTGCCGCAAGTGGCCGATACCCCCGGCGCGCCGCCGACCTTCGGCGCCACCCCGGCGGTCGGCCCGGAAGTCACGGCCGCCACCTTTGCCGAAGCCGAAAAGCTGATGCAGGTGTCGATGACGCCCGCCGAACGCCAGATGGCGGCCGGCAGCTGGCGGGTGTCGCTGGCCTCGACGATGGAGCGGCGCACCGGTCCGCGCAAGCTGGCGATCGAGGACGGCATCGCCCCGGCCACGGTTTGGGCCCCGGCGACAGTCGGGGCGAACGCGGCGGCGGTGGGCTCACCCGCCGGACCGGCACGCGAGCGCTTCGTGCGCAGCCGCGCCGATGCCGGCCCGCTGCCGAAGAACGACGCGGACATCGCCTACGCCCCGGTCACGAAGCTGTCGCGCTGGATCGAGACGCGGGTGCTGACGTCGGAACGCCTGACCCGCATCTACCTGGACCGCATCAAGCGTCATGACGGCAAGCTGCGCAGCGTGATCACCTTGACCGAGGAGCATGCGCTGGCGCGCGCCCGCCAGGCCGACAAGGAGATCGCCGCCGGCAAATACCGCGGCCCGCTGCACGGTATTCCCTACGGCGTGAAGGACCTGCTGGATACGAAGGGCATCCGCACCACCTGGGGCGCCGAATTCAATCGCGACCGCGTGCCGGCTCAGGACTCGGCCGTGGTGGCCAGGCTGGACGCCGCCGGCGCCGTGCTGATCGCGAAGCTCAGCCTGGGCGCGCTGGCCTTGAACGACGTCTGGTTCGGCGGCCAGACCATGAATCCGTGGCTGCTGGAGGAGGGCGCTTCGGGCTCCAGCGCCGGCCCGGGCGCGGCCACCGCCGCCGCCCTGGTCGCGTTCTCGATCGGCAGCGAGACCGGCGGCAGCATCGTCAGCCCCTCGATGCGCTGCGGCGTCACGGGCCTGCGCCCGACCTATGGCCGGGTGCCGCGCACCGGCGCCATGACCCTGTGCTGGTCGCTCGACAAGCTGGGGCCGATGACGCGCAGCGTCGAGGATGCGATGCTGGTGCTGAAGGCGATCTCCGGTACCGACCCCGGCGACGTCGCCGGCGTGCCCGCGAAGCTGGACTACGACGCGCAGGCGAAGGTGTCGGGCCTGAAGGTCGGCTATTTTGCCGACTGGATGAAGGAGGCGCCGGCCACGGACGTCGACCGCGCCGCGCTGGAGAGCCTGAAGAAGCTGGGCTTGAATCCGGTGCCGGTGAGCTTGCCCGACTGGCCCTATCAGTCGCTGAACGCGGTGCTGTTCGCGGAAGCGGCGGCGGCCTTCGAGGAGATCACGCTGGACCATCGTGTCGACCAGCTGAAAGCCCAGGTGCCGGATGCGTGGCCGAACCTGTTCCGCGAGGCGCGCTTCCTGTCGGCGGTGGACTTCGTGCAGGCCGACCGCATGCGCAGGAAGGTGGCGCTGGAAATGGCGCGCATCTTCAGCCAGGTCGACCTGCTGCTGGTGCCGTCGCTGCGCGACGAGATGCTGACGATCTCGAACTTCACCGGTCACCCTTCGCTGACCCTGCGCACCGGTTCGGTCATGGTGGAGCAGGCGCGCAGCGACTGGGCGCCGAATCCGGCGCAGCCGCTGCCGACCTTCTCGCCGCCGCGCCGCGTGCCGCATGGCGTGACCCTGATCGGACGGTTGTTCGACGAGGGCACGATCGGACGCGTGGGTTTGGCGCTGGAGAAGGCGGCGGGCGTGGCGGGCGAGCGCCCGCCAGGGTTCTGAGTTGGCTTAAGCACGTCGTTCCCGCGGACTCCTGCCGTCGTCCCCGCCTTCGCGGGATGACGTTTACGAGTCCCGGGTCCCGTTTGGGAATCGCGTGCGACGCTCACGCGCCGCCGGCGCGCTCCAGCCGCTTGTAATACACCAGCGAGTAAACCACCGGCACCAGCGCACCCGCCAGCAGCGCGGCGGTGGACACATACGGCGGCAAGCCGATCAGCACGGCGGCCAGCACCACCAGGCCGCCCGTCACCATGGTTTTACCCGCCAGCCGGTGGGTCGAATACCAGACCCGGTCGCTGGCCAGGGTCCACGGCGTGCGCACGCCGAGCCAGAAGTTGCGCTTCACCTTGCCCAGCACATTCCCCAGCAGGACGAAGGCGATGCCGATGCCGCCGAACAGGGCGCGGCCGATGTCCAGTGCGCCGTGCGCCAGCACCGTCAGCTGTACCCCTTGAATATAGGCGAGCAGGGCGACCGTTACGATGCCGCTGAACCACCAGGTGTCGCTGAAGCCCTCGACCCGGAACTTGTCCGGCGAGACCGTTGGCAGGACCGGCCACAGCAGCATTAGTCCGCCCATGATGAGCGGCGACAGGAAGACGGTGCTGCGCGGTCCGTAGCGGCTGACTTCGCCGGCCGAGTTCCATTGGATGGGAATGGTGCCCGGCAGGTCGCGGTAGACCAGCGCGGTCGCCGCCAGCACCAGCAGGAATACCGGGATCGACCACCACAGAAAGCGCTGCTTCGTCATGCTCTTCTCCTTATTGTTTGTCGCGCGCGCCGCCGCGCGCCATGTCCATGGTCCAGGCCAGCACGTCTTCCAGCACCGTCGTGTTCAGCGCGTACCAGATGGTCTGGCCCTCGCGCCGGCTGCTGACCAGGCCCGCATCCCTCAGCACCGCGAAGTGGTGCGACATGGTCGGCTTGGTCATGTCGAAGTGGGCGGCCACGTCGCCGGCCGTCATCTCTTCCTTGCGCAGCAGATGCAGGATTTCGCGCCTGGTCGGATCGGCGATGGCCTTGAACGCGGCGGTGAGCATGCCCGTCATATTCGATTCTTTTCTAATTAGATGGCTATCTAAATATAGGCCGGTCCGGCGCCGCCGTCAAGCCGGCATTATCATTATTCTTCTTTCAACCAGTTCGAGGAGAGCCCCATGAGACTATCGTCCACCCCGGTGCTGCGCATTTCCGCTTTTTCCGACGGCGAGGAGGGCGGGAACCCGGCCGGCGTCTGGATCGGCGCGGCCATGCCGCCGGACGCCGAGATGCAGCGCCTGGCGCATGAAGTGGGTTTCTCGGAAACCGCCTTCGCGGTGAAGGAAGAGGGCGGCGAGGGTTTCCGCGTGCGCTACTTCTCGCCGGCGGCCGAGGTGCCGTTCTGCGGCCACGCCACCATCGCCCTCGGCGCCGCGCTGGCCCGCGAGTTCGGCGACGGCGTCTATCCGCTGGCGCTGAACCAGGCCAGGATCACGGTCGAAGGCCGGCGCGAGGGCGCGATGGTGGCCGCCGCGCTGCAGTCGCCGCCGACCCGTAGCCAGCCCGCCGACCCGCAGCTGGTGGCCGCCGCGCTCGATCTGTTCGGCTACAGCGAGGCCGACCTCGATCCGCGCATCCCGCCCGGCCTGGCCCATGCCGGCAACGACCACCTGGTGCTGGGTCTGGCCAGCCGCGACCTGCTGTCGGCGATGCGCTACGACCAGGAAGCGGGCCGCGCGCTGATGCAGGCCCACGGCCTGGTCACCATCGTGCTGGTGTGGGCCGAGAGCGCGCGCCTGTTCCATACCCGTAACCCCTTCGCCATCGGCGGCGTCTACGAAGACCCGGCCACCGGCGCCGGCACCGCGGCGCTGGCCGGTTACCTGCGCGACCTCGGCTGGCCGCACGGCGGTGCGATCGACGTGGTGCAGGGAGAGGACATGGGCATGCGCTCGTGCCTGCACGCCGATATCGGGGACGCTCCCGGCGGCTCGATCCGCGTGGCCGGCACGGCGCGCTTCATGCAAGCCTGACCATGAATCGAACGGCTGTGCGGGAATCCCTGAAAAAGGGGTAAAAAGCGCCTTTCCTCAAGGCTTAGGTTTTTTTTTAAAGGATTGATAATGGTCAAAACGAAAAACCGTTATCTAGTCAATCAAGGAAACCTGTCATGGAAATGCGCATCCCCGCCGCCGTGTCCGCCGTGCATCCGCGGGCAGGCATGAAGATCGAACGCCTGCCGTTTACTGTTCGCCGTGTCGAGACCGAGGACGGCCTCCGGAAGGCAGTCCGCATCCGCCACGCCGCCTATGCGCGCCACGTTCCCGAGTTCGCCCGCACCCTGAGCGTGCCGGAAGCCTGCGATTACGAAGAGGACACCGTGGTGCTGCTGGCCGAGTCCAAGCTGGACGGCTCGCCGATCGGCACCGCGCGTCTGCAGACCAATATCTTCCGTCCGCTGCACCTCGAGGAATCGGTGGAGCTGCCCGACTGGCTGCGGGGCCGCGCCCTGTGCGAAGTGGAACGCCTGGGCGTGGGTGAGGGGCGCATCGGCCACATGGTCAAAGTTGCACTAATGAAAGCATTTTTCGATTACTGGGAATTAAGTGGCACCGAGTTTGCCGTGGTCGCCGGCCGCAGCCCGGTCGACCGCCAGTACGAACAACTGCTGTTCAAGGATGTCTTCGGCGACAAGGAAATGGTCCCGCTTCGCAATACCGGGAACATCCCGCACCGCGTGATGGCCTTCGAGATCGCCACCGCCGAGGAGCGCTGGCGCGCCGCCAACCATCCGCTGCTGAAGTTCTTCCGCGAGACCCACCACCCGGACATCGACATCGGCACCGTCACCCCGCAACGTGGTTTTGCAACCACACGTCCTGCACAGCGTGCGGCCATGCCGATGCATATGCCCCAGTTCGCGTAGTCTGAGTAAAATATTCCATGACCGTATCATCGGCAGGATGTATCCTTACGGAAATTTCACGCGCCCACATCATGGTGCCGGCGCCTGCCTGTCCGATCGATACAATTTATGCCACAGCCCTCCAGTCCAGCACGAACACCGGTGTCCGGCGTCTTCGACCGTCTACTGCAGGCCGTGATGCGCCTGCTGTCGGTCTACCTCGTGCCGCTGGGCGTGCTGCTGGTCTCGGTCGTTGCCTACGCTTCCTGGAATAGCCATTACGTCGCCAGCGGCGACGTCACCCTGCCGCTGCGGGTGCTCAGCGATGCCGGCGCCCGACTGGATCCGGCCAGCGCGCTGCGCGAACTGGCGCATGCGCCGGCCACCGACCGCTACGAAACCCACCTGTCCGAAGCGCCGGTCTGGTTTTCCCTGCGTACCCGGGACATACCCGGCGGACCGCATGTGGTCGAATTCCCGTCGCGCCACGCGGTCGACGTCAGCTGCTGGGATGCGGCGACCCTGGTCCTGCTCGGCAGCGCTTCGCACGAAGGGGCGAGCGGGGCGATGACGGCCGCCAAGGCCGGCTTCGTGCTGCGCACGCCGTTCACGCCGGCCGAAGTGCTGTGCCGCGCCAGCTTTAGCGGACCGGCGCGCCTGAGCGCGGTGCAGTGGCCGGCCAGCGAGATGACCCTGTCGATCCAGCAGTTCCACCGCAAGTCCGGCCTGCTGGACGGCGGCATGATCGTGCTGAGCCTGTTTATCCTGATCACCGCGCTGATCAACCGCCAGCTGCTCTACCTCGAGTTCGCGGCCTGGCTGATCCTGAACCTGCGCGTGGGCGCGATCTCGGCCGGCTGGGATATCCAGTGGCTGGGCCAGACGCTGCCGGCCAGCTGGCTGGTACCGAGCAAGGCGGTGACCACGGCACTGTATTCGATCTCGACCCTGACGCTGTACATGACCCTGTTCGGCGCCGACCTCGCGAAGTCCCGCTTCGCCAGGCCGTTGCGCCTGATGCAATGGCTGGCCCTGGCGCTGCTGCCGCTGTCGCTGGTGCTGCCTTTCGCTTACTACCTGCCGGCGATGTGGGTGGTGGCCTCGTCCGGCCTGACCCTGATGACGGCCGGCCTGATCAACCTGATGCTGCGCGACCAGGCGCGGGTGGCGATGTGGTTCGCGGCGTCCTTCGGCGTGACCTTCCTGTCCGGCCTGGCCGAGGTGGTCGCCGCCGCGCTCGGCATGCGCGAGATGCTGGGCCTGGTCAACAGCGTGACCGCGGCGCTGGCGTCCAGCCTGCTGGCGGCGCTGGCCATCGCCGAGCAGATGCGCCTGGAAACCAAGAAGCGGATCGCGGTCCAGGCCGAACTCGAACACGCGTACGAAGCGATGCCGGTGGGCCTGTTCACCCTCGACCAGTACGGCGGCTTCCTGTCCGCCAATCCGGCCCTGCTGCGCATGCTCGACTGCGAGGCGGTGGTGGCGGGCCGCACCCGCTGGCAGCAGTTCTTCAGCGACGCCAGCTGGAGCTGGCTGCGCGAGCAGGTGCAATCCCAGCTCAGCGTCGAACTCGAGATCGACCCGCGCGAGGGCGAGCGCCGCTTCCTGGTGCGCGCCACCCTGGCGCATGGCCGCATCGAAGGCGTGCTCGAGGACATCACCGAAAAGACCAAGGCCACCGAACAGCTGCGCTTCATGGCCAACAACGACCCGCTGACCAAGGTCCACAACCGGCGCGGGCTCGAGAAGATGTTCGAGACGGTCGCCGCGGCCACGGCGCCGGGCCGCCCGCTGACCCTGGCCTACCTCGACCTCGACCGCTTCAAGCTGATCAACGACCTGTTCGGCCACGCAGCCGGCGACGAAGTCCTCAAGCAGGTGTGCGACCGGGTATCGATGACCCTGGCCGGCAACCAGCAGGTCGGCCGCGTGGGCGGCGACGAATTCGTGATCGTGATGCCGGACACGGCGATCTCGATGGCCTCGCTGATCTGCCGCAGCATCGTCGACCGCATCGGCGGCTCGCCCTACCGCGTCGGCGACAAGGCCTTCCACGTGCGCGGCTCGGTCGGCCTGATCGAAGTGGCGCCGGGCATGGAGATGAAGGATGCGATCTCCACAGCCGACCGCGCCTGCCGCGAAGCCAAGGACGGCCACCATGAAGGGCTGGTGGTGTACAAGCGCGGCTCCTCGGCGTTCCATGAGCGCGAGGCCGAACTGAACCTGGTGGCGCGCCTGAACGGCCCGAACGCCACCGAAGGCATGTTCCTGGAGATGCAGCCGATCATGTCGCTGCGTTCGCCGCACGAATCGCTGAACTTCGAGGTGCTGCTGCGCATGCGCGAAGAGGACGGACGGGTGTCGCCGGCCGGCCCGCTGATCGCCGCCGCCGAGAAGAGCGGACGCGCCGGCGTGATCGACCGCTGGGTGCTGTCGAGCACCCTGGCCTGGATCGAGGAGCATGCCGAGTCGCTCCGGAACACGCGTTTCGTCTGCATGAACCTGTCGGGAGCCTCGCTCAACGACGAACGCTTCGTGCAGGACACGCTCGAGATCCTGTCGCGCTACGAGCACGTGGCGGGGCGCCTGTGCATCGAGATCACGGAAAGCGTGGCCCTGCACGACCTCGACAACACGCGCCGTTTCATCGACCAGGTGCGGGCCTTCGGCGTCAAGGTGGCGCTGGACGACTTCGGCGCCGGCTATACCTCCTTCTCCTACCTGAAGGAACTCCCGGCCGACGTGCTGAAGATCGACGGCAATTTCATCGTCAACATCAATGCGCACCCGGCCAACGTCGCCATCGTCGAGGCCATCGTCAACCTGGCGGTGAACCTGGGCATGAAGACGATCGCCGAGTGGGCCGAGGATGCGGAGACGGTGCGCACCCTGGCCGGGATCGGCGTCGACTACGTGCAGGGCTATGCGATCGCGCGCTCCCAGCCGCCCGAGAAACTGCTGGCGGCCAGCTCGTCGGCGAGCTTCATCAAGAGCGAAGAGGTGCTGCAGCTGGTACGCACGCTGGGCGCATCGGCCAACGAGCCGGAACTCGCCGACCTCGCGCAGCTGCGCGACCTGCACTAACCAGGCAGTGTCAATTCAGCCCGGCCAGGCGCGGCCGGGCTTCCTGCAGCATCAGCATGCGGCGCGCCGCCTTCAGGGTGGCGACGTCGCGCGCCAGCGGGGCCGCCTTGGGTTCCTGGGGCCGTTTCCATCCTTCGTGGCGCAGCTCGGTGGCCGGCAGCACGTGGCGCTGCGGCAGCGGCGTTTCGCTCGACAGCCTCACGGTGGCGCTGCCGGCCTCGCAGGGCTGGTCGGTCAGGGTCACGTGGCCGCCCGCGTCGACGCATTTGACGATCTCGTTGCCGGCCAGCGCGGCCGGTGTTGCCATCGCTGCTGCGCAGGCGGCAGCGGCAACGATGCTCAGCAGTGTAACTGGACGCTTCATGATGTTCTCCTTTACCCTGGTTCCCATCCTGCCTGCCGCGTCCGCCGTTCTCTGTTCGCTGACTCACCGTGATCGCATATTGCTTTGACAAGCATCCCGCGTGCGCTCAGCGGGAAACTGTGACATCATGCCCGATTGATATCCCCACGTTTTTCGACTGCGCCGACATGCCGACCACCCCCGACGACGACGCCAGCCACGAACTGCGCTTTCGCGAACTGTTCCGGCAGGCCCCGGTCAGCCTGCAGATCCTCGCGCCCGACGGCCGCACCCTGCGCGTCAACAAGGCCTGGGAGGCGCTGTGGCAGATCCACGAGGGCTCGGAGCTGAAGCGCTTCGTGCTCGGCGACTACAACGTGCTGACCGATCCGCAGCTGGTCGCCAAGGGCGTCCACGCCTATTTGCGGCGGGCGCTGGCGGGCGAGTCGGTCGAGATCCCGGCGATCCGCTACGACGTCGGCCAGCTCGAAGGCGGCGTCCAGCATGCGCGCTGGGTGACCGCGCGCGCCCATCCGATCAAGGACGACAGCGGCGCCGTGCTCGACGTGCTGCTGATGCATGAGGACATCACCGCCCGCGTCGAGGCCGAGCGCGCCCTGCGCCTGCGCGAGGAGCGCTTCCGTTCGCTGGTGATGGCGACCGCGCAGATCGTCTGGACCACCTCGGCGGACGGCCGCGTGCTCGAGGATTCGCCCTCCTGGCGCGCCTTCACCGGCCAGTCCTATGACGAGTGGAAGGCCCTGGGCTGGCTCCAGGCCCTGCACCCGGACGACCGCGAGCGCATCGAGCGCCTGTGGCTGCACTGCGTGGCGCGGCGTATCGTGTTCGAGGCCGAGTACCGGCTGCGGCGCGCCGACGGCGGCTACCGCTGGACGGCGGTGCGCGGCGCGCCGGTCAGCGACGAGGATGGGACCGTGCGCGAATGGATCGGCGCCAACACCGACATCCACGACATGGTCATGGCCCAGGCCGAGCTGGCCCACCGGCTGGAGCGCGAAAAGCGCAATTCGGCCCTGCTGGCCAGGGTCGCCCGGGCCACCCGCATCCTGCACTCGGCGCTGTCGGACAAGGCCATCGCCGAGGCGCTGGTGGAAGAAGTGCGCGCCGTCCTCGAGGTGCACCAGGCGGTGGTGTCGCTGAACGACGGCGCGAACCTGGCGCAGGCTATCAATGCGGTGTCGCTGTCCGACAAGTATGCGCGCTACCGCAGCTACGACGCGGCGCCGGACGGCAGCGGGATCTACGCCGAGGTCTGCCGCAGCAACCGGACGCTGCGCCTGACCCAGGAGGAGCTGCTGGCGCATCCGTTGTGGAAGGGCTTCGGCGCGCATGCGGCGGAGCATCCGCCGATGCGCGGCTGGCTGGCGGTGCCGCTGATCGACCGCGAGGGCAGGAATATCGGCGTGATCCAGGCTTCGGACAAGGTGGAAGGCGAATTCACGGCCGAGGACGAAGCCATCCTGGTGCAGCTTGCCGCGATCGCGGCGACCGGCTTCGAGAACGCGCGCCTGGTCGCCTCGCTGCAGGAGCAGGACCGGCGCAAGGATGAATTCCTGGCCATGCTTGCGCACGAGCTGCGCAATCCGCTGGCGCCGATCGCGGCGGCGGCTGAGATGCTCAGGCTCGGCCACGCCGGCGAGGAGCGGGTCGCCAGGGCGAGCGAGGTGATCGGCCGCCAGGTGCGCCATATGACCTCGCTGGTCGACGACCTGCTGGACGTCTCGCGCGTGACCCGCGGCCTGATCCAGCTGGAGCGCGAGCGGGTCGAGGTCGCCGCCATCGTCGCCAGCGCCGTCGAGCAGGCCCGGCCCCAGTTCGAGGCGCGCGAACACGCGCTGGCGATCGGCGAGGTGCCGCCCGGCGCCGCCGTGACCGGCGACGCCAACCGCCTGGTGCAGGTGATCGTCAACCTGCTGAACAATGCGGCCAAGTACACGCCGCGCGGCGGCCGCATCGCGCTCTCGGTCGGCTGCGGCGAGGGCAGGGTGGCGATCGCCATCCGCGACAACGGCATCGGCATCGACGCCAGGCTGCTGCCGCATGTATTCGGCCTCTTCACCCAGGCCGAGCGCACGCCGGACCGCGCCCAGGGTGGCCTGGGCATCGGCCTGGCCCTGGTCCGCAACATCGTCGGCCTGCACGGCGGCACGGTCGCCGCCCACAGCGACGGGCCGGGCCGCGGCAGCGAATTCACGGTTACCCTTCACGCCATCGCTTGATCGACATGCAAAACGACTTCAGTTCCGCGCCATCGTCCGCTGCCGGTCCCGGCCCGGGCGCCAGCCAGGAGCAGCGCTTCCAGGCGCTGTACCAGCAGGCCCCGGTCAGCATCCAGATCCTGGCGCCGGACGGCAGGACGCTGGGCGTCAACAAGGCCTGGGAAACGCTGTTCCAGATCCACGAGGGCTCGCCGCTCAAGGAACTCTTCCTCAGCGGGGCGCTCAATGTCCTGACCGATCCCCAGTTGGTCGCCAGCGGCGTTACCGCCTATCTGCGGCGCGCCCTGGCCGGCGAGTCGGTCGAGATTCCGCCGATCCGCTTCGACACCGCGCTGCTGGGCGGGGTGGCGCACGTGCGCTGGATCCGGGCCCGCGCCCACCCGATCATCGACGAGCGTGGCACGGTGGTCGAAGTCATGCTGATGCACGAAGACATCACCGAACAGGTGGAGGCCGAAACCGCCCTGCGCCTGCGCGAGGAGCGCTTCCGCTCGCTGGTGATGGCGACCTCGCAGATCGTCTGGACCGGCGCGCCGGACGGCCGGGTGCGCGAAGACTCGCCCTCGTGGCGCGCCTTCACCGGCCAGACCTACGAGGAAGGACGGGACTTCGGCTGGCTGGCCGCCATCCACCCCGACGACCGCGAACGCGCCCGCGACCAGTGGCAGGCCAGCGTGGCCTCGCGCACCGAGTTCGCGACCGAGTACCGGGTCCGCCGGGCCGACGGCGCCTGGCGCTGGACCGCGGTGAAGAGCGTGCCGATCCTGGACGCGAACGGCGCGGTGCGCGAATGGATCGGCGCCAACACCGACATCCACGAGAAGGTCATGGCGCTGGCCGAACTGGCCCGGCGCCTGGACCTCGAGAAGCGCAATTCGGCGCTGCTGGCCAGGCTGGCGCGGGCCTCGCGCACCCTGCACACCGCGCTGTCGTCGAAAGACATCGCCGGCGCGCTGGTGGAAGAGGTGCGCCTGATCCTCGGCGTGCGCCACGCCGGCGTGTCGCTGAGCGAAGGGCCGCATGTGCGCCAGGCCGTCAAGGCGGTCTCGCGCGCCGATGACGGCACCGAGCCCGCACCGATGCGCGCCCGCCTGGCCGTGCCCCTGGTCGACCGCAAGGGCCGCAACATCGGCCTGATCGAGGCCTGGGACAAGCCGGGAGGCTTCACGGAAGAAGACGAAGCCGTCCTGGCGCAGCTGGCGTCGATCGCCGCCAACGGCTTCGAGAATGCCGGCCTGTACGGATCGCTGCAGGAGCAGGACCGGCGCAAGGACGAGTTCCTGGCGATGCTGGCGCAGGAGCTGCGCCATCCTCTGGCGCCGATCTCGAAGGCGATGGAGACGCTGCAGTCGGCGCACGCCGCCGACGCGCGGGTGCTGGAAGCCGGCGAGGAGATCGGACGCCAGGTGCTGCACCTGGGCGCCCTGGTCGACGACCTGCTCGACGTTTCGCGGGTCACGCGCGGCCAGATCCAGCTGGAGCGTTCAAGGGTCGAGGTGGCCGGCATCGTCGCCGCCGCCGTCGAGCAGGTGCGGCCGGCGGCCGAGGCGCGCGGTCATGCGCTGGTGGTGGAACAGGAGGAGGAGGGAGCGGGATGCGGTCCGGCCGTGATCGGCGACGCCAGGCGCCTGGTCCAGGTGCTGGTCAGCCTGCTCGACAATGCAATCAGGTACACGCCGCCCGGCGGCAGGATCCTGCTGTCGGTCATGCGCCAGGCGCCGGCGGTGCGCATCGCCGTGCGCGACGACGGCGTCGGCATCGAGCCCAGGCTGCTGCCCCACGTGTTCGAACTGTTCACGCGGGCCGAGCGCATGCCGGGGCCGATCCAGGGCGGACTGGGCATCGGCCTGGCCCTGGTGCACAACATCGTCGTCCTGCACGGCGGCACCGTCTCCGCCTACAGCCAGGGGCCGGGCAAGGGAAGCGTATTTACCGTCAACCTTGCCACGGCTCCGGACTGAGCCTTACCTGCGGTTCGGGTCGTTGGGATGGTTGTCTACACGGTTCGGTACGCCGTCGCCGTCACGGTCACCTCGGCGCCAGCCGCCGCGTTCCATCACCCAGCTGCCGTCGCGCTGCACCCAGGACGGCGCATTGTAGGCATAGCCATGGCGTTCGCGCAGCCAGCTGCCGCGCACCCAGACGTAATGGCCGCGGCGGTATTCCCAGTGTCCGGGCGCCCACACATAACCGCGGCGCGGCGGCGGAGTGCGCTCGGCGCGCGGCGGCGGCGGGGCTTCGCGGATGATGACGGTATCGGCGGCCGCCGGGACGGCGATGCTGCCGACGGAACCGGCGATCAGGCTGGCGATCAGAAGCTTCTGCAGGGTTTTCATTGTGGCCTCCTTGTAAGAGTGATGCTGCAGCTTCACTCTACGCTTCGGAGGCCAGCTCGACTGTGCGCGGTTTAACGTGTTCAAGCCTTCAATCCGGTGTCCGGCAGGTCGGCCGCAGCGCCCTGTTCGACGATGCCGTTCTCGACGCGGTTGATCGTTACCAGGCGGAACAAGGCCAGCACGCGGATCGCCAGCCAGCCGGCATCGAATTCCCACCAGCGCATCGAGGTCTTTG
>FTBV01002370.1_pt1 | contig 26069 bp, 14 predicted proteins | sample 1639281 | NCBI WGS metagenome assembly FTBV01 (sample SAMEA3914864, study PRJEB12502) | metagenome | biome: forest; material: soil | place: USA | collected 2012-03-12 | depth 0.3 m | reverse complement strand
GCGAGGTTCTGCACGTTGGCCGCCAGCGTGACCGAGACCGACGACTGCTCGGTGTTGCTGCCGCTGTTGGCCGCCTTCGTGATCACGTCGGAGGCGTTGTCCACCACGAAGGTATCGTTGCCCGTGCCGCCCACCAGCGTGGCCACGCCCGAACCCGCGACCAGCGTGTCGCCCGCGTTGTTGGCGGTGATCACGTTGGCCAGCGCGTTGCCGGTCAGCGTGAGCGCGCCACTGCCGATGCCGGTCAGCTTCTGCACGTTGGCGGCCAGCGTCACCGAGACCGACGACTGCTCGGTGTTGCTGCCGCTGTTGGAGGCCTTGCTGATGACGTCGGACGCGCTGTTGACCACGAAGGTGTCGTTGCCCGTGCCACCCACCAGCGTGGCCAGTCCCGTGCCGGCCACCAGCGTGTCGCCGGCGTTGTTGGCGGTGATCACGCTGCCCTGGGCATTGCCCGTCAGCGTGAGCGCGCTGCTGCCGATGCCGGTGAGCCTCTGCACGTTGCCCGCCAGCGTGACCGACACCGAGGACTGCTCGGTGTTGTTGCCGCTGTTGGCCGCCTTGGTGATGACATCGGACGCGTTGTTGACCACGAAGACGTCGTCGGCGGCGCCACCCACCAGCGAATCGACGCCGGTGCCCGAGACGAGCGTGGCTGCGCCGGAGCCGGCCACCAGTGTGTCGTTGCCGCTGTTGGCCGTGATCACGTTGGCCAGCGCGTTGCCGGTCAGCTTGATCGCCGCGGCACCGATGCCCGTCAGGTTCTGCACGTTGTCGGCCAGGGTCACCGAGACCGACGACTGCTCGGTGTTGCTGCCGCTGTTGGCCGCCTTGGCGATGACGTCGGACGCGTTGTCGACCACGAACACGTTGTTGGCCGCGCCGCCCACCAGCGTGGCGATGCCGCTGCCTGCGACCAGCGTGTCGGCGCCGCTGTTGGAGGTGATGACGTTGGCCAGCGAGTTGCCGGTCAGCGTGAGCGCGTTGCTGCCGGCTCCGGCGAGGTTCTGCACGTTGGCGGCGAGCGTGACGGACACCGACGACTGCTCGAGGTTGTTGCCGCTGTTGGCCGCCTTGGTGATGACGTCGGACGCGTTGTCGACCACGAAGGTGTCGTTGCCCGTGCCGCCCACCAGCGTGGCCAGGCCGGAGCCCGCCACCAGCGTGTCGCCCGCGTTGTTGGCGGTGATCACGTTGGCCAGCGCATTGCCTGTCAGCGTGAGCGCGCTGCTGCCGATGCCCGTGAGCTTCTGCACGTTGGCCGCCAGCGTCACCGACACCGACGATTGCTCGGTGTTGCTGCCGCTGTTGGAGGCCTTGGTGATGACGTCGGCCGCGTTGTTGACCACGAAGACGTCGTTGCCGGCGCCGCCCACCAGCGAGTCGACGCCCGTGCCCGAGATCAGCGTGGCCAGGCCAGAGCCCGCCACCAGCGTGTCGTTGCCGCTGTTGGCGGTGACGACGTTGGACAGCGAGTTGCCCGTGAGCTTGATCGCGGCGGTGCCGATGCCCGTGAGGTTCTGCACGTTGGCCGCCAGCGTGACCGAGACCGACGCCTGCTCGGTGTTGTTGCCGCTGTTGGACGCTTTCTTGATCACGTCGGACGCGTTGTTGACCACGAAGACATCGTCGCCAGCGCCACCCACCAGCGAGTCGACGCCGGTGCCCGAGATCAGCGTGGCCAGGCCCGAGCCGGCCACCAGCGTGTCGTTGCCGCTGTTGGCCGTGATCACGTTGTTGAGCGAGTTTCCGGTCAGCTTGATCGCGGCGGTGCCGATGCCCGTGAGGTTCTGGACGTTGTCGGCCAGCGTGACCCACGCCGAGGACTGCTCGGTATTGTTGCCGCTGTTGGCCGCCTTGGTGATGACGTCCGAGGCGTTGTCGACCACGAAGGTATCGTTGCCCGTGCCGCCCACCAGTGTGGCCACGCCCGAACCGGCGACCAGCGTGTCGCCCGCGTTGTTGGCGGTGATCACGTTGGCCAGCGCGTTGCCGGTCAGCGTCAGCGCGCCGGCGCCGATGCCGGTCAGGTTCTGCACGTTGGCCGCCAGCGTGACCGAGACGGCGGCCAGCTCGGTGTTGGCGCCCGAGTTGGCGGCCATGGTGACGACATCGGCCGCGTTGTTGACGATGAAGACGTTGTTGCCCGCGGCGCCCACCAGCGTATCGATGCCGGCGCCCGAGACCAGCGTCGCATTGCCGGAGCCGCCAACCAGCTGGTCAGCGGCGTCGTTGGCGGTGATCACGTTGTCGAGCGAGTTGCCGGTGAGCGTGAGCGAGCCGGTGCCGGTGCCGGCGAGGTTCTGCACGTTGGCCGCCAGCGTCACCGATACCGACGATCGCTCGACATTGCTGCCCGTGTTGGGCGCCTCGGTGATCACGTCGGCCGCGTTGTTGACGACGAAGGTGTCGTTGCCCGCGCCGCCGATCATCGTCGCGAGTCCCGAGCCCGCGACCAGCGTGTCGTTGCCGCTGTTGGCGATCAGCGTGTCGGCCAGGTCGTTGCCGGTGCCCACGAGGTCGGCACTGCCCGTCAGTACCAGGCGCGTCGCACCCGCGCCCAGCGTCGTGCTCACCGACGACGTCACCGTGGTGCTGGTGGCCGCGAGCAACGCCGACAGCGTCGTCGAGCTGCCGTCGGCGAACGTGACCGTGGTCAGCGCCGGCGCGTCGAGGACGACCGTCCCGGCACCCGCCACCTGCAGCGTGACGATGGTGGCCGGAACGCCGTCGACGACGCCTGCCTGGCTGCTGGCGCCGATGGAGTAGGCGTCGATGCCCTGGCCGAAGGCCAGCACGTCCGCGCTGCCGGCGTCGCGGATCGCGACGGCGCCCATGCCGACGTTCACCTCGAACGTGGTGGCCGCGGCCGTGCCGGCCGCGTTGCCGATCATCGTGTCGCTGCCCGCGCCACCCACGAGCGTGGCGGCGCCGCCGCCGGCCACCAGGGTGTCGTTGCCCGAGTTGGCCTGCACGATGCTCGCCTGGCTGGCCAGGCCCGTGAGGGTCAGGTCGGCGCTGCCGCCGCCCAGCAGCGTCTGGACGTTGGCCGCGAGCGTGGTGGAGAACGACGTCTCCTCGACGTTGGCGCCCGAATTGGCGGCCTCGACGATGACGTCAAGGGCGTTGTTGACCACGAAGGTGTCGTTGCCGCCTCCGCCCACCAGCGTGTTGGCGGCCGAGCCGGCCACCAGGGTGTCGTTGGAATACGAGCCGCCGACCAGGGTGGTGGCGCCGGCATTGCCGACGATGACGCCGCCCATGCCGCCGTTGCCGCTCAGTACCAGTGCAGCGCTGCCCTGGCCGACGAGGCTGTCGACGTCGTAGCCCAGCATGATGGAGACCGTCGTCTCCTCGATGTCATAGCCATCGCCGCCGCCGAAGCGCTGCACCGAGTCGCCGCTGTTGTTGACGATGTAGACGTTGTTGCCGCCCGAGCCTTGCATCGACGTGATGCCGGCGCCGGCGACGAGCGTGTCGTTGCCGTTGGCCGAAAGCATGATTCCGTCGTCGGCGCCGCCGGTGAGCACGATCCCGGTCGTGCCGGTGGCCCGGAGCGCACTGGCGCCCGCGTCGATGGTGCGGGAGAAGCTTGTGAACTCGTCGACGTTGTTGTTCAGGTTGGGCACCACGATGACGTCGCTCGGGTCGCTCAGGTACATCTCCACCGCGTCGACGCCGGCGATCATCGTCGTGGGGCCGCTGCCCGCATACATCTGGTCGCGAGCGTTGCCGGTCGCGCCGCCGATCATCACGGTGGCACCCGTGCCGCCGTACATTTCGTTGTAGCCGGAGCCGCCGATCATCGTGGTCGGGCCGGAGCCGCCGTACATCTCGGCGGTGCCGCTGGTGGTGTCGCTGCCGCCGACGAGCGTCGTGCTGCCGGTGCCCGCGACGAGCGTGTCGTTGCCGTCGTTGGCGGTGATGACGTTGGCCAGGCCGTTGCCGGTCAGCACCAGCGAGCCGATGCCCGTGCCCGTGAGGTTCTGCAGGTTGGCGCCAAGAGTGGTCGAGATCGACGTCACGACGGTGTTCACCTGGCCGTTGGCGGCCTGCGTGATCACGTCGTTCGCGCTGTTGATGACATAGGTCGTGGCGCCGGTGCCGCCCGTCATGTACGTGGTGTTGCTGCCGGCGACGAGGGTGTCGCTGCCCGAGCCCGCCACCAGCGTGTCCACCCCGCTGCCGGCGGTCAGGACGTCGTTGCCGGCGTTCGCCACGATCAGGTCGTTGAGGTTGTTGCCGGTGGCCGTGAGGTTGGCGCTGCCCGTCAACTGCAGGCTCGAGACGCCCGGCGCGAGCGTCGTGCTCACGGACGACGTGACGACCTGCACCGTGCCCATCAGCTGCGCCAGCGAGAAGACGCCGTGGCTGCCGAACGAGATCGTGCCGATCGTGCCGTTGCCCGTCAGGACGACCTTGCCGCCCTGCGCGTTGGTCAGGGTGGTGGACGTGACGCCGCCCACCGTCGAGGTGGTGATGGCGATGTTGGACGGATCGATGTCGCCGAACGACAGCGTGTCGGCGGCCTTGGCGCCGACGATGGTCATCGTGCCCGTCGAGGCGACATAGGTGGTCGCGGCGGAGCCGGAGACCATGGTGTCGCTGCCGCTGCCGGCTTCCAGCACGTCCAGCCCCGCGCCGCCGATCAGCGAGTCGCTGCCCGCGCCGGCGACCAGCGTGTCGGCCGCGATGCCCGACACCAGCGTGTCGTTGCCGCTGTTGGCGTAGATGATGTCGTCCAGCGTGTTGCCGGTGGCCGTGATGTTGGCGGTGCCCGTGAGCGTCATGACCACGGTGGTCGCTGCGAGCGTGACGGACGTGGCCGAGGTCGCCTGCTGCGCCGTGTTCGCCTGCATCATGGCGTCCAGCGACCCGGTCGGAACGAAGCCCCAGGACGTGGCCGGGAATACCAGCGTGTTGAGGTAGCTGCCCGTCGTGCCGATGATGATGTCGACGTTGGCCATGCCGCCCAGGCTCACGTCGATGGTGCCGTCCGCGCGCGCCTGCACGTTCGAGAGCCACTCGCCGATCTGCCCGAAGCTGTAGGACGGGTTGTTGAGCTGGAGCTGCGACTGTGCCGTGCTGCCCACGATGGTGACGATGCCGGTCGCGTTGCTGCCGTTGTAGACGCTGAAGTTGGTGATGCCGCTGCCGCCGATCATCGTGCCGCCGCCGTTCGGCGCGTTCGAACTGGTCGACTCGACGATGCCGAGCGTGTCGTTGCCGGCGCCGCCCACCAGTGTGTCGAGGCCGCCGTACGCGGTCACGGTGTCATTGCCCCTGCCGGCGTCGACCAGGTTCTTGTCCCCTTGCACCACCACGGTGGCGGCGCCATCGTTGGCGGTGAAGGTGTCGTTCGAGCCGTAGGCGTCCAGCGTCGTGATCAGCGGCATCATCGTCGCGCTGCTGAACACGTTCTCGACCCACCCTTGGTAGCTGTTGCCGCGATAGATCTGGCTTGACGCGGTCAGGTCGGCGATGGCCGTCGCGAAGTCCGTGACGGTCGTGCCATCGAGCGTGAGGTACTTCGGCGTGCCGTTGATGATGGCCGCGGGCTGGTAGCCGTTGTTCTGCCAGTTCTGCCCGTAGATGATCCACTGGTTGTTGACGTGGGCGACGCCGGTCACCGGGACCGCGTTGAGGTCGATCGTGTCGTTCGGGCCCGCGTTGATGGTGTTGACGCCGGGGTACTCGAGCACGAAGGTGGTCGAGTTGGCGCCCGCGCCCGTCAGGTTGCCGCTCACGAGCGTGTCGTATCCGACCCCGCTCAAGAGGGTGTCGTTGCCCGTGCCGGCGTAGATGACGTCGGACAGCGGATCGCCGGCGACGCTCAGGTTGCCGCCGCCGTACACGGTGGTGACGGAATTGCCATGGCCGTCGCGCACCGTGCCGATGATCTTGTTGCCTGCGGCGTCGAACTGGTCGGAGCCGCTGGTGCCGTCGGGCATCGTCCACGCGTCGCCGATCACCCGGCCCGTGGCGTTGGCGCCGGAGTAGAAGGTGGTGGTCGTCTGGTAGGGGGCCACCTGCACGCTGACCGACGAACTGACGAAGTGGCCATTGGCATCGTAGTTCGTGCTGTCGATGTTGCCCGCAGCATCGACCACGGACACCTGCTTGCCCGAAAAGATGTTCTGCGCGTTGTACGTCAGTGTCGTCGTGACGCCGGCGGCGGTCTTGGTGAACGTGCCGGTCGTGTGGTCGGTGTAGGTGATGGTGCCCGAGCTGGAGCCGTTGGCGTTGAAGGCGTCCGTGCCGCTGCTGCCGTCGCGCCGGCTCCAGGTGTCGCTCACGGCCATGCCCGCGGCGTTGTACGCGGTCGACGAGTTGTCGCCATAGCCGTCGCTCGACGTGGCGTTGGCGGTGCCGTTGGCGCTGATGGTCTTGGTGACCTCGCCGCCGCCTGGCAGGAAGAGGTAGACGGTGCCGACGCCGTCGGCCGTGAGGTCCGAGATCTTGGTCACGTGGCCACTCGGATCGTAGTAGTACGTCTGGGTGTAGCCGTTGGTCAGGACGTCGTACTGGACGGTCGACCCGTCGGCGTTGGTGCGGTTGCCGGACTTCACGTAGCCGCTCATCGCCGCATAGGCGCCGAGCACGTCCGAGCCGGACGAGCCGTCGACGTTGGTCCAGCTGTCGCCGATGCGGTCGGAGTCGGCGTTGCCGGTACCGTCGTAGAAGTAGGTGAACTTGTTGCCGGCGGCATCGAGCGTGTAGGAGTCGTGCAGATAGCCACTGGCGTCGTAGCCGTTGCCCGACGCGGATCCGTCCGGGTTGAACGTGTCGTCGCCAAACTGGCCGTTGGCGTTGACCCACTCGTCGCTGAGCTTCACGCCCGCGGCGTCGTAGTATGTGTAGGAATAGTCTCCGTCCGCATCCTCGTAGTAGATGTTGTACGTTCCGTCAGCCGCGTAGGTGTAGCTGTCCCAGGAATCATCGGCGTTATAGACCTCGACGCCATGCGAGCCGTCTGCGTCGTTCCACTGCTCCTGGATGTTGTTGCCGGAGGCATCGTAGAACTGCGCCTGCCTGTCGCCCGCGCCGTCGTCCTGGTAGTCGTAGTAGGAACCGTCGACGTTGACGTGCCGTCCCTCGGATGAGCCGTCGGCGTTGTAGGTGTTGTCACCGTAGGAGCCGTCGGTCGCGACCCAGTCATCGCCGACGTCCCGACCCGTCGAGTCGAAATAGGACGTGACCTTGGTGCCGTCGTCCTCGGTGATCTGCGCGGACTTGCTGTTGTACTGGCTGGTCTGGGGCTTGCCGTCGACCTCGATGCCGAAGCCGCCCTGCTCGGGCGGATTCGTGTTGATGGCGGACTGGTCGGTGGCGACGATCGTCTGGCCGTTGATCTTGAAGCTCTCGGTATCGCCGTTGTCGTCCGTGAAGTTGATGTTGGTGCTGCCGTCCTGGTTGATGATCCTCGACCAGAGGTTTCCATCAGGATTCAGCACGGAGCCGGCGTTGAAGACTTCGGCGTCGCCACCCGATCCATCGGTGATCTGCAACTCCCCGTTCGGGTAGAAGGTGTAGATCGATGCCACGCTTCCGTTGGAATACAGATTCGCACCGTGGGTGCCGTCCGACTTCCACCAATCCGTGGAGATCAGGGTTCCGGAAGCGTTCAGGTTGTCGACCGAGATGTTGCCGAGGCCGTCGAACGTGAAGTGACTCGTCCAACCGTTGGCATGAACCACCGTTCCCGACCCGGATCCGCTGGCAAAGCTGTAGCTGCCGTGAGACCCGTCGGTCAACGCAAACGAACTGCTGGTCAGGTTGCCCTGGGTGTCGTATTGGTTGACTGTCGCATCGAGGTTCGGAGCCGCAATCGTCTGCAGCTGGATTCCACCTGTCGACTCGGCTGCCGAGACGATGTTCCCGAGGTTGCTGCGGTAATCCTCGCTGTAGTAGATCGAATACGTGGTGCGTGCGCCCGTGCTCGACACGATCTCGCCGCTCTGGTTGCCGGGCGCGGTATACGTGTCCGAACCCGACACGCCCGACCCGTCGTCGGCCACCCACCTGTCGGACAGCACTTGCCCGTTGACGGCATCGATCGTGGACGTCACGATGCCGGCGACCGTCTGGTAGGTGGGATCGCCACTGAGATCCGAGCCGCCCCCCGGGCTGGCGTGCGTGGAAGTCAGGTTGCCGTTGGCGTCGTACTGGCGAACCGTGATGACATCGTCGGCGTCGGTCGTCTGCGTTTCGTAACTGCCATCCGGATTGGTGTACGTGTCGAATTCGACAACCGGGACAGAGTAGATGGTGGGGGACGAGTAGTCGTTGGTCTTTCCGGTCACGTACCACGTCTCGGAGCCCGACGAGCCATCGACGTACTCCCAACTGTCGCTGGTGAGCACGCCCTTGGCGTTGTAGTAGTCGATCAACGTGTTGCCGGTACGGTCCGTCGTCTCGACCGCGTAAGCCCCGCCTCCGAACGTCTCCTTCGTGGAGATGGAGTCGTTCGAATTCATCGAGTCGGAGCCTTGGACGCCTTGCGCGTTCGTCCAGGTGTCGCTGCTCAGACCGGTGTCCGACGTATCCTCGTAGGTGAGCGTGGCGCCGGAAGTGCTTGCCGACGACGACGACGTCCCGTTGTCCGTCTCGGTGGTGGTCTCGGTCGGCGGCGTCAGCTTGTCTTTTTCGAGCTCCGCGGTCGTCCCTTCCGGCTTGCTGCCGGCGGACGGAGCGGTCGCCAGGGACATGGCGCCGAGGATCCAGCCCGCGACCTTCAGCGGAATACTGAACTCTTCCAGCCCGGGAACATAGAACGCAAGAATGCCGCAGCCATCCACGACGTCCGAGCACAAGCCGACCCAGTCGGAGAAATTGAAATCCTTTTGCAGGGCCGCATACTTGATCGTGGCGTCCTGGAAGTCTCCGTAGGCGCTGAACAGCGACAGGCCGGGACTCAGTTTCTCGACGGTCTCGAATTGCTTGGCGAGAAAGTAGACGAGCGCCATCGAATCCGAGGTCAGTTTCGCGACGTCGGCGGCAATCTGCTTCTGGCCCTCAGGCGTCTTGTGGTCGGCCTTGAAGTCGTGCCACCATACTCCCAGATCGAGGACGACGGCTGCCGGCGTGAGAGCCTTTTCGAGCTTGCCCGGTTCTGCGGATTCAGACATTTTTCAATATTCCTCGAAGCAGGAGATAGGTTCCGACAAACGCCACGGAAATACCAAGGCAGCTGGAAAAGAGGTCGTCACGAGAATTCGCGCGCCACATATCAAGAAGTTCTGCGGGGCTGCGCGATACATAGACCTGGCCGTCCTTTTCGGACTGGATTCGCGAGGCCACCCAGACGCGACCCGCGCGGGTCTGGATATGCACGAGCTGCGCCTTGACCCGCGTTTTGTCCGGAATGTGATAACTCAGACCGAAGCCGCCATGACCGCCCGCGTAGCTCGCCGCTTCGTAGATGGATGTGCCGTCGATCCACGACGACTGAAGTGCCTTGCCGGCGTCCGTGAAACTGAAGACACCGGAAACAGTGGTGAACGCTTCGAAATCGGCGATCGTCGGACGATATCTTTCCGACTTGGAAAACTGGTAGTACAGCAACGCCGCCAGGATCACGGCGCCGACGAGGCCCGCAGCATCAAGAAGTTTCATGGAAGCCGCGTCCCGGCGACGGCGTCGCCCGACCACATCACGACGACCTCGGCAAGCGGCTGAAGCGCGGAAATCGGCTCGGACGGTGGCGGACAGCGCAACGGCATCGTCCCGTTCCGGCTGGCGTGCGCACGACTGCCCGCTGCGGCGTCCGCAGCCGTCCCGATCCTGCGGATCATTTCTCACTCCCTGCTCTTTTTTTCATTGTCGAGCGCGAGTTCGAGGCATTGCTGAAGAGAAGCTGAATCCGCACTCCCCCATTTGGGGGTGATCGCCAAGCAGGTTTGCGGCGCGGTCGCGACGTGCAGGTGCTCACGAATCGAGCGCCCTTGCGATCCCCGGCCTTCAGGCCGCGGCCGTGCCGGCCGATATACGACTGCCATGAAGCCAGGTAGCCGTCCCGCCCCGAACATCGACCCGGTGTCGCCTGGCCGCCGCACGCGCATCGGCGTCATCCTCGACGACATGGACGGCGAGTACCACGAGCCTCTGCTCGATGGCGTGTGCCGCGCCGCCGAGCGGCTGGACGTCGACCTGATCTTCCTGCCCGGCCGCTCGCCCGGCACGACGCAGCTGTTCGAGCAGCAGTTCGGCATGGTCTTCCAGATGGCGCACGAACATGCGCCCGACGGCCTGCTGATCTTCGGCACGCTGATGCAGGCCTACGTCGACGAGGGCGGGCTGCGCGAGTTCATCGCGTCGTTCTCGCTGCCGGCCGTGGTCATCGGCGTGCACGGCACCGGACATCCGACGGTGCTGCTGGACAACCGCAGCGGCTTCAAGGAGCTCGTGCTGCACCTGATCGACGTGCACGGCCATCGAGACATCGCCATGGTGGAAGGCCCGCCGGAGAACCGCGATGCCCAGGAACGCCTGGCCGCCTATCACGACGCGCTGCGCGAGGCCGGCATCGAGCCCGACCCGCGCCTGCGCGCGCCGGGGCTGTTCCACCAGGCCTCGGGCAGCGCCGCGATGTCGGAACTGCTGGCGCGCGGCGTGCGCTTTTCCGCCCTCGTCTGCGCCAACGACGAATCGGCGCAGGGCGCGCTGTCGGTGGCCGTCGAGCGCGGCCTGCGGGTGCCCGAGGACGTGGCCATCGCCGGCTTCGACGACTTGCTCTCGATCTATCGCGTGGGGCCGTCGCTCACCACGGTCAACCAGGACATCCACGCGCTGGGCGGCACCGCGCTGCAGTTGCTGGCGCAGCGCCTGGCCGGCGCGCAGGTCGCGCCGCTGACGGCCATCCCCACCCGGCCCGTGTTCCGCCGCACCTGCGGCTGCATGGGCTTCGTCGTGCCGGGCTCGCAGGAGCGCGGCGTGCAGGCGCGCGCGCGCGAGCTGGTGCGCCAGATGGAGCCGCCCGAAGCGCTGTTCGACGAGCTGGTGCACGACGTCGTGGCCCTCGTGGACGCCCTCACCAAGCCGGACAAGCGCGCCGCCTTCGACCAGGTGCTCACGCGCATCGCGTTCGCGTGGCTGCGCCTGCAGTCCGACGTGACGCCGCTGCAGAACCTGCTGCTGGCTATCCAGCGCAGCTTCGCCGGCCCGTTCGACTGCGCCGATCCCGGCGAGGCGGCCGAGCGCCTGCAGGTGGGACAGATCGTGCTGGCCAACGTGCTGGAGCTGTTCCACACGCGGGCGCGCGTCTCGCTGAGCAACAACGCCTGGGCGCTGCGCCACGAGCTCAAGAGCCGCGTGACCACGGTCGACATCGACGAACTGCTGGGCGTGCTCAGCGGCGCGCTCAAGCAGCTGGGCATCAACACCTGCATGCTGGCGCTCTACGAGCATCCCACCACGCTCGCGGAGGTGCGCGCCTGCGCCCTGCCCGCCACCTCGCGGTTGATCCTCGCGCTCGATCGCGGCGAGCAGCGCGACGACCTCGTCGGCCTGCCCTTCCCCACCGCGCGGCTGCTGCCCGAGGCCCTCGACGACGCCGGCGCGGCGCGGCGCTGGGTCGTCCTGCCGCTGTTCTACATGCGCGAGCATTTCGGCTACATGCTGCTCGAGCGCCAGGCGGTGGAGCGCGTCACCTACACCGACCTGCACCACGAGATCACCGGCGCCGTGCACAGCTGCCTGGTCGTCAAGGAGCTGGGCAGCGCCCGAGACGCGCTGCGCCTGGACCTCGACCGCGCCCGCCGCGACAACGAGGCGCTGTCGCACCTGGCGATGCGCGACGAGCTCACCGGCCTGTTCAACCGGCGCGGCTTCTTCGAGCTGGCGCGCTCGATGATGACCACCGCGCGCCTGACCGGCCAGCCGTTGACGCTGTTCTTCGCCGACCTGGACGGCCTCAAGCAGATCAACGACCGCCACGGCCACGAGGAAGGCGACGCCGCGATCCGCGCCGCAGCCAAGGTGCTGCTGTCCACGTTCCGCCAGGACGACGTCGTGTCGCGCCTGGGCGGCGACGAATTCGTCATCCTCACGCGCGCCGACAACCTCGAGAGCCTGCCCGAGATCGAGCACCGCCTCGACGCGCATTTCGCCGCCTTCGACGAGGCCTCGGCCAAGCCCTACCGGCTCGGCTGCAGCCTGGGCGGCACGCTGATCGCCGGCGACTCCACCGAGGCGCTCGACCAGGTGCTCGCACGCGCCGATCAGCTGCTCTACGCCGCCAAGCGCCGGCGCAAGGCCGCGGCGCTCGCCAAGGGCGCGGCCTGAGCGGCCACGCGGCTGGCGTCGCCGGCCGTTCCGGGGCACGATGGCGCCGCCGGGCACGCGCGATGCTCCGCCGTGTCACCCGAAGGAGCCTGCCCGCATGACGACCTACGCCCACCGCATCGTCTCCGAATCGATCGACATCCCCGCCGCCGCCGTCTACGACTACGCCCGCCAGGTCGAGAACCTGCCCGAGTGGGCGGCCGGCCTCGCGACGGCCGTGCAGCGTGACGGCGACCACTGGTTCGCGGCGTCGCCGATGGGCCGCATCCGCATCGACATGGCCCCGCGCAACGACTTCGGCGTCCTCGACCACGACGTCACCACGCCGGACGGCACCACCTTCCACAACGCCATGCGCGTGACCCCGTCCGGCGACGGCTGCGTGCTGCACTTCGTGGTGCTGCGCATGCCCGACGCCGGCGACGCCGAGTTCGAGCGCGACTGCGGCCTCGTGGCGGCCGACCTGCGCAGCCTCGGGAGGCGGGTCGCCACGCGTTAGAGTGCACGCAGCGCCATTCCCGAGGAAACGTCCGCGATGTCCGACAAGAACCCCGCCGTCGACGCCTGGATCGCCAGGCAGAAGCACTGGAACGCCGAGATCCCTGCGCTGCGCGACGTCCTGCTGGCGTCGGGCCTGCAGGAGGACTTCAAATGGGGCAAGCCCTGCTACACGCACGACGGCAGCAACATCGTGCTGATCATGCCACTCAAGCAGACCTGCACGCTGCTGTTCACCAAGGGCGCGCTGATGAAGGATCCCAAGGGCGTGCTCGTGCAGCCCGGCGAGAACTCGCAGTCGGCACGCCAGATGCGCTTCACGTCGCTGGCCGAGATCACCAGGTTCGAGCGGCCACTCAAGGCCTACCTCAAGGACGCCATCGCCGTGGAGGCGGCCGGCCTGAAAGTGACCTTCAAGAAGAGCACCGACCTCGTCTATCCCGAGGAGTTCCAGCGCCGGCTGGACAAGGACGCGGCGCTGCGCGAGGCCTTCCGCGCGCTGACGCCGGGCCGCCAGCGCCAGTACCACCTGTTCTTCACCGGCGCCAAGCAGGCCAGGACGCGCGAGGCGCGCGTCGACAAGGCCATCCCGCTGATCCTCGAGGGCCTGGGACTCGACGACTGAGCACCGATCCAGGCCGTTGCCGGCACTGGCTCGTTCCATGAGCCTGGCGGCCGGCACACTGTGTTGCAGATCGCAGCCTGATCAAGTTGCAGATCCAGCGCCTCGTCGATTTGCGCCGACTGTTCACGAGGATTCGAGCCCGGCCCCCCGGGGGCCGGGCTCTTTTTTTGCGCTTCGCGGAGCCGCCCGGCCTCGCGGCGGCAGCAGGCCGGGGCCCCTGGGCAAATACATCACGACGTGATATATTTGCGCGCTTTCCCGCAGCACGACCGCCCCCGATGCCGCCACCCGCGCGCCAAGCCCTGACCAAGACCGATTTCGAGGCGCTCTCCGAGTTCCGATTCCAGATCCGCCGCTTCGAGCGATTCTCCGAAGATGTCGTCCAGGCGGCCGGCATCACCCCGCTGCAGTACTTGCTGCTGCTGCACGTCAAGGGCTACCCGGGCCGCAACTGGGCCACCGTGGGCGAGCTCGCCGAACGGCTGCAGGCCAAGCCGCACGGCGTGGTCGCCCTGATCTCGCGCTGCGAGGAGCACGGCTTCGTCGAGCGCCGCCAGAGCCGCGCCGACCGGCGCAGCGTCGAGATCCACCTGCTGCCCGCCGGCGAGCGCCTGCTGGCGCACCTGGCGCAGTTGCATCGCACGGAGCTGCAATCCCTGGGCAGCGTCTTCGCGGTGCCCCACATCAATCGCTGAGGCGCGCATGAACCCCCACGACACCCCCGACACCGACGACCTGCGCGACCCCGAGCGCGCCCACGACGAACGGCGCGACTTCGCCGCCGCCCACCGCCTGCCCGGCATCTCGGCCATCGCCGCGGTGGTGGGCGCGCTCAGCACCTGCGCGGCCTGGGCGCTGCTGCACCTGATCCGCCTGTTCACCAACCTGTTCTTCTTCCAGACGCTGTCCGACCGCCCGGTCTCGCCCGCCACCAACACGCTGGGCCTGCTGGTGATCGCGGTGCCGGCCATCGGCGGCCTGATCATCGGCCTGATGGCGCGCTACGGCTCGGAGAAGATCCGCGGCCACGGCATCCCCGAGGCCATCGAGGCGATCCTGTTCAACAAGAGCCGGATGTCGCCCAAGGTGGCGGTGCTCAAACCGATCTCGTCGGGCATCGCCATCGGCTCCGGCGGCCCGTTCGGCGCCGAGGGGCCCATCATCATGACCGGCGGCGCGCTCGGCTCGCTGGTGGGACAGTTCTTCCGCATCACCGCCGGCGAGCGCAAGACGCTGCTGGTGGCCGGCGCGGTGGCGGGCATGACCGCGGTGTTCGGCACGCCGATCGCGGCGCTGATGCTGGCCGTCGAGTTGCTGCTGTTCGAACTGCGCCCGCGCAGCCTGCTGCCGGTGGCCATCGCCTGCTGCGTGGCCGCGGCGGTGCGGCCGTTGCTGCTCGACGGCGGCGCCCTGTTCCCGCTGCAGACGCACACCCCGGGCATCGAGACGCTCGGCTCCTGCGTGATCGCGGGCCTGGCGGCGGGCGCGCTGTCGTGGACGGTGTCCACCAGCCTGTACAAGGTGGAAGACCTGTTCCTGCGCCTGCCCATCCACTGGATGTGGTGGCCGGCGCTGGGCGGCCTGGCCGTGGGCATCGGTGGGTACCTCCAGCCGCGCGCGCTGGGCGTGGGCTACGACGTCATCGGCGACCTGCTCGCCAACCGCCTCGCGCTGGAGGTGGTGCTCGCGCTGATCCTGTGCAAGGCCGCCATGTGGGTGGTCGCGCTGGGCTCGGGCACCTCGGGCGGCGTGCTGGCGCCGCTGCTGATGATGGGCGCGTCGCTGGGCGTGCTCATGGGCCCGTGGCTGCCGGGCAGCCAGCCCGCGCTGTGGCCGCTCGTGTTCATGGCCGCCACGCTCGGCGGCATGATGCGCGCGCCGGTGATGGCGGTGATGTTCGCGCTGGAGCTCACGCACGACATCGACGCCCTGCTGCCGCTGCTGATCGCCTCGGCCGTGGCCTATGGCTTCACGGTGGCGACGATGTCGCGCTCGATCCTGACCGAGAAGATCTCGCGCCGCGGCCACCACATCTACCGCGAGTACGGCATCGACCCGCTGGAACGCCACATCGTGGCCGAGGTGATGACGCGCGATCTCGAGACGCTCGACGGCGAATCCACCATCGCCGGCGCGCTTGAGCGCCACTTCGGCGGCACCCAGCGCCACCGCGCGTTCCCGGTGCTGGTCGGCGGCCGCTTCATCGGCATGATCGACCGCGAGACGCTCACCGCAGGCCTGCACCGGCCCGGCATCGAACGCGTGGCCGACCTGTTCGGCGCCAACGTGCCCGCGATGGCGCTGCCCGACGAGAACTGCCGCATCATCGCCACCCGCCTGGCCGTGCACGGCCTGGAGCGCCTGCCCGTGGTCACCGATCCGGAGTCGCGCCGCCTGGTGGGCCTGGTCGCGCGCAGCGACCTGATCAAGCCGTCGCTGGCGCTCAACGAGGAAGAGCACCTCGAGGAACGCTTCTTCGACATCCCGCTGGTGAACGCGCGCTCGCGCTTTCGCGGGCTGACCGAAAATTCGCATGTCGACGAGGATCGTTGAGATGGGGGATCGCAACGTCCGGCAATGGCTGGCGGCATTCGCGCCGGCGCCGGTGAGCGTGTCGCGGCGCGAGATCGGCCTGAGCTGCCTGGGGGCGCTGCTGGGCCTGTTCTGCGCCGCCTGGCTCAGCCGCCACATGCTGGCCGGCCTCAACCCGTGGTTCGTCGCGCCGATGGGCGCGTCGGCGGTGCTGCTGTTCGCGGTGCCGTCGAGCCCGCTCGCGCAGCCGTGGTCCATCATCGGCGGCAACGTCGTCTCGGCCTTCATCGGCGTCACCTGCGCGCTGCAGGTGCCCGACCCCGTGCTCGCCTGCGCGCTCGCCGGCGGCCTGGCGATCGGCGCGATGTTCATGCTGCGCTGCCTGCATCCGCCCAGCGGCGCGGTGGCGCTCACGGCGGTCCTCGGCGGCCCGGCGGTGCGCGCGCTGGGCTACGCGTTCGTGTTGTGGCCGGTGGCCATCGACTCGCTGCTGCTGCTGATGGCGGCCCTGCTGTTCAACGTGTCGGCGCGCCGCCGCTACCCGCACCGCGCGCCGCCCGCGCCGCCCGCGCACGGCACGCGCGACGCGCCCCCGAGCGCGCGCCTGGGCCTGACGGTGGCCGACCTGCACGAGGCGCTGACCGCCCGCGGCGAGCTGCTCGACGTCAGCGAGGACGACCTGCAGGCGCTGTTCATCGAGGCCGAGCACATGGCCTGGCGGCGCCGCTTCGGCAGCCTGCGCTGCGGCGAGATCATGTCGCACGACGTGGTGAGCGTCACGCCGTCCACGCCGGCGCAGGAGGCCTGGCAGCTGATGATCCGCCACGCGGTCAAGGCGCTGCCGGTGGTGGACGCCACCGGCAAGCTGCTGGGCATCGTCACGCTGCACGACTTCTTCGTCGGCCACGAGGTGGCCTCGGGCGCCGCGGGACACGTGTCGTGGGTGGTCGGCGACATCATGACGCCCGACCCGCTCACCGCCTCGCCGCGCCAGGAGCTGGTGGACCTGATGTCGGCCTTCTCGGACGGCGGCCGGCACCACCTGCCGGTGGTCGACGACCGCGGCCGGTTGCTGGGGATGCTCACGCAGTCCGACATGGTCGCGGCGCTGTTCCGGGCCGGCCTCGAGCGGCCCGTGCCCGCCGCCGCCTGACGCACCGGGTCGTCCGCATCCCGAGGAGGTCGCCGCCGATGTCCACCCCGCCGCCCCGCCTCACCGGCTCGCCACTCGACCGGCTCACCGCCTGGCACCGGCTGGGCGAGCGGCAGGTCGAGGCCCTGCGCCTGCTGCTGCAGCAGCCCGGGCAGGCCGGCGTGGCCGAGGCGGTGCTGCGCTACTTCGATCGCACCGAGACCGTGCACCACCGCGACGAGGAGGACGACCTGTTCCCGGCGCTGCTGGAGTCCATGGCCGGCTCCGACCCGGTGTGCCTGCGCGAGCTCGCCGAGTCCGCGACCGCCGCGCACCGCGCGCTGGAGGCCGCGTGGCACGCCCTGCGGCCCGCCGTCGTCGCGCTGGCGCGAAGCCAGCCGGCGACGCTGGCCAGTGCCGGCGTCGACGCACTCGACGAATGCTGCCGCGCGAGCTTCGCGCTGGAGGATCGCGAGATCATCCCGACGGCCGCGCGACTGCTGGACGACGCCACGCTGGCCCAGCTCGGACGCCGCTTCGACGAGCGTCGCGCCTCGCGCGCCTGAGCGCTCGCGCGTCCCCGCGCCGAATCGGGTGGAAATCCCCGGATCGGCGCGCCGGAACCGTCACGGACCTCCCGTAGACTGCACGCACAACGAATCCCAGGGAGACACGCCAGCATGACGCTGACCGTGGAGGAAGTGATCGCGCTCGCGCCGGACGACGCGTCCGCCAAGGCGGCACGCGGCCTCGTGGCGCCGGCCAAGTGGCCGCTGCTGGGCGCCAACGACGCCGCCGCATGGGGCGAGTGCCAGGGCAGCGGCTCCAAGCCGTACCAGACGCAGGTCGACTTGTCCGGCCCGGCCTTCCGCTGCTCGTGTCCCAGCCGCAAGTTCCCGTGCAAGCACGGCCTGGCCCTGCTGCTGCTGCGCGCCGAGCACGGCGGCCGCTTCGTCGCCGGCGAGCCGCCCGCGTGGGTGGGCGAGTGGCTGGCGTCGCGCGGCGAACGCGCGCAGAAAAAGGAGGCACAGCAGGCCGAGAAGGCGGCGGCGCCGGTCGATCCGCAGGCCGCGGCCAAGCGCGAAGGCCAGCGCTGGACGCGCATCGAAGGCGCCGCGCTCGACCTGCAGCGCTTCCTGGCCGACCAGCTCGCGCGCGGCCTCGGCGCGCTCGATCCGGCAGCGCTGAAGACGTGGGCCACGATGGCCGCCCGCATGGTCGACGCCCAGGCGCCGGGCCTGGGCGCGCGGTTGCAAGACGCCCTGGCCGGCGTGCGCCAGGGCGAGCACTGGCCCGAGCGTACGCTGCAGGGCCTGGGCCTGCTGCAGCTGGCCTGCGACGCGATCGCCCGGCGCGCCACGCTGTCGCCCGCGCAGCAGGCCGACCTGCGCACGCTGGCCGGCTGGCCACACGACCAGGCGGAGGTGTCCGCCGGCGGCGAGCGCGTCATCGATCGCTGGCAGGTGCTGGGCGTGGCCACGCAGGATCGCCAGAACAAGCTCACCGAGCGGCGCACCTGGCTGCTCGGGCTGAACACGGGGCGCGTGGGCTGGCTGCTCGACCACGTGTTCGCGGGACGCGGCTTCGAGCAGGCGTGGTTGCCGGGCACCGCGGTCGACGCCACGCTGGCGTTCTTTCCTGGTGCCAGTCCACTGCGGGCACTGGCGGTCGAACGCGGCGACGTCGTCGACGCCGCCGCCGCCGTGCCGATCCCGGTACCGGCAGGCGGCGAGTCGCCGTGGCAGCGCGTGGCCGAGCGCCTCGCCGCCTGTCCGTGGGTGACGCTGCATCCGTTGCTGCTGCACGAAGCCGTCGTGGAGATCGCGGGCGACCGGCCGTGGGTGCGGCAGGGGCCGTCGGCGTGGCCGCTGCAGTCCTCCGACGCCGAACTGTGGCGCCTGCTCGCCTGCACGGGCGGCCGGCCGGTCACGCTGGCGGGCGAGTGGGACGGCGACGGTATCCGCCCGCTCACCGCGTGGACGGACGCCCCGGCGCCGGCCTGGATCAAGGAGGCCGCGTGATGCGCGATACCGCCGTCTGGTCGTCCCTGCTGCCGGTGGCGATGGTCGGCACCGACCGCCACGCGGCGCCGTTGCCGCAATGGCCGGGCGCCGTCGGCCAGGCCATCGCGGCGCTGGCCGGGGCCGCGCCGTCCGCGGCCGAGGCGGCAGGCGTCGACCGCGCGCCGTCCGACGTGCTGCGCGCGGCCGCCATCCTCACCGTGTGCGGCCTGGCGGGCGCGCGTCCGCACGCGGGTTCGCGCGAAGCCGGCGACGCGGCGGCGGTCGATTCGCTGCCGGCGGTCGAGGATCCCGCGTTGCTGCAGACGCTGGCGTGGACCTTGCGCGACGGCCCCGATCGCCTGCAGCAAGCGGTCCTGCTGCGCCTCGCCCGCCACGGCCTGCGCCTGCCGCACGCCCTGCTGCCGCTGGCGCTGGAGCTGGCGCGGCAGTCGCTGGCGTTGCGCGCGTTGGTCCAGCCCGTGCTCGGCGAGCGCGGCGTGTGGCTCGCCAGGCAGCGCGCCGACTGGCAGTTCGCTGCCGGCGTGGTGGCGGCCGACGACCACGATCCACGCCAGTGGGACGAAGGCACGCTCGACCAGCGCGCCGGCTTCCTTGCGGCCGAGCGCGCGCGCGACCCCGCCGCGGCACGTGCTCGCCTGGCCCAGGCGCTGCCCGAGCTGCCCGCCAAGGAACGCGCCGAGCTCGCGCGTGGCCTGGCCACGGGCTTGTCCGCGGACGACGAACCGCTGCTGGAGCAACTGCGTGCCGATCGCGGCCAGGAAGTGCGCGGCGTCGCGCTCGACCTGCTGCTGCGCCTGCCCGACGCCGCCTTCACGCGGCGCGCCAGTGCGCGCATTGCGGCGCTCATGTCGCGCGGCGGCTTCCTGTCCGGCCACAAGTGGGCGATCGAGCCGCCCGCCGAGGCCGGCGCCGACTGGAAGGCCGACCAGATCGATCCCGACGTGCCGCCCGGCACCCTGGGCCAGCGCGCCTGGTGGCTGTACCAGCTCGCGCGCCAGGTGCCGCTGGACTGGTGGACGGCGCACACGGGCCTTGCGCCGCGCGAACTGCTCGCCTGGGCGCGCAAGACCGACTGGGGCGACGCGCTCTGGCGCGCCTGGCGCGAGGTGCTGCGCCGCGCGCCCCAGGCCGACTGGGCCGAGCTGATGCTGATGGACGAGGTCAAGGGGCCGCCGGGCGACCGCGAGTTCGCGCTGGGCGTCGTCACGCCCGCCGTGCGCGAGCGCTGGATCGTGCGCCAGCTCGCGTCGTCCGACGCCGCGCTGCACGCCACGCTGTGGACGATCACCTCGGGCTGCGCACCGAGCGAGACCATCGCCGACACGCTGTGCGCGGCGGTCGTGCAACGCGTGCGGCGCGCGCTCGCGCACAACACCGCACTCGACCCCGGGCCTTCCAACGCCAACCTGTTCGAGCAGGACGGCGCCGGCCGCGCCCTGCCCGAGCTGTGCTGCACGCTGCCGCTGTCGTGGCTCGCCGACTACGACGACTGGGCGGCGTCGCCCAACGAATCGCCCGCCGTCGCCCGCGCCCGCCACGCCGGGCGACAGATCATCCAGGCGCGCCGCGTCCTGGCCTCCCGACTCGCCTGATCCCACCACACCATGACCGCCTCCGCCACCGCCACGCTTCGCCAGCACGCCGAAACCCAGTTCGCCGAAGAATTGGCCGAGCTGCGCCGGCAGGACAACCGCGCCCGTCCGGGCAACTGGGTGTTGTCGCCGTGGGCCGTCGTGCGCTACCTCATGGGCGGCACGCTGGACAACGGCTTCGAGGTCAGCGCCAAGTACATCGGCGACGCGCGCCTCATGGAGATCGCGGTCGCCACGCTGGCCACCGACCGCGCGCTGCTGCTGTATGGCGTGCCGGGCACGGCCAAGTCGTGGGTGTCCGAGCACCTGGCGGCGGCCATCAGCGGCGACTCCACGATGCTGGTGCAGGGCACGGCCGGCACGGGCGAGGAGCAGCTCCGGTACGGCTGGAACTACGCGCAGCTGCTGGCCAACGGCCCGTCCGAGAAGGCATTGGTGCCCAGCCCGATGATGAACGCGATGCGCCTGGGCAAGATCGCGCGCGTCGAAGAGCTCACGCGCATCCCGGCCGACGTGCAGGACACGCTCATCACGGTGCTGTCCGAAAAGACGCTGCCCATTCCCGAACTGGGCTCCGAGGTGCAGGCGGTGCGCGGCTTCAGCGTGATCGCCACCGCCAACAACCGCGACAAGGGCGTCAACGAGCTGTCGGCCGCGCTCAAGCGGCGCTTCAACACCGTGGTGCTGCCGGTGCCGGCGAGCGAGGCCGACGAGATTGCCATCGTGGTCAAGCGCGTCGCCGAGATGGGCAAGGCGCTGGAGCTGCCGGCCGAGCCGCCGGCGCTCAAGGAGGTCAAGCGCGTGGTGCAGATCTTCCGCGAGCTGCGCAGCGGCCGCACGGCCGACGGCAAGACACAGGTGAAGTCGCCCACGTCCACGCTGTCCACCGCCGAGGCCATCTCCGTCATCAACAGCGGCATGGCGCTGGCCGGCCATTTCGGGGACGGCGTGCTGCGCCCGCACGACATGGCCTCCGGCCTGATCGGCGCCGTCGTCAAGGATCCCGTGCAGGACGCCGTGGTGTGGAACGAGTACCTCGAGACCGTCGTCAAGGAGCGCGACGACTGGAAGGACCTGTACCGCGCGTTCCGCGAGCTTGCCTGACGCGCGGCCGTCCCGCATGAGCGATCTCGACGACGCCACCGCGCCGCCGGCCGACGCCCCGGCCGCGGACGCGCGCGCCCCCGCCACGCTGCACCTGTTCGGCATCCGCCACCACGGCCCGGGCTGCGCACGCAGCCTGTTGAGGGCACTGGAGCAGATCCGTCCCGACTGCGTGCTGGTCGAAGGTCCGCCCGAGGCCGACGACCTGCTCGCGCTCGTGGCGGACACGGCCATGGCGCCGCCGGTGGCCCTGCTCGGCTACTGCCCCGACGAGCCGCGGCTGGCCGTGTACCACCCGTTCGCGGTGTTCTCGCCCGAATGGCAGGCGCTTTGCTGGGCCGCCGAGAACGGCGCGACCGCGCGCTTCATCGACCTGCCGTTGACGCACGAGCTCGCGTTCGAGAAGGCCGAGCGCGAGGCGGCCAAGGCGGTGGCGGCTGTCGTCGACGTCGAGACGCCATCGACCGAACCCGAGCCGGCCCCGGACGCCGAGCCCTTCGAACGCCGCGACCCGCTCAGCTGGCTCGCCCGCGCCGCCGGCTACGCCGATGGCGAGGCCTGGTGGAACCACATGGTGGAGGAGCGCGCCGACGGCACCGAGCTCTTCGAGGCGATCGCCGCCGCGATGACGTCGGTGCGCGAGGAGATCGGCGACGCGCACATGCCCGCCGAGGTCGCGCAACGCGACGCCCTGCGAGAGGCGCACATGCGCCAATGCCTGCGCGCCGCCCAGAAGGAAGGCTTCCAGCGCATCGCCGTCGTCTGCGGCGCCTGGCACCTGCCGGCGCTGGCGGCCAAGGTCGCGGCCAAGAACGACGCGGCGCTGCTCAAGGGCCTGCCCAAGGTGAAGGTGCAGTCCACGTGGGTGCCCTGGACGTACCGGCGGCTCTCGCGGGCGAGCGGCTACGGCGCGGGCATCGCGTCGCCGGGCTGGTACGAGCACCTGTGGCACACGCACGATCGCCCCGATCGCCGGGCCGTCGGCTGGCTCGCGCGCGTCGCGCGCCTCATGCGCGCGCGCGAGCTCGACTGCTCGTCGGCCCACCTCATCGAGGCCGCGCGTCTGGCCGACACGCTGGCGGCGCTGCGCGATCGTCCTGCCGCGGGCCTGCCCGAGCTCGATGAGGCCTGCCGCACCGTGCTCACGCTCGGCGACGACGCCGCGCTGCAGTTCATCCGCGACGCGCTCGTGGTGGGCGACCGCCTCGGCGACGTGCCGCCCACGGTGCCCACCGTGCCGCTGCAGCGCGACGTCGACGCCCTGCAAAAGCGCCTGCGCCTGAAGGCCGAGGCCCTGCAAAAGACGCTCGACCTCGACCTGCGCAGCGAAAACGACCTCGCGCGCAGCCACCTTCTGCACCGGCTCGCCTTGCTCGACGTGCCCTGGGGCGCGCTCGCCAAGGTGGGCCGTTCCACGCGCGGCACCTTCCACGAGATCTGGACGCTGCAGTGGCAGCCGGAGTTCGCGCTGCGCCTGATCGAGGCCAGCCTGTGGGGCCAGACCGTCGAACAGGCGGCCACCGCCTGCGCGCAGTCGCGCTGCGCCCAGGCGACGAGCCTCGCGCAGCTGTCGGCGCTGGTCGACCAGGCGCTGCTGGCAGACCTCGACCAGGCCGTCGCCACCGCCACCCGGGCACTCGAGGACCAGGCCGCGCTGACCGGCGACGCCGCCCAGCTGCTCGCCACCCTGCCCGCGCTGGCCAACGTGTTCCGCTACGGCAACGTGCGGCAGACGGACGCGGCGCTGGTGTCCCACGTGCTGGACAGCCTGGCCGTGCGCGCCGCCATCGGCCTGCCCGTGGCTTGCGCCAGCCTCGACGACGCCGCGGCCGAGGCGCTGCGCGGCCACGTGCTCGCCGCGCACGCCGCCATCGGCCTGCGCGACGGCCAAGAGGCCACGCAGGCCTGGCGCCGCGCGCTGCGCAGCTTGGCCGGCCAGGCCGGCGCGCACGACCTGCTCAAGGGACTGGCCGCGCGCCTGCTTCTCGATGCCGGCGACTGGTCGGCCGACGCCGCGGCCACCGCCATGTCGCTGCACCTGTCGGCCGGCGCCGAGCCCGCGCACGCCGCGTGCTGGCTGGAGGGCTTCCTCAACCGCAACGCGGTGGTGCTGCTGCACGACGCCACGGTCTGGGCCATCGTCGACGACTGGCTGGCCGGCCTCGGCGACGAGCACTTCCTGCGCGTGCTGCCGCTGGTGCGCCGCACGTTCTCGGCGTTCGCCGCCACCGAGCTGCGCGACCTGTCGCAGAGGGCGCGCCAGAAGGCGGGCGCCGCACCGGCCGCGATCGACGCGAACGGCGGCGATCCCCTGGCGGCCTGGGACGCCGACCGCGCCGCACTCCCGCTGCCCCTGCTGCGCACGCTGCTCGGCCTGCCGGCCGCGGCGCCGACCGAACCCCATGGAGCCCCGGCATGCCCCCGGACCAGGAACGCGCCCGCCTCGCCCGCTGGCGCCTCGTGATCGGCAGCGAGGCCGAGGCCGCCTGCGGCGCGCCCACGGGCGCGGCCATCGAGATCGACCAGGCACTCACTGCGCTGTACGACGCCGGCGGCAGCGCCGGCGGCTTCGGCGGCGCCAAGGGCCGCGGCAGCCGCGACGCCTCGCGCCCCAGCGTGGCGCGCTGGCTCGGCGACATCCGAAAGTACTTCCCGAGCTCCGTGGTGCAGGTGATGCAGCACGACGCGCTCGAGCGCCTGAACCTGCGCGAGATGCTGCTGCAACCGGAGATGCTGCGCAGCGCGCAACCCGACGTCCACCTCGTTGCCAGCCTCATCGCGCTGTCGCGCGTCATCCCGGCCGGCACCAAGGAAACGGCGCGGCTCGTGGTCAGGCAGGTGGTCGACGACCTGATGAAGCGGCTCGAGGAGCCGATGCGCTCGGCCATCGCGGGCGCGCTGGACCGCAGCCAGCGCAACCGCCGGCCACGCCATGCGCAGATCGACTGGAACCGCACCATCCGCGCCAACCTGCGCCACTGGCAGCCCGAGTACCGCACCGTCGTGCCCGAGACGCTGCATGGCTACGGCCGCAAGTCGCGCAAGCCGCAGCGCGAGATCATCCTGTGCATCGACCAGAGCGGCTCGATGGCCAACTCGGTGGTCTACGCGAGCATCTTCGGCGCGGTGATGGCATCGCTGCCGGCGGTGTCCACGCGGCTGGTCGTGTTCGACACCGCGGTGGTCGACCTGTCCGACCAGCTCGACGACCCCGTGGAGCTGCTGTTCGGCGTGCAGCTGGGCGGCGGCACCGACATCAACGGTGCCGTCGGCTACTGCCAGTCCATCCTGCGCGAGCCGCGCAACACCATCTTCGTGCTGATCTCCGACCTGTACGAAGGCGGCGTCGAGGCCAACCTGCTGCGCCGCGCGGCCGAGTTCGTGGACAGCGGCGTCCAGTGCATCACGCTGCTGGCCCTGAGCGACGAGGGCCGCCCGGCCTACGACCACGCGCTGGCCGCCAAGCTGGCCGCGCTGGGCATGCCCTCCTTCGCCTGCACGCCCGACGCCTTCCCCGCCCTGATGGCCGCCGCCATCCGCCGCGACGACGTCGCCGAGTGGGCTGCGGCCAACGGGATGGTCAACAGCCCGTCGGCGCGCTGAATTCCACGTACCCTCGACGGGCTCTGCCGGCATGGCGGGCCGCTGCCCGCGCCGGCGACGTCTTCACCCCGCCCGCCTGGGCAGCTTCCATCCCGGCCGCGGAAAGTGGCAGGTGTAGCCGTTCGGAAACAGCTCGAGGTAGTCCTGGTGCTCCGGCTCCGCCTCCCAGAACGGGCCCGCCGGTTCCACCTCGGTCACCACCTTGCCCGGCCACAGGCCGGAGGCGTCGACGTCGCGGATCGTCTCCTCGGCCACGCGCTTGTGCTCGGGCGACGTGTAGTAGATCGCCGAGCGGTAGCTGGTGCCGATGTCGTTGCCCTGGCGGTTCTTCGTGCTCGGATCGTGGATCTGGAAGAAGAACTCGAGCAGGTCACGGTAGCTCAGCACGGCCGGGTCGAACAGGATCTCGATGCCTTCGGCGTGGGTGCCGTGGCGGCGGTACGTGGCGTCCTCGACGTCGCCGCCGGTGTAGCCCACGCGGGTGTCCTGCACGCCCGGCATCTTGCGGATGAGATCCTGCATGCCCCAGAAGCAGCCTCCGGCCAGCACGGCGCGTTCCGTGGTCATTGCACGTCCTCCACCTGGTTCAGGTAGTCGCCGTAGCCCTGCGCCTGCATCTGCTCGCGCGGCACGAAGCGCAGCGAGGCCGAGTTGATGCAGTAGCGCAGGCCGCCGCG
>FTBV01002192.1_pt1 | contig 27135 bp, 26 predicted proteins | sample 1639281 | NCBI WGS metagenome assembly FTBV01 (sample SAMEA3914864, study PRJEB12502) | metagenome | biome: forest; material: soil | place: USA | collected 2012-03-12 | depth 0.3 m | reverse complement strand
CGGGCCACCACGCCACGCTGCTGCGCGACACCGTCAAGAGCCTGCTGCAGGACCACAAGGTCTACATCACCGACTGGACCGACGCCCGCATGGTGCCCGCCGAGGTGGGCCCGTTCCACCTGGACGACTACATCGCCTACGTGCAGGAATTCATCCGCCACATCGGCGCCGACGTGCACGTGATCTCCGTGTGCCAGCCCACCGTGCCGGTGCTGGCGGCCGTGTCGCTGCTGGCCAGCGCGGGCGAGCCCACGCCGCTCACGCTCACGATGATGGGCGGCCCCATCGACGCCCGCAAGTCGCCCACCGCGGTGAACAACCTGGCGATGAACCGCAGCTACGAGTGGTTCGAGAACAACGTGATCTATCGCGTGCCGCAGAACTACCCGGGCGCCACGCGCCGCGTGTACCCCGGCTTCCTGCAGCACACCGGCTTCGTGGCGATGAACCCCGACCGGCACATGACGTCGCACTACGACTACTTCCTCGACCTGGTGCGCGGCGACGAGGATTCGGCCGACGGCCACCGCAAGTTCTACGACGAGTACAACGCCGTGCTGGACCTGCCGGCGGAGTACTACCTGGACACCATCAAGACCGTGTTCCAGGACTTCGCGCTGGTCAACGGCACGTGGCAGGTGGACGGCGCGCTGGTGCGCCCGCAGGACATCACGCGCTCGGCGCTGATGACCGTCGAGGGCGAGCTGGACGACATCTCCGGCGCCGGCCAGACGAAGGCCGCGCACGACCTGTGCGTGAACGTGCCGGCCGATCGCAGCTTCCACTACGACGTGGTAGGGGCCGGGCATTACGGCATCTTCTCGGGCCGACGCTGGCGCGACATCGTGTACCCGCAGGTGCGCGACTTCATCGCGCGCTTCGAGCGGGAGCGCCTGGGCGGTGCCGAGGGCGCCAGCCGGGCGCGGCGTGCGCTCGCGGCGCCGTCCGTGTCACCTTCCGCGCCTGCGGCAGGACGTGCGCGCAAGGGCGTGGCCAAGAAGGCCGTGCGCACCGCGCGGGGATAATCCCGGGGGTGACCTCACCCTCCCCCGTCGAGCTTCTCGCCGCGCGCCTGGACGCGCTGCTGCCGCAGACGCAGTGCACGCGCTGCGGCTATGACGACTGCCGGGCCTACGCGGACGCGATGGCCCTCGGCCAGGCGCCGCTGAACCAGTGCCCGCCCGGCGGCGCCGAGGGCATTGCGCGCCTGGCCGAGGCGCTGGGGCAGCCTGCCCTGCCCTTGTCCCCCGACCATGGCGTGGAGGCCCCGCGCCAGGTGATGTGGATCGACGAAGCCACCTGCATCGGCTGCACGCTGTGCATCCAGGCCTGTCCGGTGGACTGCATCGTGGGCGCGCCCAAGCGCATGCACACCATCCTCGAATCGCTATGCACCGGCTGCGAGCTGTGCCTGCCGGTGTGCCCGGTGGACTGCATCGCGATGGAGACGGCCAGCGGTGCGGCCACCGGCTGGGACGCCTGGTCGCCCGCGCTGGCGGACCAGGCACGCACGCGCTACGCGTTCCACCGCGAGCGCGAGGCGCGCACCGCGCGCGAGGACGAGGCGCGGCTGGCGGACAAGGCGGCGCACGCGCTGGCCACGCTGCCCGGGCACACGCGCCTGACCGATCCCGCGGCGATCGACCAGAAGCGGGCGATCCTGGAGGCGGCGGTGGCGCGGGCGAAGGCGCGGGCCGGCGGCTGAAGGCGAGTGCCAGGCACCCTACCTCCATGGACACTTCCAGCATCGAACCCTTCTTCGAGACCCTGCGCCGCGCCAACCCCGTGCCCGCGTCCGAGCTGCGCTACGCCAGCGTGTTCGAGCTGCTGGCGGCGGTGCTGCTGTCCGCGCAGGCCACGGACGTGTCGGTGAACAAGGCCACCCGCGCCCTGTTCGCGCAGGCCCCCACGCCGGCGCGCATGCTGGCCCTGGGCGTCGAGGGCATCGAGGCCCACATCCGCACGATCGGCCTGTACCGCAACAAGGCGAGGAACCTGCACGAGACCTGCCGGCTGCTGATCGAGCGCCACGCGGGCGAGGTGCCGCGCAGCCGCGAGGCGCTGGAGGCCCTGCCGGGCGTGGGCCGCAAGACGGCCAACGTGGTGCTGAACGTGGCGTTCGGCGAGCCGACGCTGGCGGTGGACACGCACGTGTTCCGGGTGTCGAACCGCACGGGGCTGGCGCCGGGGGACACGCCGCTGGCGGTGGAGGAACGGCTGATGCAGCGGGTGCCGGTGGCCTACCTGGTGGATGCGCATCACTGGCTGATCCTGCATGGGCGCTACGTGTGCCTGGCGCGGGCGCCGCAGTGCCAGCGGTGTGCGGTGGCGAGGTGGTGTGACTACTTCAAGGCGAACAGGCCAGGCGAGGCGCGAGGTCAGGTCGGGACCTGACCCCCTTGCGCGCGAGACGTCCGTCCGTCCGCGCACCGATTCCGCGCATCGCCTGCCACGGCTGAGTATTGGGCGCTCCTTCGCCCTCATTCCGCGGCTTTGAAAAGTGCGGAAGATTTCAACAATGGCTCATGTTTTCAAGCGAAACGACCGAAGTCGTTCCCATGAGCCCCGCCGTCTTCCTCGACCGCCTGCTGCAGCGCAAGCCGTCCGCCACCCTGCCCCCCGTGCGCATCGACGTGCGTCCGCCGGACCTGTGGCCGCGACGTGAATCGCTGTGGGCCCGCGCCCTGCGCTGGCTGGTGGGCAACGACACCGACGCCGTCCCCGCGCTGCGCACGCCGCTGGAGAAGGCCCGTGCCGAGTTCGTGGCCGCGATGGACGACCTGGTGACCCTGGACACCTCGGACCTGCTGCGCCGCGCGCAGCACGCCCGGTCCCTGCGCGAGCTGTGGCACCTGCGCTCGGAGCTGTACACGCTGATCGCCCGCCGCATCAGCCAGTTCGAAGCCGACGCGCGCCTGTCGCGCGTCAACCAGCACTTCCCCACCCGTGCCGCACGCAGCACCACGGGCGCCTCGATCCTCCCGGAGAACCACGATGCATCCCGCGAGCGCGACACCGTCTGACCCCGAGTCCAGCCTGTTCGCCGACTCCGGCCTGCCGCAGGACCGGGCGGCCCGCATCGCCGCGCGGCGGGCGTTCGTCGAGATGAAGCAGCTGTTCCTGCAGGCCGCCGAGACGGTCGAGGACCGCAAGGGCGCGTGGCTGCGCGCGCAGGTGCGCCAGGCCGAGGACCCGATCGACCTGTGGCTGCTGCGCGGCCCGCTGCTCACCGCCCTGCGCACGGGCGACGAATCCCGCACCCGAAAGATCCGCGGCGAGCTCTACCGCCGCCTGGACTGCACGTTCCCCGCGACCTTCGGCCTGGGCGACGACTACCAGGCGACGCTGCCGATGCTGCCGGAGCCGTGGCAGGTGGCTGCGGCCGAGCAGGTGACGGGGCGCGGCAACCGTCCCTGACGACCGTCGCGGCCCGATCGCCGCACACGAAACGACACACCGGTTCGCGATAGGGGCCGTGCCGACCCGGCACAATGGCGCCCCGTGAACATCATCATCCTCGACGACTACCAGGACGCCGTGCGCAAGCTGCAGTGCGCGTCCAAGCTGAGCGACCTGAACGCGAAGGTGTTCACCAACACGGTCAAGGGGCTCGGGCAGCTGTCCGTGCGCCTGCGTGACGCGGAAGTGCTGGTGCTGATCCGCGAGCGCACGCGCTTCAATGCCCAGCTGCTGGAGAAGCTGCCCAAGCTGCGCCTGATCTCCCAGACGGGACGCGTGGGCGAGCATATCGATGTGGAGGCCTGCACCCGCCTGGGCATCGCCGTGGCCGAGGGCACCGGATCGCCCTACGCGCCGGCCGAGCTCACGTGGGCCCTGATCATGGCGTCGATGCGGCGCCTGCCGCAGTACATCAGCAGCCTGAAGCACGGCGCCTGGCAGCAGTCGGGGCTGAAGGCCGCGTCGATGCCGCCCAACTTCGGGCTGGGCATGACGCTGCGCGGCAAGACGCTGGGCATCTGGGGCTTCGGCAAGATCGGCGCGCTGGTGGCCGGCTACGGCCGAGCATTCGGCATGCAGGTGATCGTGTGGGGCTCGGAGGATTCGCGCGACCGCGCCCGCGAGGCCGGCCACGAGGCCGTGGCCACGCGCGACGAGCTGTTCGAGCGCTCGGACGTGCTGAGCCTGCACCTGCGCCTGTCGGACCGCACGCGCCACGCCGTGACGCTGGCCGACCTGCTGAAGATGAAGCCCACCAGCCTGTTCGTGAACACGTCGCGCGCCGAGCTGGTGGAAGAGAACGCGATGGTGGCCGCGCTGAACCGCGGCCGGCCCGGCATGGCCGCCGTGGACGTGTTCGAGAGCGAACCCATCCTGCAGGGCCACCCGCTGCTGCGCCTGGAGAACGCCGTGTGCACGCCGCACATCGGCTATGTGGAGCAGAACAGCTACGAGATGTACTTCGGGGCAGCGTTCGACAACGTCGTCAACTTCATCGCGGGGCATCCCACGGGGATCGTGAATCCGGATGCCTTGAAGGTGTTGCGCTGACCGACACCCCGCTGCCCTCGCCCTTGCCCTTGCCCGAGCCGGGGCCTGCGGATCCGGGCGAGACCGGACTGCGCACGCCCACCTCGCCGGGCGAGCTGTTCCGCGTGTTCACGCGCATCGCGCTGCAGGGCTTCGGCGGCGTGCTGCCGGTGTTCCAGCGCGAGCTGTGCGAGCGCGAACGCTGGCTGACGCGCCAGCAGTTCGTCGAGCTGCTGGCCGTGTCGCAGGTGCTGCCCGGCCCCAACGTCGTGAACCTGTCGCTGATGTTCGGCGACCGCACCCAGGGCTGGCGCGGCGCGCTGGCCGCGCTGGGCGGCATGCTGCTGGCGCCGCTGGTGATCGTGCTGGCGCTGGCGGTGCTGTACCAGCATGCCGGGCAGCACGCCATGGTGGCGGGCGCGCTGCGCGGCATGGGCGCGGTGGCCGCCGGCCTGATCCTGTCGACCGGCATCAAGCTGCTGGGCGGGTTGCGCGGCAACGCGATGGGGCTGCCCGCCGCACTGGTGGTGACCGCCGCCACGGTGGTGCTGTTGCTGCTGCACGTGCCGCTGGTGTGGGTGCTGACGGGGCTGGGGCTGCTGGCGTGCGCGCAGGCGTGGCGTCGGCTGGCCGCAGGAAGCGGGCGGCGGGTCGAATGAGCGCGCTGCCCGTCGCCGCCTCGCCGTTCCAGGCCACCGACGGCTGGAGCCTGTTCGCCCAGTTCCTGCTGCTGTCGCTGGAATCCATCGGCGGCGCGATCGGCACCGTGCCGGAGATGCACCGCTACCTGGTGGTGGAGCACCACTGGCTGACCGATGCGCAGTTCAGCGCGTCGGTGGCCATCGCGCAGGCCGCGCCGGGGCCGAACCTGCTGTTCGTGGCCGTGCTGGGCTGGAGCATCGCGGGCGCGTTCGGCACGCTGCTCACCATGGGCGGCATCCTGCTGCCGTCCACCACGCTCGCGTTCGCCGCCGCGCGCTGGGCCGAGCGGCGGCGGGACACGCGGGCGGTGCGCGCCTTCGTCAACGGCATGGCGCCGATCACGGTGGGGCTGGTGCTGATGGCGGGCTGGGTGCTGACCGCGCCGGCGCGCGGGTCGGCGATCCTGATCGGGCTGGCCGCGGTGACGGTGGTCGTGGCGTGGCGGACGAAGCTCAGCCCGCTGTGGATGATCAGCGTCGGAGCCGTGGTGGGCGCCTGGATCGCCTGAGCGGCGTCACGTCGCGGCCAGCGACTTGCCCAGGCGGACCATCATCGTGCCGTTGGCGTGGGGCGCGCGCTCGGTGATGGCGTAGCCGTGCTTCTCGTAGAGGCGGATGAGGCGGGTGTTGGTGGCCGACGTCCAGGTGGCGGCCTCCGGCATGCCGCGTGCGCGGATCCAGGCTTCGCCGCGGTCCAGCAACCGGTCCGCGATGCCGCCGCGCCGATGGGCGGGGTCGACGTAGGTGGTGGAGACCAGGCCGTAGGGGCGGCCGTCGGGCAGCGCACTGAGCCGCAGGATGGTGTGGCCCAGGATGCGCGTGGCATCGTCCTCGGCCACCGCGAGGTAGACGTGCGCGGGTTCCGGGCGCGCGGGATCGAGCAGTTCGCGCAAGCGCTCGCGCGTCTTCTCGAGCGGGAACAACTGCCGCCCCTTCTCGCCCTCGACCTCCACGAGCGTCAGGTGCATGCCGTGGGCGACCCACTCGACGTCCGCGGCACTGAGGGGGTCCAGGTCGCGCAGCACGAATGCGAGGTGTCCAGGCGCGTGGCCCGCCACCGCCGACGCCGGGATGGTCATGCCCGCGTCAGGCCGCCAGCTTCGCGCGCCGCTGCCGCACGGCTTCGTACAGGCACACGCCCGCGGCCACGGACACGTTCAGGCTCTCCACCGCGCCCGACATCGGGATGCGCACCAGCACGTCGCAGGTCTTGCGCGTGAGCTGTCGCATGCCCTCGCCTTCGGCGCCCAGCACCAGGGCCACGGGGCCGGAGAGGTCGATGTCGTACAGCGTCTGCTCGGCGTCGTCGCTGGTGCCCACCACCGTCAGGCCGTGCTCCTTCAGCTCGCCCAGCGAGCGCGCCAGGTTGGTGAGCATGATGTAGGGCACCGTCTCGGCCGCGCCGCTGGCCACCTTGGCCACCGTGGCGTTGATGCCCACCGCGTGGTCCTTCGGGGCGATGACCGCGTGCACGCCGGCGCCGTCGGCCACGCGCAGGCAGGCGCCCAGGTTGTGCGGGTCGGTGACGCCGTCCAGCGCGAGCACCAGCGGCGGGCCGTCCACGTTCTCGATCACCTCGTCCAGCGAGTGCGGCATCACCACCGGCTCCACGCGCGCCACCACGCCCTGGTGGCGCGGGTTGCCGGCCAGCTTGGCCAGGCGGGTGGCGTCGCTGTCCACGATCGCGATGTCGGCCTCGCGGGCGCGCTTGACGACATCGCGCATGCGGGCGTCGCGGCGGTCCGTCTCCACGTGGAGCTCGAGTATGGAAGCGGGGGCGGTCTTCATCCGCACGGTGATGGCGTGGAAGCCGAACAGGATGCGGTGGCTGGAGGTGCTCATCCCGCGATTGTCTTCCACGCCATGACCGCGCCGATCAGGATCGGCTGGTGCAGCATGTAGAAGCTGAGCGACCAGCGGCCCAGCAGGGCCAGCCCGCCCGCCGCGCGCGGCACCGCGCCCGCCACGGCGCGCGTGCGATGTGCCATCAGCCACGACATGGCCAGGTAGCCCGCGAGCATCATGCCGAGCCAGGGCATCACGGGCACGTAGTCCTCGGTGACGGGCAGGCGGGTGATGAGGCCCGTCCAGTTGGTCCAGCGGCTGTCGAAGAACGGGGACGTGACGTGGTGCGGCAGTTGCCAGGCGACGAGGGCGAGCAGGGCCAACGCCGCGAACATCGCCGGCTGGCGCGCCACGCGCTCGGGCGGGCACACGCTGCCCAGCGCGCGCAGCAGCAGCAGCATCACGGCCATGCCGTGCAGCACGCCGAAGCTGATCCACGCGTTGGGGAACATGATCGCGGAGCCGGCGGACACCAGCACGGCGCAACCGGCCACCTGCGCCCAACGCTTCCAGAACCGCGGCCAGGATTGGCCGTTCGCGATGGCCACCGCCTGGCCGGCGCCGGCGCAGAGCAGGAACAGCGAGACGATGCAGGCGCGCTGGCCGGTCCAGAACGGGTCGCGCCAGAACACCTGGTGCGGGTGCAGGTAGCCGGCTTCGTTCAGGTCAAAGCTGAAGTGGAACAGCGCCATCCAGACGATGGCGAGGCCGCGGAGGGTGTCGAGGCGGTCGAAGCGGGGACGCGGGTCGGGCGGTGCGGGCACGGGTGAAGAGGCAGTCACGCGCGGACGATACACGCAGGCTCCACCTGGCGCGGCGCGTGATCGATGCCAGAATCCGGCCTGACGAGAGGGACAACAGGGACGAGAGGGACTCAAGATGGCCAAGCCACGATTCTTCGCACTCGCGCTGGCGCTGGCCGCCTGCCAGGCCGCGCGGGCCAACGACGGCAGCTTCAGCATCGGCGAGCCCGGCTGCGCCATCGTGAACCCGAACCCGCGGCCGAACGAGCGCGCGACCTGGTCGGGAGGCTGTCGCGGTGGCTTTGCCGACGGCGACGGCGTGCTGCAGTGGCTGGAGGACGACGCGCCGGCCTCGCGCTACGAAGGGCACCTGACCGCGGGACGACCCGACGGACACGGCGTGTACGAGTACCCCGCCTCGGGCACGCGCTACGAAGGCGGCTTCCGCAACGGCAAGCGCGACGGCGAGGGCACCCTCACCCAATCCACCGGCACGATCAGCGGGCACTTCGTCAATGGCGAACCCGAGGGTGACGTGCGAATGGTCAACAAGTCCGGGTACCGCTACGACGGCGGCTTCCACCACGGGAAGGCCAACGGACATGGCGACATGACCTACCGGGACGGCGGCCACTACGTCGGCGATTTCGTCGATGGCAAGCGCGAGGGACAGGGCACGCTGACCGTGACCGGCGTTACCACGACCGGCCATTGGGTGGCCGACGAGCCCGATGGCGTCGTCGAGGTCTCGGGCACGAACGGCGTGCATTACCTGGGCCACCTGGAACATCGCAAGGCGAGCGGCGAAGGCGAGATGCGCTACGCCGACGGTGGCGTCTACAAGGGCGCCTTCCTCGACGGCCGGCGGCATGGCCGGGGGGTGCTCGTGGCGCCCAGCGGCACGCGCCTGGACGGCACCTGGTCGCACGACATGGCCGAAGGCGAGGTCCATGTCGCATATGCCGATGGCGGCCGCTACGACGGTGCGATGACCCACGGCAAGCGCAACGGCCGCGGCGTGCTGGCGTCAGCGGACGGCAGCGTGCGCGACGGCGAGTGGCTGGAGGACCTGCTCGAGGGCGCTGGCAAGTTCACCGGGCGTGACGGCACCGCCTACACGGGGCATTTCCGCGCTGGCAAGTACGACGGCGAGGGCGTCCTCACCACGGCCACCGGCGACGTCTACACGGGCAGCTTCGCGGCGGGGCTCGTGTCAGGGCCCTGCGTGCTGGCCGCCAGCAACGGCACGCGCACCACGGGCCGGTGGGACCACGGTGAACTCGACGGCGACGTCGAGTTCACGCCCCGCAAGGGCCGCGTGTCGCATGCGCACTATCGCCGCGGCGTGCCGGACGGCGCGTGGGACTCCTGGTCGTCCGATGGCACGCACATCACTGGCGAGATGCGCAACGGACGCCTGGACGGGCCGGCGCACTTCGAGTATGCCGATGGCCGCACCGCCCGTGGCCGCTTCGTGCAGGGGCAGCCCGACGGATCCTGGACGATCGTGGACCGCCACGGAAACAGCCAGGTCATCGAGTACGAGAATGGCGAGCCGCGACGCGGGTCGCCACCGGCGTCCAAGCCCGAATCGCCGCGGCAGGGGCCGCCGGGGCTGCAGTCCTGAGCAGGCGAGCGCCGCGCCGGCGCCCGGTCAGGACTTGCCCGCGTCGTCGCCATACTCCCAGTCATACGGCACGCCGGTATCGCCCAGGATGAAGCGCACCAGCGCCGCGAAGCCGCGCTCCGACCGGACGTCGTTGGACAGGATCAGCACGCAGCGCTGGCCCTGCTCCAGGCACACCAGCGTGTTGGCGGTCTGGCCGTCGTGGCCACCCTTGTAGAAGCCGTGACCTTGCGGGCCATCGAAGACGACCACGCCCAGGCCGGCGGCCAGGTCCTGGCGCTGCCGGTCCGCGGGCAAGGCGGCTCCGAAGTCGGGAAACTGGTGCGCGGTGGTGATGTGCAGGCTCGGCCGGGTCATCTCGGCACGGGACGACGCGCTCAGGCCGTCGCCCCGCACCAGCGCCGCGGCGAACTTCGACAGGTCGGACACGGTCGTGTTCATCGACCCGGCCACGCGCACCTTGCTGCGCTTGTCGTGCGGCTTCGGCTCGCCCTGGTCGTTCCAGCCGTCGGCCACGTTGGCGTCCTCGCCGTTGCGCCAGGTGAGCTTCGTGCGGGTCATGCCCAGCCGGTCGAAATCCGCGCGGGCCAGGTCGCCCACATCGACACCGAGCCCCTGGGCCGTGCGGCCGTGCTCGATCACGAACTGCAGCAGGATCATGCCTTCGCCCGAGTAGCTGTAGCGGCTGCCCGGCTCGAAGTGGATGTGCAGCTTCTGGTCCGGCTCGATGAACCAGAAGTTGTCGAACCCCGTCGAATGCGTGAGGCACATGCGCGGCGTGATCGTGCGCCAGCGCGGGTCGCCGGCCAGGTCCCGGTAGGGCCCGTACTTGTCGGGGAAGACGGGGTCGGGCGGGTAGTCGGGCAAGGGCTTGTCGAGATCCTGCGCCAGCGGCGTGTCGAGCTGCAGCCGGTGCTGGTCGACCAGCTGCAACGCGATGTAGGCGAAGACGGGCTTGGTGAGCGAGGCGCCGTACATGACGGTGTCGGTCGTCAAGGGATCGCCCTGCGCGTTGCGCCGGCCCCAGGCGCCGGTGAAGCCGACGCGTCCCTGGTCGATGACGGCCAGGGCCAGGCCCTGCGCATGGGTGGAGCCCATGAGCCTGCCCACCTCGCCGGCGATCGCCGCGCCGTCGGGCAGCGGCGGCGCGGGGGCGGCCACGCAGGAGCCGACGAGGCCCCCCAGCACGAGCGCGATTCGAAGAGCGGTTTGACGCGCAGGCATGTGGACATCCCCGTTGCCGCAGACGCCCGAGTCTAGCGGGCCGATAACATCGCCCCATGACCGCACCCGCCACCCCTGCGCGCAGCGCCGCCGAACAGGCTCGCTTCGAATCGGCGCTCACCGAGCTGTTCGAACGGCGCATCCGCTTCAATGAGGTGCTGGGGTTGAAGACCGTGTCGCTGGCCCTGCCCACCCCCACGCTGCGCTTCGACATGCGGCCCGACCTGGTGGGGCACTACCTGTACGGGCGGCTGCACGGCGGCGTGATCAGCGCCACGCTGGACGCCATGGGCGGGCTGGCGCTGATGGCGGCCATCGCGGACAAGCATCCCGGCGACACCGCGGACCAGGTGCTGGCCCGGTTCTCCCGCATGGGCACGATCGACCTGCGGGTGGACTTCCTGCGCCAGGGCGTGGGAAAGCACTTCATCGCCAGTGCCGAGGTGACGCGGCTGGGCAGCCGCGTGGGGTCCGTGCAGATGCGGCTCGTGAACGACGAGGGTGTGCTGATCGCCACCGGGGCCGCGGCCTACATGGTGTCCTGAACCTAGAACGACGACCCCGGCCCCTTCAGGAACTCGATCTCCTCGGCCGTCGACGCGCGCCCCAGCACCGCATTGCGGTGCGGATACCGCCCGAACCGCTCGATGATCGCCTGGTGTTGCCGCGCCGATCCCAGGTGCTGCTCCAGCCCCGGCGTGGAGAACAGCAGGATGCTCTCCGCGTGGATCAGCCGCGACTCGCTGTGCATGAACGGCATGTACAGGAACCCGCGCCGCGCCGCGGGCAACGCCTGGTCGGCGCCTGCGCGGATGGCCTCCTGCGACAGCACCAGCGCCATGCCGTCGCACGCGAACGCGCCCGCGCCGTCGCGGTGCAGGTTGCGGGCGAACTGGTCCAGCGCGATCACCTCGGCCAGGCGGCCGTCCGGCGTGGCGCGCCAGGCGGCCAGCTCGCCCCGCGCCGCGGCGGCGTGCGTGGCGCCGAAGCGCGCGGCGATCGCCTGGTCCACCGCGTCGTCCCGCGTCCACCACTGCGCGGGCTTCAGCGCCTCGAACCAGAACGACAGGACGTCGCCCGGTGTCGCGATGGCCGCGTCCACCGGGTCCACGTCCGCATCATGCGAGCCACTCATGTCATCGCCTCCTTGTCCACGGTCTCGTCGTCGGCCTCGCGGCCCAGCAGCAGCACCAGCATCAACACCCAGAAGGTGGCCACCAGGTTGCTGACGGGCAGTTGCAGCGCGGGCGGCAGCAGGTAGACCACCACCACGGTGGGCGTCCAGACCATCGCATTGGCGATCATCGCCGACGGCAGCTCCAGGCGCACGAACGTGGCGTCGATCCGGCGCCGGGTGCGCGCCGGGCTCCAGCCGCTGGCCTTCCACGCGTACAGCACGGACAGGCTGGGCACCACCCAGAACACGCTGTAGAGGCCCTGGTCCACCAGCGTCTTGCACAACACGGTCTGCCAGGCGTGATCGTTGCCGAACAGCCAGCCCTGCAGGCGGTAGAACCAGTCCACCTCCACGCCGCGGTAGCCCCACAGCGCCATGCCGAAGCCCAGTTCGGGCCCCAGCGGGCCGCGGTGGGCGCCGGTGGCCAGCATCACCAGCCGCGGCACCAGGCCGGCGAAGATGGCGCCGACGAGGAACGAGTAGACGGACCCGTAGCGCTCCTTCAGCGCCATCAGGCCTTCCAGGGCGTGGCGCCCGGCGTCGGTGCCGTAGTAGGCGAACAGCACGCCCAGCGCGACGCCCCAGATGGCCAGCGCCGGGCGCAGGTTGCGTGCGGCGGCCTGGCGGATGCGGCGCAGCAGCGGATGCCGCTCGACGGGCGGGCGCGGCGCCGGCTCGGCAGCAAGCGTGGAGGATGGCGTATTCACGGCGTGCGCAGTCTAGTCTTCGCTGCGATAATGGCGGGTTTTCCCGAGGGTGCGCCCGATGTCCTGCCGAACCCCTGCCCACGCCCCTACCGACACGAGCGCCGCCCCGCGCATCGCCACCGCCTCGAACGAGATCGAGCTGCTCGCGCCCGCGCGCGACGCCGACATCGGCATCGAGGCCGTCAACCACGGCGCGGACGCGGTGTACATCGGCGGCCCGGCCTTCGGCGCCCGCGCGTCCGCGGGCAACGAGGTGGGCGACATCGAGCGCCTCACGCGCCACGCGCACCGCTACGGCGCGAAGATCTTCGTCACGCTCAACACCATCCTGCGGGACGACGAGCTGGAGCCCGCGCGTCGCATGGCGTGGCAGGTGTACGAGGCCGGCGCGGACGCGCTGATCGTGCAGGACATGGGCCTGCTGCAGCTGGACCTGCCCCCGATCCAGCTGCACGCCAGCACGCAGACCGACATCCGCACGGTGGACAAGGCCCGCTTCCTGCAGGACGTGGGCTTCTCGCAGATGGTGCTGGCGCGCGAGCTGGACCTGCGCCAGATCCGCGCCATCGCCCAGCAGGTGCCGCGCGCCACGCTGGAGTTCTTCGTGCACGGCGCGCTGTGCGTGGCCTACAGCGGCCAGTGCTACCTCAGCCATGCGCACACCGCGCGCAGCGCCAACCGTGGCGACTGCTCGCAGCCCTGCCGCCTGCCCTACACCGTCACCGACGCCTCGGGCGGCGTGGTGGCGCACGACAGCCACGTGCTGTCGATGAAGGACAACAACCAGACCGCCAACCTCGAGGCGCTGGTGGACGCGGGCATCCGCAGCTTCAAGATCGAGGGCCGGTACAAGGACATGGGCTACGTGAAGAACATCACCGCCCACTACCGGCAGGAACTGGACAAGCTGCTGGCCGCGCGCAGCGATCTCGCGCGCTCGTCGGCCGGCCGCAGCACCTTCCTGTTCACGCCGGACCCCGACCGCAACTTCAACCGCGGCAGCACCGACTACTTCGTCAACGGCCGCCAGGACGAGAACATCGGCGCCTTCGACACGCCCAAGCACGCCGGCCTGCCGCTGGGCTGGGTGGTGAAGACCTCGGACGACGCCTTCGAGGTGGAGCTGGATGACGCGGACGCCGAGCTGCACAACGGCGACGGCCTCACCTACTTCGACCTGCAGAAGGAACTGGTAGGCGTGCAGGTGAACGTGGCCACGCGCCTGGGTGGCGCGGGCAGCAAGCGCTGGCGCGTGCAGCCCAACGAGCCGGTGGCGGACCTGAAGGACCTGCGCTCCCTGCCGCAGGTGCACCGCAACCGCGACATGAGCTGGGACCGCGTGATGGCCCGCAAGTCGGCCGACCGCCTGATCGCCGTGGACGCGACGCTGGAGGACACGGCCGACGGCCTGGCGCTGGTGCTGGTCGACGAGCAAGGCGTGACGGCCCGCGCGGCCGCGGTGGTCGACAAGCAGGCGCCGCGCGACGCGGCCCGCGCCGAGGCCACGCTGCGCGCGCACGTGGGCAAGTTCGGGGGCACGTCGTTCGCGATGCGCTCGTTGGCATTGAGCACGGCGCAACCGTGGTTCGCGCCGGCCAGCCATCTCAACGCCCTGCGTCGCTCGGCGCTGGACGCGTTGGAGGCCGCGCGCGACGCCGCCTACGTGCGCCCCGTGCGCGCGCTGCCGCTCGACCCGCCGGCGCCGTATCCGGAGGACAGCCTCAGCTACCTCGCCAACGTCTACAACCAGGCCGCGCACGACTTCTACGCGAAGCACGGCGTGAAGGTGATCGAGGCCGCGTACGAGAGCCACGAGGAGCTGGGCGAGGTGTCGCTGATGATCACCAAGCACTGCGTGCGCTGGTCGATGTCCCTGTGCCCCAAGCAGGCCAAGGGCGTCACCGGCGTGCAGGGCACGGTGCGCGCGGAGCCGCTGCAACTGCGCAACGGCAGCGAGATCCTGACGCTGAAGTTCGACTGCAAGCCGTGCGAGATGCACGTGGTGGGCAAGATCAAGACGAAGGTGCTGAACGAGGCCCTGGCGGTGCCGGTGACGTTCTTCAAGGCAAGGCCGGGGGCGACCAAGGGGGTCAGGTCTCAGACCTGACCCCGCGCCGCCGCACCGTCCGCCGGCTCCGCCACCGGCTCGATCCGCCCCATCACCACCACGAAGGCGACGATGCCCACCAGCAGGATCACGCCCGCCACCATGAAGGCGTTGGCGAACGAGTTGGTCTGGCCGACGATGTAGCCGGTGACGATGGGGGCCGCGGCGCCCATCAGGTTGTTGGCGAAGTTCATGATGCCGCCCACGGTGCCCACGCCGCCGCGCGGGGCCACCAGCGAGGGCAGCGACCAGCCCACCGGCGCGGCCGCGGCCAGGCCACCCAGCGCGATGGAAATCCACGTGATGGCCCACACGGGATCGGTGGTCTGCGTGGCACCGAACACCGCCAGGCCCAGCACCATGCCGCCCACCAGCACCGCCTTGCGCACGCGGGATTCGTCGTGGCCTGACGCCACCAGGTGGTCGATCAGCCAGCCGCCCACCAGCAGGTCGGTGAGGGTCGCCACCATCCACGGGATCGCGGCGAAGCCGGCGGACTTCAGGATGCTCATGTGCATCGTCGCCACCAGGTACCCGGGCAGCCAGGTGAGGAACAGGTAGAACGTGTACCCGTAGGCCGCGAAGCCGATCGTCAGCCCCCACACCTTGCGCTGCGCCAGCAGGTGGCCCAGCATGCCGACGGCTCCGGACGCGGCCGCGCCCTCGGGCTGCGCGCCGCCCTCGACGATGTAGGCGCGCTCGAGGTCGGTGAGGCCCTGGTCCGCGCTCGGGTCGCGGTAGATCACCAGGAACGCGACGAAGTACGCGAAGCTGAGCGCGGCGGTGACGCCGAAGCCCCAGCGCCAGCCCGCGTTGACGCACACGAACGCCACCAGCGGCACGCCGATCACGTTGGAGAACTTGGCCGCCGCGTCGAACAGCGCGGTGGCGAAGGCGCGTTCCTTGCGGGGGAACCAGTAGCCCGTGGCCTTGGCGCTGACGGGAAAGCCCGGCGCCTCGGCGATGCCCAGCAGCATGCGCGCGGCGAAGATGCCGCCGAACCCGCCGGCCAGGGCGGTGATCGTGGAGGCCAGGCCCCAGAGCGCCGCGCCCCAGCGGCCGATGCGGGTCGGGCCCCAGCGATCCAGCAGCATGCCCGCGGGCACCTGCAGCAGCGCGTACGACCAGAAGAACGCGCTGAGGAACAGGCCCACCTGCTCGGGCGTCAGGTTGAACGCCTCCTTCAGCTGCGGCGCGGCCACCGACAGGTTGATGCGGTCTAGGTAGTTCACCAGCACGCCGATACCCAGCAGGGTACCGATGCGCCAGCGCCGGTTGGGCACAGGCTGTCCTTGGTGGGTGGCCATCGTCGTTGTCTCCGTCGAGGGGGGTGAAAGGCAGGGGCGTTGCGGACGCGCACGCGTGCGGGCGACCCGGCATCGTGCGAAGTCGGGGGATCGGGCCGCGCCGCGCTCCAGGCACGTGCGCCGACTCGGCGGGGGGTCAGGCGTGCTCGTACTGCGCCAGGGCCTGCGTGACCTGCGCCACCAGCGCGTCGGGGGGCGCGGTGGCGTCCAGCGCCACCACGTTGCGCTCGCCGTCCGGGCGTTCCAGCGTGGCGAACTGGCTGTCCACGAGGCTGGGCGGGAACAGGTGGTCGGGCCGTGCGGCCACGCGGGCCAGCGCCTCGTCGCGGGTGATGTCGAGGAACGCGAAGTACAGGCGCGGCACGGCGCGGCGCAGGCGATCGCGGTAGGCCAGCTTCAGCGCGGAGCAGCTCAGCACCGCGCCGTCGGGGTGGCTGGCCAGTTCGTCCGACAGACGGTCCAGCCAGCCCGCGCGGTCGCGGTCGTCGAGCGGCACGCCGGCGCGCATCTTGATGATGCTGGCGGCGGAGTGGAAGTCGTCGCCCTCGATGCAGGGCAGGCCCAGGCGCCCGGACAGCGCCTGCGCCAGGCTGGACTTGCCGCAGCCGCCCACGCCCATGGCGACGATCCAGTGGGGCGGTGATGGATCTCGTGCGATCATGGCGTGGTGTGGATAGCGCTATCCAGTTCGGTTGAACAAAAGACCCGAGGGCACGCAGGCCGCGCCAGGTCGTTGGATAGCGCTATCCTAGCGCCATCGATCCGGTTTGTTCTACGGGTTAATACCCAGTCGAGGGGGCGTACAGATGACGATGGATGAGGACGACGCCCGCGCTTCGGGCCGGCGCCCGCGCAGCTCGGGCCGCGTGACCCTGGCGGAAGTGGCGGCGGTGGCGGGCGTGAGCCCGATCACCGTGTCGCGGGCCCTGCGAGGCGAACGGGGCGTGGCCGAGCCGCTGGTGGCGCGCGTGCGCGAGGCGGTGGACCGCCTGGGCTACGTGCCCGACCCGGCCGCGCGAGCGCTGGCCAGCAGCCGCAGCTCGCACGTGGCGATCCTGGTCCCGCTGCTGTCCAACACGCTGTTCGTGGACCTGCTGGAGGCGGCGCACCGCACGTTGCTGCCCGCCGGCTACCAGACGCTGATCGGCGTCACGCACTACGATCCCCGCGAGGAGGAGACGCTGTTGCGCGACCAGATGATGCATCGCCCCGCCGGCCTCCTGGTGACGGGCTTCGACCGCAGCGACGGCGCGCGCGCGCTGATCCATCGCAGCGGCGTGCCCTGCGTGCACCTGATGGAGACCAGCGCCGAGGCCGGCCTGCACAGCGTGGGCTTCTCGCAGGTGGCCGCGGGGCGCGCGATCACGCAGCACTTGCTGGACCGCGGCTACCGTCGCATCGCGTTCGCCGCCGCGCAGCTGGACCCGCGCACGCTGCAGCGCGGCGACGGCTGGCGCGATGCGCTGCGCGAGGCCGGCCGCCTGCCCACCGCGCAGGAACTGCTGCGGCCGGAACGCTCGTCGCTGTCGCTGGGCGCCGAGATGTTCGAGCAGCTGATGCGCCCCAGGGACGGCATGCCACCCCCCGACGCGATCTTCTTCTGCAACGACGACCTGGCCCAGGGCGCGCTGCTGGCCGCGCTGCGCCTGGGCATCCGCGTGCCGCAGGACGTGGCCGTGGCGGGCTTCAACGACCTCACCGGCAGCGACCAGATGTTGCCACCGCTCACCACCGTGCGCACGCCGCGCGAGGCGATCGGCCGCACGGCGGCGGAGCTGCTGTTGAAGCTGATGCGCGGCGACGCCGTGCCCCCGGGCGCGATCGACGTGGGCTACGAGGTGGTGGTGCGGGGCAGCGCATGAGATGGCTGCCCGCGGTGATGTCGGCCGTCCTGCTGTCGGGCTGCGCGGCGCAGAAATACCCGATCGACGCCACCCTGGCATGCGACTGTGCCCCCAGCGACGCGCGGGTGCACCAGATCATGGCCCTCGCCGAGCAGTCCGGCTACGTGCGGCACCCCGAGTGGGAGCAGGTCTGCATCACCGACGCCGAGAACCGCCTCCTGCTGGATTTCGAGGAGCGGCTGGCCCGGCAGCAGCCCGGGATGTGGACGGAATGGCGCCGCAACTTCGGCGTGCCCAACGTCGTGACCGTCGGCACCCGGCCGCTGTGACGGCGATCGCTGGGGCCGGTGCGCGTGGTGCCGCGCGCCGTCTCACGCGCCCGCCGCCGGCGTGGCCCCGATCGCGCGGTTGATGGCGGCGACGATGGCGTCCAGGCCGTCGTCGCTGTAGCCCTTGAAGATGGCATCGATCCGGCCGTCGCGACCGATGATCACCATGTGCGGCAGCGAATGCACGCCCCATGCCGTCTGCGCCAGCTGGCCGGGATCGTAGGCCAGGCGCAGCGCCAGCTTGTCCTTCAGCACGCGGTGCACCTTGCGGAAGACGTCCCGCTCCTCGGTGTTGACCGCCACCACCTGCAGCCTGTCGGGGCCCGCCACGCGCTGGATGCCGTCCAGCACCGGCAGCTCCTGGCGGCAGTAGGTGCACCAGGTGGCCCAGAAGGTGAGCACCATCGCCTGGCCCGGCCTGGGCGCGGTGATCAGTTCGCCGTCGATCGTGTGGCCCATCGGCTCGGGCGGGGCGTCGCCGGCGCCCGGTGCCTTGGGCGCCGGGGACGGGGCCGCGGCAACGACCCCGCCTGGCCAGGACAGCGGCAGCACGGCGGCCGCGGCGGCGGCGCTGGCCAGGGACGTGAAGCGGCGGCGGCGCAGGGTCATGCGCCGATTGTCAGGCCGTGGCCACGCGATACCAATAGTGGTAGGCCCGGCGGAACCCGAGGCGTTCGTAGAGGCGGATCGCATTGGCGTTGGCCGCGACCACCTGCAGGTACGCCTGCGTGGCCCCCCGCACGCGGCCCCAGGCCATCAGGCCGTGGCACAGCTGCGTGGACAGGCCGGCGCGGCGGTGGTCGACGTGCGTGGCGACGTCGAACAGGCCCAGCAGGCCGTCCTGGGCAACGGCGAGGGCGCAGGCGATGGCGCGCGCCGGGTCGCGATGCCAGCCGTAGGCCGTGGCGCCGCGGATGGCCTGCAGCATGCGCAGGTGCGTGTCCTGGCCGGGGCCCGAGGCGCCCGTGATGGCCCGGTAGGCGGCCAGCCATGCCGCGGCGTCGGGGGCCGTGTCGAGCGTCGCGCGGCGCATCGCCATGGAGGTCGACGGGCGGGCCCCGTCGGCCTCGCGGCCGTCGGGGCTGTCGTCGCTGCCGTCAAGGCGCCTCGTCATCACCAGCGACACGTCGCAGAACCGGTAGCCGAGGTCGGCCAGGCGGCGATCGTCGGCCTCGACATGCTCCGTGAGGGACGCCAGGCGGAAGATCGCCGGACGGCCGCGGGCGCGGTACGCGGCCTCGATGGCACCGACCAGCGCGTCGTCCAGGGGCGCGGCCGCGGCCGTGGCGTTGGCGGAATTGGCACGCTGGGTGTAGCCGTCGGCGTGGCGCACGCGCCAGCCGGCCAGCACGGCTTCATCGAGCGCGGGCCACGCGGCAAAGGCCGCGGATTCCAGGGCGTGGAGGGTCATGGTGGAGGCGTCGTCAGCTCGGCGTCCCGATTCGACTGCATCCGCAGGCAGCCGGCGTATCGCAACAGGGGTTGGCCACCCCGCCAGGCGAACGTCACGGAGAACCGATAGGCCTCCCCCTCCGCCCGCTTGCCCGCGCGCGTGGACGGCCGCGCCCACGCGGGCCAGCGCACGCCGTGCCACCAGGCGCCGCGCTCCTCCCATTCCCAACCGCCGTCGACGATGCGCACGCCCAGGTGCAGCGTCAGGGCGCCGGAATGCTCCACCCAATACCCCGTGGGGTAGGAGCCCGCGGGCCGGAAGCGCGACGCGAAGCGGTGGCCGGCGTCGAACGTGCGGTCCCAGCGCAGCGCCTGGCCGTCGTCGTGGATGTCCACGCGCAGCGTGTGCGCGCCCGGGAAGGTGGGCACGCCCAGGCGGCGGGCGAGTCGACGGCCCAGCCAGCCGCCCACGCCAGCCGCCGTGACGATGTCGACCGGACCCTGCAGCGTGCCGCCTTCTCGGTGGAGTTGCTGCAGGCGAGGATGGAGCTGGCGGAACGCGGGACCGAACCAGCGTTCGACCAGGCCGGGAGGCGTCATGCTAGTTTCCGGAGGCACGAGGGACCGGCATCGCCTTCATCCACGGATCCGTGGCGATCTCCACGCCATCCGCCAGCTGCCCCCGCGTGGCGAAGCCCTCGATCACGCGCACGTGGCCGGCCATGTCGAATTCATACGGGACGCAGACGCCGCCGTACGTCCTCAAGGCGATGCCACCCCGGGGCAGGAAGCCCACCAGCTCCACCGACAGCCCCTTGGTCTCGCCCGACCCCTTGAAGGCCCGCGTGCCGTACTGCGTCGGCAGCGGCTGCTCCACGCCGTCCCAAGTGACGTTCCGGCCCTGAAGCGTCACGCGCCGCTGCACCAGCCGGTAGCGGAGCACCAGCGAGCAATCCACGGCCGCGCACGCCTTGACCGCGACGACGCCGGACAGCTGGACGAACGGCCCTGGCAGGGGCTCGCCGTCGATGACCGGGGGCGCGCCCATCCTGCTGCGCGCCTCGTCCAAGGCATGATCGAACCAGTCATCCCCCACGACGCCGACCACCAGGCCGCGGGATTCGAGGTCGTGCTGCAAGGCGTCGCGCAGGCGCAGCTCGGCCTCCCGAAGCGCGGGCTCGGTATACCCGCCCCGCATCAGGACGATGCGCTCGCGCGGACCCGGCGCCTGGAACCCCTTGGCGATCACGTTGTCCTGCGCGGCTTCCATGCCCGCGGCCGCTGCACAAGTCCAGGCGCAGGCGAGCAGCACGCCAAGGGCCAGGCACTGCCGGGCCGCCGCAAAGACCCTTGTCGTCAACCCACCCACTTGCGCGCGTTGCCGAACATCCGCAGCCACGGGCTGCGCTCGTTGACGTCCGCGCCCGACCAGCTCATCTGCACGTTGCGGTGCACGCGCTCGGGGTGGGGCATCAGCGCGGTGAAGCGGCCGTCGGCGGTGGTGACGGCGGTGAGGCCGTCGGGGCTGCCGTTCGGGTTGGTGGGGTACACGTCGGTGGGCCGGCCCTGGTCGTCGACGAAGCGCATCGCGCGCAGCACGCGCGTGGCGTCCCCGCGCTGCGAGAAGTCGGCGTAACCCTCGCCGTGCGCCACTGCCACCGGCAGGCGGCTGCCCGCCATGCCCGCGAAGAAGATCGACGGCGAGGGCAGGATCTCCACCTGGCTCAGGCGCGCCTCGAACTGCTCGCTGCGGTTGCGCGTGAACTTGGGCCAGTCCTGCGCGCCCGGGATCATCGGCGACAGCGCCGCCAGCATCTGGCAGCCATTGCACACGCCCAGCGCGAAGGTGTCGGTGCGCTGGAAGAACGCCGCGAACTGCGCCTCCAGGTCGGGGTTGAAGAGGACCGAGCGGGCCCAGCCCTCGCCGGCGCCCAGCGTGTCGCCATAGCTGAAGCCGCCGCAGGCCACGAAGCCCACGTAGTCGCGCAGCTGCGCGCGGCCGGCGTGCAGGTCGCTCATGTGCACGTCGAAGGTGTCGAAGCCGCCCAGCGACATGGCGTGGGCCATCTCGACGTGGCTGTTGACGCCCTGCTCGCGCAGGATCGCCACCTTCGGCCGCGCGAGGTTGAGGAACGGCGCGGCCACGTCCTCGCGCGGGTCGAAGGTGAGGTGGCGGTGCAGGCCGGTGTCGTCGGCGCGGCCCGCCTGCGCGTGCTCGCTGTCGGCGCAGGCCGGGTTGTCGCGCAGCTGGGCGATGCGCCAGCTCACCTCGTCCCAGGCCTGGTGCAGCTGCTGCAGCGGCTGCGAGAAGATGGCCTTGGCATCGCGCCACACCTCCACCGTGGCCGTGGCGTTGGGCTTGCCCACCACGTGGCTGTGCGCGGACAGGCCGTGCTGGCGCAGCACCGCCATCACCGCGTCGCGGCGGGCGGCCGGCACCTGCAGCAGCGCGCCCAGTTCCTCGTTGAACAGCGCCTTCAGGGTCTGCTCGTCACGGCGGCCGCCCACCTGCGCGGCCCAGTTCTTGGCGTCGCCCACGTCGGCGCGGCTGTCGTCGATGCCGTTGCCTTCGGTCACCAGCATGTCGACGTTCAACGAGAGGCCCACGTGGCCCGCGAAGGCCATCTCGCAGGCCGCGGCCCACAGGCCGCCGTCGCTGCGGTCGTGGTAGGCCAGCAGGTCGCCGCCCGTGCGCAGCGCGTTCACGGCGGTGATCAGCGACTTGAGCAGCTGCGCGTCGTCCAGGTCGGGCACCTCGTGACCGAACCGGCCCAACGTCTGCGCCAGGATCGAGCCGCCCAGCCGGTTCCGCCCGCGGCCCAGGTCCACCAGCACCAGCACCGTGTCGGCCGACGGATCGAGCTGCGGCGTCCTGGTGCCGCGCACGTCGTCGATGCTCGCGAAGGCCGAGACGATCAGCGACACGGGTGCCACCACCTGCTTCGCGGCCCCGTCCTCGCCCGTCCAGCGGGTGCGCATCGACAGGCTGTCCTTGCCCACCGGCACGCTGATGTTCAGCGCGGGGCACAGCTCCATGCCCACGGCGCGCACGGTGTCGTACAGCGCGGCGTCCTCGCCGGGCTCGCCGCACGCGGCCATCCAGTTGCAGCTGAGCTTCACGCGTTCCAGCTCGAACGGCGCGGCCAGCAGGTTGGTGAGCGCCTCGGCCACGGCCATGCGGCCCGACGCGGGGGCGTCGAGCGCCGCGAGCGGCGTGCGCTCGCCCATGCTCATCGCCTCGCCGGCGTAGCCTTCGAAGTCGGCCAACGTGACGGCGCAGTCGGCCACCGGCACCTGCCAGGGGCCCACCATCGGGTCGCGGTGCGACAGGCCGCCCACGGTGCGGTCGCCGATGGAGATGAGGAAGCGCTTGGACGCCACCGTGGGATGCCGCAGGACGTCCAGCGCGGCCTGCGCCAGCGGGATGCCGGACAGGTCGAGCGGGGCCTCGACGCGGTGCACGCGGGTGACGTCGCGGAACACCTTGGGCGGCTTGCCCAGCAGCACCTCCATCGGCATGTCGATGGCGCGGGGCCCGCCCGGGCCGTCCTCCAGCACCAGCGAAGGCTCGGCCGTCGCGCGGCCCACCACCGAGAACGGGCAGCGCTCACGCGCGCAGAACGATTCGAACAGCGGCAGCGATTCGGGCGCGATGGCCAGCGTGTAGCGCTCCTGGCTCTCGTTGCACCAGATCTCCTTGGGCGCCAGGCCGCTTTCCTCCAGCGGCACCTGGCGCAGGTCGAAGCGCGCGCCGGTGCCGGCGCCGTCCGCCAGCTCGGGGAAGGCGTTGGATAGCCCGCCCGCGCCCACGTCGTGCACGGCCAGGATGGGGTTGTCGGCGCCCATCTGCCAGCAATGGTTGATCACCTCCTGCGCGCGGCGCTGGATCTCGGGGTTGCCGCGCTGCACCGAGTCGAAGTCGAGCGCCGCGGTGTTGGTGCCGGCGGCCATCGAGCTGGCGGCGCCGCCGCCCATGCCGATGCGCATGCCCGGGCCGCCCAGCTGCACCAGCAGCGTGCCGGCGGGGAACCGGATCTTGTGCGTCAGGTCGTCGCGGATGGCGCCCACGCCGCCCGCGATCATGATGGGCTTGTGGTATCCGCGGGTGACGCCGGCCACCGCCTGCTCGAACACGCGGAAGTAGCCGCCCAGGTTGGGCCGGCCGAACTCGTTGTTGAACGCGGCGCCGCCCAGCGGGCCGTCGATCATGATCTGCAGCGCGCTGGCGATGTGCTCGGGCTTGCCGATGGGGGCCTTCTCCCAGGGCTCGGACGTGCCCGGCAGGTGCAGGTTGCCCACGGAGAAGCCATTCAGGCCGGCCTTGGGCTTGGCCCCGCGGCCGGTGGCGCCTTCGTCGCGGATCTCGCCGCCCGCGCCCGTGGAGGCACCCGGGAACGGGGAGATGGCGGTGGGGTGGTTGTGCGTCTCCACCTTCATCAGCACGTGCGCCAGCTCGTCGCGGGCCACGTACCTGGACGCGCCCTCGTGCGATTCCGGCACCCAGCGGCGGATCGGGTGGCCGGTCATCACCGCGGCGTTGTCCGAGTACGCGACGATGCTGTAGGCCGGCTGCAGCTGGTGCGTGTTGCGGATCATGCCGAACATCGACCGGGGCTGGTCCTGCCCGTCAATGCGGAAGCTCGCGTTGAAGATCTTGTGGCGGCAGTGCTCGCTGTTGGCCTGCGCGAACATCATCAGCTCGACGTCGGTGGGGTTGCGCTGCAGGCCCGTGAAGGCGTCCACCAGGTAGTCGATCTCGTCACCGGACAGCGCCAGCCCGAACTCGCCGTTGGCGCGCTCCAGCGCGGCACGTCCGCCGCCCAGCACGTTCACGTGGGCCAGCGGCTCGGCCGGTTGCTCGTCGAAGAGGTGGCGGGCCGCGTCGCGCTCGAAGGCGACGCTCTCGGTCATGCGGTCATGCAGCAGCGCGGCGCAGGCGGCCAGTTCGTCCGCGGCAAGGGGCTTGGCCGCGGCCAGGCCCAGCAGGCCCGGCTTGAGCACCAGGCGCCATTCGGTGACGCGTTCCACGCGGTGCAGCGCCAGGCCGCAGTTGTGGGCGATGTCGGTAGCCTTGCTGGCCCAGGGTGACACGGTGCCGAGACGCGGCATGGTGACCACCAGCGCGGTGGCGTCGTCGCCCACGGTGCCGGCGGGGCCGGCGTAGTCGTCGCCGTAGCGCAGCAGGCGGGCCAGCTTGTCGATCGCGGCCGCATCGGGCGCCACGTCGGTCCAGGCCCAGTGAACGTGGCGGGCATGGACGCCCGTCACCCGCGGGGCGACGGCCTGCAGGCGGGGCAGGAGCGCCTGGGCGCGGAAGGCGGAGAGCGCATTGCCGCCCTCGAAATTCAGCAGGTGCTTGGGGGCGATGGGCATGCGGTCTCGGGTGTCTTCAGTTCAGCGCAACCAGGGATTTTACGGGGGGATGGATAATTGGCGCCATGACGATCACGCTGAAGTCCGCATCGGACATCGAAGGCATGCGCATCGCCGGCCGGCTGGCCTCCGAGGTGCTGGACATGCTCACCCCGCACGTGGTGCCCGGTGCCACCACCGAGCACCTGGACAAGCTGGCCCACGACCACATCGTGAAGGTCCAGGGCGGCATCCCCGCCCCCCTCAACTACTGCCCGCCGGGCTACACGCCCTACCCCAAGTCGATCTGCACGTCGATCAACCACCAGGTGTGCCACGGCATCCCCAACGACCGGCCCCTGAAGAACGGCGACATCGTCAACATCGACGTCACCGTCATCAAGGACGGCTGGCACGGCGACACCAGCCGCATGTTCATCGTGGGCGACGCATCGATCCAGGCCAAGCGCCTGTGCCAGATCACCTACGAGGCCATGTGGAAGGGCATCGAGAAGGTCAAGCCGGGCGTGCGCCTGGGCGACATCGGCCACGCCATCCAGACGTTCACCGAGAACTCGGGCTTCAGCGTCGTGCGCGAGTTCTGCGGCCACGGCATCGGCCTGAAGTTCCACGAGGAGCCGCAGGTGCTGCACTACGGCCGCCCCGGCACGCTGGAAGAACTGGTGCCCGGCATGGTGTTCACCATCGAGCCGATGGTCAACGCCGGCCGCCGCGAGATCAAGGAAACGGGCGACGGCTGGACCATCGTCACCAAGGACCGTTCGCTGTCGGCCCAGTGGGAACACACCATCGTCGTCACGAACGACGGGTACGAGGTGATGACCCTGTCGGCCGGCAGCCCGCCGCCGCCCGCCTTCGTCGCCGCGCGCTGACGGGGTGATCCCCGCCGCGGTGCCGCCGTTCCCCGCGCCGGATGCCGGCGTGGCGGAGCCGGCGCTGCTGCCGCAGTTGCGCGAGCGCTTCAAGGCCGGCAAGGCCGAGCTGGCAAGGCATTTCCGCGAGGGCCGCGCCACCGCGCCCGCTGCCACGCGGTTGTTGAAGGGCCTGGCGCGGCACGTGGACGAGACGCTGGCCGACCTGTGGGCGCGCACGGGCATGCCGGCCGACGCCTGCCTGATCGCCGTGGGCGGCTACGGGCGGGGCGAGCTGTTCCCATCGTCCGACGTGGACGTGCTGGTGCTGCTGCCCGCCGCGGCCGCCACCGACGAGGCCCTGCACGCCACCGTCGCCGGGTTCATCACGGCCTGCTGGGACATCGGCCTGGAGATCGGCTCCTCCGTGCGCACGCTCGACGAGTGCGTGGCCGAGGCGAGGGCCGACCTCACCGTGCAGACGTCCCTGCTGGAAAGCCGCCGCCTGGTCGGCCCGCGTCGCCTGTTCACCACCTTCCGCCGCGTCACCGGCGAGGCCATGGACCCGCGCGCCTTCCTGCGCGCCAAGACGCTGGAGATGCGCCAGCGCCAGGTGAAGTACGAGGACACGCCCTACGCGCTGGAGCCCAACTGCAAGGAGAGCCCCGGCGGCCTGCGCGACCTGCAGATGCTGATCTGGGTGGCGCGCGCCGCGGGCCTGGGCCGCACGTGGACCGAGCTGGCGTCCCGCGGCCTGCTCACCGCGTTCGAGGTGAAGCAGCTGCAGCGCCAGGAAGGCCTGCTCAAGTTGATCCGCGCCCAGCTGCACCTGGTGGCCGGCCGGCGCGAGGACCGGCTGGTGTTCGACCTGCAGACCGCCGTGGCCGGCACCTTCGGCTACGTGGGCACCGCGTCGATGCGCGCCAGCGAGATGCTGATGCAGCGCTACTACTGGGCGGCCAAGGCAGTGATGCAGCTGAACCAGGTGCTGCTGCTGAACATCGAGGAGCGCGTGGACGGCTCCGGCGAGCACCCCATGGTGCCGATCAACGCGCGCTTCCTGGACCGCGGGGGCCTACTGGAGGTGGCCGCCGACGACCTGTACGTGCGCGAGCCGCACGCCATCCTCGAGACCTTCCTGCTCTACCAGCAGCAGCCGGCCATCCGCGGCCTGTCGGCCCGCACCCTGCGCGCGCTGTACAACATCCGCCACCAGATGAACGCGGCCTTCCGCCGCGACCCGGTGAACCGCGCCACCTTCATGGCCATCCTGCAGGCGGCCGAGGGCCAGACGCACGCGTTCCGCCTGATGAACCAGACGTCGGTGCTGGGCCGCTACCTGTGGGTGTTCCGCCGCATCGTCGGGCGCATGCAGCACGACCTGTTCCACGTCTACACGGTGGACCAGCACATCCTGATG
>FTBV01000739.1_pt1 | contig 27383 bp, 23 predicted proteins | sample 1639281 | NCBI WGS metagenome assembly FTBV01 (sample SAMEA3914864, study PRJEB12502) | metagenome | biome: forest; material: soil | place: USA | collected 2012-03-12 | depth 0.3 m | reverse complement strand
TTTTCCGCGTCCAGCGGAAAAGTTGGAATCCACGTCGCGACGGAGGAGCAGGTCCCGGCCCGACCTGCCGCAAGCACGGACTCGCAAAAGAGCGAAGCGGTCCACGAACTGACCCCCCAACACCCCACCCCAACCCATCACCAACACTGTAAACTTGTACAGCCATGCCTCTCCCCGTGCCCACACGCGTCCACCTCACGCGCCTGATGCACATCTGGCGGTCCGCCGGCTGGCCCTGCCGCGACCCCATCGAGCTGGACGTCGTGGCCGCCGGCTGGGCCCTCCCCGACATCGACGCGCAAGGCCGCGAGACGCTTCGCCTCACCGACGAAGGCCTGCGCCTGCTCGCCGACAGCCGTCAACGCAATCGCCGCGCCCTCAGCCTGCACGACCGCCTGGGCGAACGCGTCGCGCGACAACTGATGGACGCCGGCCGCGTCGTGTGGCGCGAAATCTCGTTGCGGTCGCGCCTGCCCGAACCCGCCAGCCCGGACGCGACGCCCCCCACCCCCCTGCCCCTGCTGGCCTTCGAACCCGAACCCGAATCCGACCCCGCCGCAGCCGCCCCGGCCGCTGCCCCGGCCGCCTGGCGCCTCGCCCGCCCCGACGTCTTCTCGGTGCGCAACACCTCCGTCGAAGCCTACCTTCACCCGGTCGTCCACGAGATCAAGGCCAGCCGCGCCGATCTCCAGTCCGACCTGCGCCACCCCACCAAGCGCTTCGCCTACCAGGGCCTGTGCTGCGAGTGCTACTACGTGTTCCCCGCCGGGCTCGCCACCTTGGACGAGGTGCCGCCCGAACTGGGCGTGTGGCTGCTGCACGGGGACGTCGACTCCGGCGCGCTGGAGCTGGCACGCCCCGCCCGCCACGTGTCCTGCACCCTGCCGTTCAACGTGTGGCTCGCCCTGGCCAAGGCCGCGCCCTTGCGCGGCGAGGACGCCCCGCCCGCCGCGCACGCCGGCGCGGGCGAGGCGGACGTGCCTGCGCAGGGCCACCTGGGCGCCCCGCCGTCCTGAGCACGCGGCCCGAGACTCTCGCCGCCATGCCCGCCATGTCCGCCGCGACCGCCGTCCCCGCCCGCCCGGCGCCCTACACGATCGCCGTGCGCGCCCTGTGCGAGTTCACCGCCCGCGCGGGCGACCTGGACCTGCGCTTCACGCCCTCGCCCACCTCGCAGCAGGGCATCGAGGGCCACGCCATCGTCGCGGCGCGGCGCGGCCTGGGCTACCAGCCCGAGCGCTTCCTCGAAGGCCGCGTCGGCGACGTCCACGTCCGCGGCCGCGCCGATGGCTGGGATCCCGCCCGCCAGCGGCTCGAAGAGGTCAAGACCCACAAGGGCCGCATGGACGCCATCCCCGCCAACCACCGCGCGCTGCACTGGGCCCAGCTGCGCGTCTACGGCGCGCTGATCTGCGCCGAGCTGGCGCTGCCCGAGGTGGAGCTGGCGCTCGTCTACTTCGACGTGGCCACGCAGCGCGAGACCGTGCTCACCGAACGCGCCACCGCCGCCGCGCTCGGCGCGCACCTGGCCGACCAGGTGGCCCGCTTCGCCGCGTGGGCGGCGCAGGAGCAGGCGCACCGCGCGGCGCGCGACGAGGCGCTGTCCACGCTCGCGTTTCCGCACGCCGGCTTCCGCGCCGGCCAGCGCGCCCTGGCCGAGGCCGTCTACCGCGGCGCGGCGCAGGGCCGCTGCGTGCTCGCGCAAGCGCCCACGGGCATCGGCAAGACGGTGGGCACGCTGTTCCCGCTGCTGAAGGCGATGCCGGCGCAGCGCCTGGACCGCGTGTTCTACGTGTCGGCCAAGAGCTCGGGCCGCGCGCTGGCGCTGGACGCGCTGCGCACGATCTCGTCACGCGGCCTCGCGTCGCCGCAGGCAGACGCCGCCGCCGCGCGCGTTCCCCTGCGCATCCTCGAGCTCACCTCCCGCGACAAGACCTGCGAGCACCCCGACAAGGCCTGCCACGGCGATTCCTGCCCGCTCGCCCGCGGCTTCTACGACCGCCTGCCCGCCGCGCGCCAGGCCGCCGTCGACGCGCGCCTGGCCGACCGCGACACGCTGCGCCGCATCGCGCAGGACCACGCGGTGTGCCCCTACTACCTGGGCCAGGAGCTGGCGCGCTGGAGCGACGTGGCAGTGGGCGACTACCACTACTGGTTCGACGCCCACGCCATGCTGTTCGCGCTCACGCAGGCGCAGGGCTGGCAGGTGGGCGTGCTGGTGGACGAGGCCCACAACCTGGTGGAGCGTGGCCGCCGCATGTATTCGGCCACGCTGGCCCAACCCACCCTGAAGGCCGCGCGCGCCGCCCCGCCCGCGCCGCTCAAGCGCCCGCTGGACAAGCTGCACCGCGAGTGGACCGCGTTGAACCGCGCGCAGGCCGCCGCCTACGCCGTGCAGCCCACGCTGCCCGCCGCGTGGATGGCCGCGCTGGTGCAGGCCACCAACGCCATCTCCGAGCACTTCGCCGACCACCCCACGCTGGTGGACCCGCCGCTGCTGGCGTTCCACCTCGAGGCGCTGCAGTTCACGCGCCTGGCGGAATCGTTCGGCAGCCACTCACTGTGCGACGTGCAGAGGGACGGCGGCCAGGGCACGTCGACGGCGAAGGCCACCTCCACCGTCACGCTGCGCAACGTGCTGCCCGCGCCCTTCCTCGCGCCGCGCTTCGCGGCCGCGCGCACGGTGGCGCTGTTCTCGGCGACGCTGCAACCCGCCACCTACCACCGCACACTGCTGGGCCTGCCCGACGCCACGGTGGACGTGGACGTGGCCTCCCCGTTCCGCGCCGAGCAGCTGCGCGTGTCCGTGGCGCGGCACCTGTCCACGCGCTACCGGCACCGCGCCGCCAGCCTGGCGCCGCTGGTGGACCTCGTGGCGCGCCAGTACGCGCAGCGCCCCGGCAACTACCTGGCGTTCTTCAGCAGCCACGACTACCTGCAGGAGGCCGCCGCGCTGTTCGAGGCCACGCACCCCGACGTGCCCACGTGGCGCCAGTCCCGCCGCATGAGCGAGCCCGACCAGCAGGCCTTCCTGGCGCGCCTGCAACCCGGCGGCCGCGGCGTGGCCTTCGCGGTGCTGGGCGGCTCGTTCTCGGAAGGCGTGGACCTGCCCGGCGACCGCCTGGTGGGCGCCTTCGTGGCCACGCTGGGCCTGCCGCAGGTCAACCCGGTGAACGAGCAGGTGCGCGCGCGCCTGGACGCGCTGCTGGGCGCCGGATACGACTACACGTACCTGTATCCGGGCCTGCAGAAGGTGGTGCAGGCCGCGGGCCGCGTCATCCGCGGCACCACCGATGAAGGGGTGGTGCACCTGATGGACGAGCGCTTCGCCCGGCGGGAAGTGCGGGCGCTGTTGCCCGCGTGGTGGCACGTCGAATGAACGTGCCAGGCATCACTTCCTAACCCCCGATCGCGGCCGACACCCCCACCACGAACGTCCGCCCCGGCGCCGGCTCGAAGAACCGCGCATTGCCCTCGTTGACGATCACCGACCCGGCGTAGTGCCGGTCGAACAGGTTGTCCACCCGCACGAACGGCGTCCAGCGCCAGCTGCCCGCGCGCAGCACGCGGTCCAGGTGCACGCCCATCGTCACGAACGACGGCGCGTCGTCGCTGTTGGCATCGTCCACCGGCACGCTGCTCAGCACGCGGCCCTGCACGCCGGCGCGCCAGCCGTCCGACGGCGCCCAGTCCACGCGCACGTCGCCCATCGCCCATGGCACGCCGGGCAGGCGGTTGCCCGCGGGCACCACCTTCTGCTTCGACACCGGGCAGGGCGACGTGTTGCAGGTGATGAAGTCCTGCTGGTAGCGCGCGTCCAGCAGGCTCAGCGACGCGCCCACCTGCCACGCGGCACCGAACGGCGCGGCCGCCTCGATCTCCACGCCGTCGCGGCGCGTGCCGCCCGCGTTCTGGTACGTGCTGCGGCCGCCCACGTTGGTGAGGGTGACGATCTCGTCGCGCGTGAGCGTGCGGAACACCGCCACGTCCAGCGTGGCGCCGTGCCCGTCGCGCGCCTTCAGGCCCACCTCGCGGTTGTCGCTGCGCGCCGGGCGCAGCGCGAAGTTCAGGCCGGGCGTGGCGTCCGGCCGGTACGCCAGCTCGTTGAACGTGGGCGTCTCGAAGCCGCGCCCCACCGTGGCGTACAGGTGCACGTTCGCGGTGGCGCGGAACATCACGCCCGCCACCGGCAGCGTGGCCGCGTACGACGTGCCGCCGCTGTCGTCGCCGTTGCCGGCCACCACGTAGTGGTCGTGCGACGTGAAGCGGATGCGCGCGTGGCGCACCCCCGCGGACAGCGACCAGTCCGCGGCCGGCCGCCAGCCCGCCTGCAGGTAGGCATCGGTGTCGGTGGCCAGGTCGTCCTCGTCGCGTCGCAGGTCGCCCTGCACGCCCGTCACCGGCGGTCCGCCGTCGGCGTCCGGCACGTAGTTCAGGTAGCCGCGCCGGCGCTGGTCCATGTCGTCCACCGACACGCCTGCCACCATCGAGGCCGCGCCGCCGCCCAGGCTGCCGGCCCAGGTGCCGTGCACGTCCGTGCCCCGGTAGCGCGTGCCCAGGTCGATCACGCCCCCCGGGCTGGTGGGTGCGGCCTGCGACGCCACGGGGATGGACTGGAACTGCTCGGTGTGCCGCCAGCCCGCGTACGCCAGCGCGTCCAGCGACAGGCCGCCGCCGAACGCGTGCTGCCACGTCGCCCCGGCCTGCCGCTGCGCCAGCGTCTTGCGGGTGTCGAACGCGATGGCCGACGGATCCACCGCGCGCGGGTCCGCCTCGAACTGCGCCCGCGACAGGCCCAGCGGGTCCTGCGACTTGGGCGCGTCCAGGCCGTTCAGCACCAGCGACAGCGTGTCGGACCCGGTGGGTCGCACGTGGAACAGCGCGTTGGCGGTGCTGCGCTCGGCGGCGCTGTGGTCGCGGTAGCCGTCGGTGGTGAAGTGCGTGCCGGCCAGCGCCAGGTCGACCTCGTCCCCGCCGCCGGCGCCGGACCCCGCCGGACGCGTCCCGAACCCGGTGCCCCCCTGCACCGAGACCCGGCGCAACCCGTCGCTGCCTTCGGCCACCGTGGCGCTCGCGTCGCCGGGCGATTGCCCCGCCGCGCTGAACACGTTCACCACCCCGCCCGCGGAGTTGCCGTACAGCGCCGAGAACGGCCCGCGCAGCACCTCGACGTGGTCGACGGCCTCCAGCTCCACCTGCGAGATCCGGCCCTGGCCGTCGGGGAAGGTGCCGGGGATGCCATCGACGTAGATGCGCACGCCGCGGATGCCGAAGCTGGAGCGCGCCCCGAAGCCGCGCAGCGACAGCTGCACGTCCTGCGCGTAGTTCTGCCGGTCGCGGGCCAGCAGGCCGGCCACGCCGCCCAGGCCGTCGGCGATGCCGGTGCCGGCGCGGTCGTCGCGCAGCCGGTCGCCATCCACGCGCGAGATCGCGGCCGGCACGTCGAACACGGGCTCGACCTGGCGGGTGGCGGTGATCACCACCTGCTGAGGTACCGGCGCGGAAGCCGATGCCGTGGTCGCCCCCGCCGCCGGCGCCTCCTGCGCCCCCGCGATCCCCATGGCGCCCATCGCCACCAACGCCACGCCCGTCGCGGACCACCGGGCCGGGCAACGCCTCCCCGCGCGGCCGCGCCGCGTCCTCGTCCCTCGTCGCGCCATCGCGCCCTCCGTCATGGATGCCGGGTTCATGCCCGGTCGGCCAGCATACCCGGGCGGCGCCCGGGTCGGCGTCACTGCGCGGCGGCCTGTCGCGGCACGCGCACGGTGAACGTGGTGTGCTCGTCCACGCCGGATTCGGCGCTCACCTCGCCGCCGTGCGCGCCCACCATCTCGCGCACGATGTACAGGCCCAGGCCCAGCCCGTCGGGCGAGCGCGGCCCGCGCGAGCGCGTGCGGAACGGGTCGAAGATGTGCGGCATCAGGTCCGCCGGGATGGTGCCGCGGTTGCGCACGGACAGCGTCACCTCGTGCGGCGCCGAGCCGTCCACCCGCACCTGCACCAGCTCCGAGATGTCGCCGTGCTTGATGGCGTTGCCGATGAGGTTGGACGTCACCTGCGCCAACCGGTCCGAGTCGAACTCGCCCTCGGTGTTGCCCACCACCACCAGCTCGGCCACGCGGCCCGGGTTGGCCGCCGTGCACTCCTCCATCGACTGCCGCACCACGCCTTCCAGCTCGTTGCGATGCAGGCTGATCGGGATGCCGCCGCCCAGGCGCGCGCGCGTCAGGTCCAGCAGGTCGCCGATCATGCGGCCCATCGCCTTGCTGCTTTGCACCATGCGCTGGGTGGCGCTGCGCACGGCCGGGTCCTCGCTGCGCGCGTTGACGATGTAGGCCGACGTCATGATCACGCTGAGCGGCGTGCGCAGGTCGTGGCCCAGCACCGCCGTGAACATCTCGTTCATGCGCAGCGCGTCGCTCCGCTCCCGCAACTCGTGCGCCAGGCGCTGCTTCTGGCGGTACAGCTGGAAGAACACGTCGGCCTTGCTCACCAGCATGTGCGGCTCGATGGGCTTGAACAGGAAGTCCACCGCGCCCGCCTCGTAGCCGCGGAACATGCGCTGCGCGTCGCGCCCGCCCGCCGTGATGAAGATCAGCGGGATGTGGCGCGTGCGCTCGCTGCCGCGGATCAGCTCGGCCAGCTCGAAGCCGTCCATCTCCGGCATCTGCACGTCCAGGAACGCCAGCGCGATGTCGTGCCGCAGCAGCAGCTCCAGCGCCTCGCTGCCGGACCGCGCGGTCAGCACCTCCACGTCGTCGCGCCGCAGCAGCACCGAGAGCGCCAGCAGGTTCTCCTCCAGGTCATCGACGATCAGGCACTTGACCGGCACGACGGCGTCGTTCGGCTTGCGGGGTTTTCCGGATTCGACGATCACTTCAGGACTCCAACATCGCCAGCAGGCGTTCGATCTTCTGCAGCGGCAGGACGGCCTCCACCGCCCCCGCCGCCAGGGCGGCGCGCGGCATCACCGGCGCCCTCGCTTCCTCGGGATCCTGCACCACGGCCTGGCCGCCGGCGCGCCGCACGGCCTGCAGGCCGGCCGCACCGTCGGCGCTGGCGCCGGTGAGCAGCAGCGCCAGCAGGCCCGGGCCCCAGTGCTGCGCGGCCGATTCGAACAGCACGTCGATGGCGGGCCGCGAGAAGTTCACCAGGTCGTCCACCGACAGCGCCAGCTGCGCCCCGCCGCGCGGGCCGCGGTCCACCAGCAGGTGGTAGTCGGGCGGCGCCACGTACACGTGCCCCGCCTCCACCGGCTCCTTGTCCTGCGCCTCGCTCACCGGCACCTGGCAGCGCGGGCCCAGGATCTCGGCCAGCAGGCTGGGCCGCTCGCGCGGCTGGTGCAGCACCAGCAGCAGCGGCACCCCCGCGGTGGGGCGCAGGCCCGGCAGCACCGCCATCAACGCCTCCACGCCGCCGAACGACGCCCCCAGGGCCACCGCCTTCACGCGTGCCAGGTCCACGCCGTCCACCGCGACCGTCATACGGGGCCCCGCTTCTGGTACACGCGGTTCTCGCGATCCAGCTCGAGGAACTCGCCCGCCACGGCCGAGAAGCGCAGCGATTCCCGCGAGCCGATGCCCAGGAAGCCCTTGCGGCACAGCGCGTCGCGGAACAGGCCCACCGCGCGGTCCTGCAGCGCGCGGTCGAAGTAGATCAGCACGTTGCGGCACGACACGAACTGCACTTCCGCGAACACGCTGTCGGTGGCCAGGCTGTGGTCCGAGAACACCATGTGCTCGCGCAGGGCGCGGTCGAACTTCGCGGCCCCGTAGGCCGCGGTGTAGTACTCGGACAGCGATCCCTTGCCGCCCGAGCGCCGGTGGTTCTCGGTGAAGCCGGCGATGCGGTCCAGCGGGAACACCCCATCCTGCGCCTTCTGCAGCGCGTGCGGGTTGATGTCCGTCGCGTAGATCATCGTGCGATCCAGCAGGCCTTCCTCCTGCAGCAGGATGGCCAGCGAGTACACCTCCTCGCCCCCGCTGCAGCCCGCCACCCAGATCTTCAGCGACGGGTAGGTGCGCAGCAGCGGCACCACCTTCTCGCGCACGGCCAGGAAGTACGGCGGGTCGCGGAACATCTCGCTCACCTGCACGGTGAGGAAGTCGAGCATCTGCGCGAACACCTCCGGCTCGTGAAGCAGGCGGTCCTGCAGCTGCGACAGCGACCGGCAGCGGAAGCGCGTCATGGCCGCGGCCAGCCGCCGCCGCAGCGACGACTGCGCGTACTCGCGGAAGTCGTAGTGGTAGCGGTGGTAGATGGCGTCCAGCAGCAGCTGGAGCTCGATCTCGCTGGAGGGCAGCGGCGCGGGCTTCGTCACTTCGGCATCCAGACCCTGACGAGCGACAAGAGCTTCTCTACATCGAGCGGCTTGGCGATGTAGTCGTTCGCCCCCGCCTCCAGGCACTTCTCCTGGTCGTCGCGCATCGCCTTGGCGGTGAGCGCGATGATCGGCAGCTTCTTCCACTCGCCGCGCTTCCTGATCTCGCGCATGCAGGTGAGGCCGTCCATCTCCGGCATCATGATGTCCATCAGCACGAGGTCGGGCGCGCCGCGCTCCAGGGCCTCCAGAGCCTCCAGGCCGTTGCGGGCGATCTCGATCCGCGCGCCCTTGGGCTCCAGCACGCTGGTCAGCGCGAAGATGTTGCGCACGTCGTCCTCCACCACCAGGATGCGGCGGCCCTCGAAGATGGCCTCGCGGTCGCGCACCGCCTTCAGCATGCGCTGCGATTCCTGCGGCAGCGTGGATTCCACCTGGTGCAGGAACAGCGTCACCTCGTCCAGCAGCCGCTCGGGCGAGCGCGCGTCCTTGATGATGATCGACGTGCTGAACTTGCGCAGCGACTGCTCCTCGTCACGCGTGAGCGTGCGGCCCGTGTAGACGATCACCGGCGGGAACGACACGTCGTCGTGCGCGGCCATCTTCTCCAGCAGCTCGTAGCCGCTCAGGTCGGGCAGGTTCAGGTCCATCACCATGCAGTCGTACGTCTGCGCCCGCAGCAGGTCCAGCGCCTCGCCCGCCGTGGCCACGCCGGTGATCTCCACCGTGTCGGCGCCCAGCAGGCGCGAGATGGCCTCGCGCTGGCGCGCGTCGTCCTCCACCACCAGCACGCGGCGCGACGTCTGCGTGAACTTGGTCTCCAGCCGCTGGAACGCCTCCACCAGGTGCTCGCGCTTCACGGGCTTGAGGGCATAGCCGATGGCCCCGCGCTCCAGCGCCTCGCGCGTGTAGTCGGCCACGGACACCACGTGCACGGGGATGTGGCGCGTGGACGCGTCGTGCTTCAACTGGTCCAGCACGCCCAGGCCGGAGTGGTCGGGCAGGTTGATGTCCAGCAGGATGGCGCTGGGACGGAAGTGCCGCGCCGCGGCCACGCCGTCGCTGGCGTTGTGGGTGGCCACGCACTGGTACCCCATCTCGTGCGCGAGGTCGCGCAGGATGGCGGCGAAGCGCAGGTCGTCCTCGATCACCAGCAGCAGCCGCTGGCCGGCCTCGATCTTCTCGCGGTCGTCCTCGATGCCCGGGGGCGCGATCTCCTCGGGCTTGGGCAGGTTCCACTGCCGGTCGCTGTCGGGCAGCGGGGGACGCGCGGGCACGCGGCGCGCGGGCGGGCGCGCGCCCGGGGTCGCGGGGGCCCGCGCCTGGGCGGGCGCACGCGTGGGCGATGGCGCGCCCGCGTGCTCGCGCGCACGGCCCTCGGCCGTGCCGTCCTCCACCTCGCCGTCGTCCGCCACCGTCACCTGGTCGCACGCCAGTGGCAGCACCAGCGTGAAGCGGCTGCCTTCGCCGGGCACGCTGTCCACCGTGACGTCGCCGCCCAGCAGCCGCGCCAGGTCGCGCGAGATGGACAGGCCGAGGCCGGTGCCGCCGAAGCGCCGGTGCGTGCTGCCATCGGCCTGGCGGAACGCCTCGAAGATGATCTCCTGCTGCTCGGGCGCGATGCCGATGCCCGTGTCGCGCACGGTGAACGCGATGCCGTCGCCGGCCTCCAGCGGGCCCACTTCCACGGCCACCTCGCCGCGCTCCGTGAACTTCACGGCGTTGGACAGCAGGTTCTTCAGCACCTGCCCCACGCGCAGCGGGTCGGTCACCAGCCGCTCCGGCGCGCCTTCATGCAGGGTGACCCCGAACACCAGCCCCTTCTGCTGCGCCAGCGGCCGGATGGTGGCCGTGATCTCGTCGATCAGGCGCTGCACCGACACGTCCTCGGGGTTCACCTCCACCTTGCCCGCCTCGATCTTGGCCAGGTCCAGGATGTCGTTGATCAGCGCCAGCAGGTCGTTGCCCGCGCCGTAGATGGTCTCCGCGAACTTCACCTGCTCCGCGCTCAGGTTGCCCTCGCGGTTGTCGGCCAGCAGCTTGGACAGGATCAGGGACGAGTTGAGCGGCGTGCGCAGCTCGTGGCTCATGTTGGCCAGGAACTCGCTCTTGTACTGGTTGGACCGCTCCAGCTCCGCGGCGCGGTCGCGCAGGCCGGCCTGCGCCTCGGTCAGGTCGTCGCGCTGGCGTTCCAGCGTCAGCGCCTGCTCCTCCAGCTGGCTGTTGGTCTGCTCCATCTCCACCTGCTGCGCCTCGAGCCGCACCTGCGATTCCTTCAGCGCGCGGCCCTGTTCCTCCAGCTCCTCGTTGTTGACGCGCAGCTCCTCCTGCTGCGTCTGCAGCTCCTCGGCCTGGCGCTGCGTCTCCGCCAGCAGCTCCTCCAGGCGGCTGCGGTCGCGCGACGCGCGCGCGGCCACGGCCAGGGAGCCCGACACGCGGGTCAGCAGCTCGCGGTCCACGTCGTCCACGTCGCGGAAGAAGCCCAGCTCGATGACGGCCTGCGCGCGCCCGTCCACCAGCGCCGGCGCCACCAGCAGGTGCTGCGGCGCGGCGGACCCGAGGCCCGAGCCGACGTCCAGGTAGCCCTTGGGCACGTCGTGCACGTGGAACACGCGGCCCTCCTTGACGGCCTGGCCCAGCAGGCCTTCGCCCGGGCGGAATACGTCGCCCTCCTGGTGCGGCGTGACGCCGAACGACGCCACGCGCCGGAACCGGTTGCCCGTCTCGGCCACGTACACGGCGCCCACCTGCGCGTCCAGGTGCGCGGCCAGTGCCGACAGCGCCTGCTCGCCCAGCGATTCCAGCTGCAGGTCGCCCTGCATGCGGGCCCCCAGCTGCGCCGCGCCCTGGCGCAGCCAGGACTCGATGTCGCGCGTGCGCGCGTCCTGCGACATGATGTAGCGCGACATCAGGATCAGCGCCAGCAGCACGCCCGAGCCGCCCCAGATCACGTACAGCGACACCGCCGACGCATGCTCCAGGTCGGCGCGCCGGCTCTCCGCCAGCAGCCGCTCGGTGGCGATCATCTCGTTCAGGCCGTTGCGGATGCGGGTCTGCAACAGGCGGCCACGGTCCGTCTTGACGATGGCCATCGCCCCGGCCACGTCCCCCGACTGCATGCGGGCGATGGTGGTGGCCATCTCGCCCATCTTGTCCTTCAGCAGCTCGTTGATCGTGTCGACCCGGCGCACCTGCACCGGGTTGTCGGACACCAGCTTGCGCAGGGCCGCCATGTCGGAGGCCATGGCCGCCCGCGCCGCCACGTAGGGCTCCAGGTAGTTCTGGTCGTTCGTCAGCAGGAAGCCGCGCTGGCCCGACTCGGCGTCCTTCGTGGCGGTGATCACGCCCTCGACCTTGTCGATCACCTCCAGCGTGTGGGCCACCAGGTCCGCCGTCTCCTGCGCCCTGACGATGGACAGGTAGGACATGATGGCGATGACCAGCACCGCGAACACCTTGGCCGCGAAGATCGCCGTCACGCCGCGCGACAGGCCCGCGAACCGGCCGCGGTTGGATCGCGCCACCGGCGCGTCGCTCATCTGCTTCATCGTGTCCCTCCAGGTGCGGGGCGTGGCCGCCGTCGTGCGCCCGTCCCGCTGTGCTGTGCCGTTGCTTGTATCGGGGCGGCCCGCGGGCCGGCCTTCAGTTCTCGTAGCCTTCCACCGTGCCGGCGCTGCGCGTCTTCGCCTCGGCCGGGTCGTCCCCGAACTCGCGCTTGGCGCGCCGCTGGCGCAGCAGGTCCCACAGCTGGTCCAGCTGCACCTCCACCGCCTGCAGCCGCGCGGCATTCTCGCCGGCCGCCGTGCCGTCGTCGCGCAGGCGGTGCTCCTCTTCCACCAGGGCAGTGATCTTCTCCAGCAGCGATTGGTCGTTCATGGGCAGCTCCGGTGGACGGTTCGTCGGCAAGAATTGCCGAGCGGATCGCGCGAAGGAGCAATCCGCGTGCCTGGGCCTCCCCCGCTTGCGCCGCCCGTCAACCCGACATAGGCTGCACCTCCCCACCCCGATGCCTGGAGCCCGCCCGATGCCCGACCTGTTCGACAACCCGATGGGCCTGATGGGCTTCGAGTTCGTGGAGTTCGCGGCGCCCACGCCCGGCGTCATCGAGCCCGTGTTCGAGGCGATGGGCTTCACTCGCGTCGCCCGCCACCGCTCCAAGGACGTGTCGCTGTACCGCCAGGGCGGCATCAACTTCGTGGTCAACCACGAGCCGCACAGCGCCGCCGCCTACTTCGCCGCGGAACACGGCCCCTCCGCCTGCGGCATGGCCTTCCGCGTGCGCGATGCGCACCACGCCTACGCGCGCGCGCTGGCGCTGGGCGCGCAGCCCATCGAGATGCCCACCGGCCCGATGGAGCTGCGCCTGCCCGCCATCAAGGGCATCGGCGGCGCGCCGCTGTACCTCATCGACCGCTTCGGCGAGGGCAAGTCGATCTACGACATCGACTTCGAGTTCCTGCCCGGCGTCGACCGCCACCCGAAGGGCCACGGCCTGCAGGTGATCGACCACCTCACGCACAACGTCTACCGCGGCCGCATGAAGTACTGGGCGCACTTCTACGAGCACCTGTTCAACTTCCGCGAGCTGCGCTACTTCGACATCAAGGGCGAATACACCGGACTCACCTCCAAGGCGATGACCGCGCCCGACGGCCAGATCCGCATCCCGCTGAACGAGGAGGCCTCCAAGACCACCGGCCAGATCGAGGAATTCCTGATGCAGTTCAACGGCGAGGGCATCCAGCACATCGCGCTGCTCACCGACGACCTGATGGCCACGTGGGACAGCCTGAAGGCGGCGGGCGTGCCCTTCATGACGCCGCCCCCGGACACGTACTACCGGATGCTCGAGCAGCGCCTGCCCGGCCACGGCGAGGACGTGGACGCCCTGCGCACCCGCGGGCTGCTGCTGGACGGCAGCGTGGATGCCGACAAGGGCGGCCGGCGCCTGCTGCTGCAGATCTTCTCCGGCACCGTCCTCGGCCCGGTCTTCTTCGAGTTCATCCAGCGCAAGGGCGACGAGGGCTTCGGCGAGGGCAACTTCAAGGCGCTGTTCGAATCGCTGGAGCGCGACCAGATCGAGCGCGGCGTGATCTCGACAAGCTGACGCCCGAGGTGCCTGGCATGGCCCTTTGCGCCCGCGGCGGCGCGGGGGGCGATGCCTGGCACCTCCTGACTGGAGAGCCCCCGCCATGACGCCACTCGACGTCGACGTCGCCATCCTCGGCGCCGGCACCGCCGGCCTGGCCGCCCGCCGCGCCGCGCTCGACCACACCCGCAGCCTGGTCGTCATCGACCCCGGCCCGCTCGGCACCACCTGCGCCCGCGTCGGCTGCATGCCCAGCAAGCTGCTGATCGCCGCCGCCGAGGCCGCGCACGCCATCCACGACGCGCCGGCCTTCGGCGTGCACGCGGGCGGCCCGCCGCGCATCGACGGCCCCGCCGTCATGCACCGCGTGCGCACCGAGCGCGACCGCTTCGTCGGCTTCGTCACCGACGCCATCGACGCGTGGCCCGACGGCCAGCGCCTGCCCGGCGTCGCGCGCTTCCTGGCCCCCGGCCTGCTGCAGGTGACATCCCCCGACGGCGCCGGCACGGTCCAGGTCCGCGCCCGGCGCGTCATCATCGCCACCGGCTCGCGCCCGCGCGTGCCCGCGCCCTGGAAGGAGGCGCTGGGCGACCGCCTGCTGGTCAACGACGACGTCTTCGCGTGGCGCGACCTGCCGCGCTCGGTGGCCGTGCTGGGCGCCGGCGTCATCGCGCTGGAGCTGGCGCAGTCGCTGCACCGCCTGGGCGTGCGCGTGCGCGTCTATGGCCGCGGCGGGCGCATCGGCCCGCTCACCGACCCCGTGCTGCAGGCCGAGACAGCCCGCGTGATGGGCGCCGAGCTCACGCTGCGCCTGGATGCCGACGCCCCCGTGCTGCAGCGCGACGGCGCGGGCATCCGCGTGCGCGTGGGCGAAGGCGCGTCCCGGGACGACGACGCGTTCGACCTGGCGCTCTGCGCCGTGGGCCGCGTGCCCAACGTCGAGTCGCTGGACCTGGCGAAGGCGGAACTGCCGCTGGACGCCCACGGCGTGCCGCGCTTCGACCGCCGCACGGGCCGCGTTGCCGACACGCCCGTCTTCATCGCCGGCGACGTCAACGACGAGGTGCAGCTGCTGCACGAGGCCGCCGACGATGGCCGCATCGCCGGCGACAACGCGGGCCGCTTCCCGGACGTGCGGGTTCGCCCGCGCCGCGCCGGGCTGGCCGCCGTGTTCACCGACCCGCAGATGATGATCGCCGGCGAATCGCACGCGCACCTGCGCCTGCGCGACGCCCGCTTCGCCACCGGCGCCGTCAGCTTCGAGGACCAGGGCCGCAGCCGCGTGATGCGTCGCAACCGCGGCCGCCTGCACGTCTACGGCGAGTGCGACACCGGCCGCTTCCTGGGCGCCGAGATGATCGGCCCGGCCGCGGAGCACCTGGCCCACCTGCTCGCCTGGTCCGTGCAGCGCGGCGACACCGTCCAGCAGATGCTGGACGCGCCCTATTACCACCCGGTGGTGGAGGAAGGCCTGCGCACCGCGCTGCGCGAGCTGAACGCGATGCTGAAGATGGGACCGCCGCCGGTGGAGCGTTGCCTGGACTGCGGCCCGGGCGGGTAGCCGGCGGCTGCGCCGGCGCCTCCATCGTCAAGGGAATTCTTCCCGCTTTCCGCGTGGTTCAATGCGCTTTGGGACGCGTTTTCCGCCGTTTCGCGGAACGCCGATTGCCAAATGGTCGACACGCTTCACGTGAACCATTCGTCGCAATTGCCAAATCCTTGTCAATAGCACGGTCGTGCATTAGAGAGGCGTCACAAGGTTCGGCGTTTCGCGTCCTGGACGAGATTCGCTGCGGCGTAAGGCCTTTCCGGGCGTCGAAAGTTAAGTGAATCCCCGTAATCGCCCGCATTGGGGATCACGCTATAGTTCGCGACTTCGCACGCAGCCGCGTGGCGATTTGCAGGAAAAAGACACAGCGCCCGCGAGGGTTGACTGGAGGTATCCCGAGTGAATTTTGCTGAATCGCAGCGCAACCCAGGCAAGCATCCGACCGGCCTGATCATCGTCATCGTGATGCACGTGCTGCTGGCCTGGGCGCTGGTGTCCGGCCTGGCGCGCAAGGTGGTGGACGTGGTGAAGGGCGAGAACGTCACCAAGATCGTCGAGGAGGTGAAGCCGCCTCCGCCGCCGCCGCCCGAGAAGTTGCCGCCCCCGCCGCCCAACATGCCCCCGCCGCCGGTGTTCACCCCGCCGCCGGAGGTGCAGGTGCAGACGCCGCCCACGCCCAGCCCGATCCAGAGCACCAACGTGGCGCCGCCGGCGCAGGACGTGCGCATCCAGCCGGTCACCCCGGCCGCGCCGCCCGCCCCGCCGGCCCCGCCGGCCGTTGCGGCACGTCCGGCACGCATCAACGCCAACGACCCGGCCTGCAAGCCGGAGTACACGGCCGCCGCCACGCGCGCCGGTGCCACCGGCACCATGCGCATCCGGGTGACGGTGGATGCCAACGGCCACGTGACCAAGTCGGACATCGTCACGTCGTCGGGGCCCACCCGCGAACACCGCGGCCTGGACCGTGCCGCCCAGGAGGCATTCACGCAATGCCAGTTCATCCCGGGCGTCGACGCCACCGGCAAGCCGGTCGGCACGACCACCGAGGTGGACTACCTCTGGAAGCTCGACTGATTCCCCTTCCGCAGCGGGCCTGAAGCCGCACTCACCACAACCATCCCTTTTCAGTGATACCCGGCACGGGCTGACATGCCGTCCGGTTTCCCTTCTCCCTTGGAGGAAACATGTCCTTGATGAACACGCTGCGTGCTCCCCTGGTGGCTGCGCTCTTCGCCATCGCCACCGTCTCGGTGGCCCCGATCACCGCGCACGCCCAGGCTTCGGCCCCCGAGGCCGCCGCCGCCTCCGCACCGGCTGCCGACGCCACGGCCTCGGCCCCGGCCGACGCCGGCGTCCCGGTCGGCGTGCCCGCGCCCACCACGTCCAAGGAAACCATCGACAACCCGTACGGCCTCAGCGCCCTGTGGCGCGACGGCGGCTTCATCGCCAAGTTCAACCTGATCGTCATGCTGATCATGTCCATGGGCAGCTGGTACATCATCTTCACCAAGCTGTGGGAACAGCGGAAGATGATGCAGGCCGCCAACGGCGTGGGCGACGGCTTCTGGACGGCCGGCTCCATCAAGGCCGGCGCCAACACGCTGGAAGAAGGCTCGGCCTTCCGCTACATCGCCGAATCCGGCCTGAAGGCGTCCGACCACCACGAAGGCACGCTGGTCGAGCAGATCGACCGCCACACCTGGATCGCCATGAGCGTCTCGCGCGCCGTGGAGAACATCCAGTCCCGCCTGTCCGACGGCCTGGCCTTCCTGGCCACCGTGGGTTCCACCGCCCCGTTCGTCGGCCTGTTCGGCACGGTGTGGGGCATCTATGGCGCCCTGACGCAGATCGGCGTGGCCGGCCAGGCCTCGATCGACAAGGTCGCGGGCCCCGTGGGTGAAGCGCTGATCATGACCGCCATCGGCCTGGCCGTCGCCGTTCCCGCGGTGATGGGCTACAACTGGCTGGTCCGCCGCAACAAGACGGTCATGGAAAAGGTCCGCGCCTTCTCCGGCGACCTGCACAACGTGCTGCTGGCCGGCAAGCGCTGAAGTCTGCTTGATCAAGACTCTTCCGCGCCTGAAGGCCATTAGAACGAAGGAACCCTCATGGCGATGAACATCGGCCCGGGCGGCAACGACGACGGCGAAGAACAGGTCAACTCCACCATCAACACCACGCCCCTCGTGGACGTGATGCTGGTGCTGCTGATCATCTTCCTGATCACCATCCCGGTGGTCACGCAGTCCGTCACCCTGGAGCTGCCCAAGGAAACGAACATCCCCACCACGACCAAGCCGGAGAACATCCTGCTGGCCGTGACCAGGGATGGCGACGTCTACTGGAACACCCGGCAGATGCGGGACGCCGACGAGCTCGTCGAGCGTCTCAAGAAGGAATCGGTCAAGGTGCCCCAGCCCGAAGTGCACATCCGCGGCGACCAGAACGCCCGGTATGAGTCCGTCGGCCGGGTCGTCGTGGCCTGCCAGCGTGCGGGCATCGCGAAGGTCGGTTTCATCACCGAACCGCCGCCCCGCGGACAGTAAGGAGCCTTTTCAATGTCGATGAACGTAGGAGAAGGCGGCGGCGACGACGACGTGATGGTGGACATCAACACCACGCCGCTGATCGACGTGATGCTGGTGCTGCTGATCATGCTGATCATCACGATCCCGATCCAGACGCACGCGGTGAAGCTCAACATGCCGCAGAACAACCAGATCAATCCGCCCCCGAAGCCGCCGGAGATCGTCCAGATCGACGTCGACTTCGACGGCACGATCGGCTGGAACGGCGAGATCATCAAGGATCGCGCCGACCTGCAGACGCACCTGTACCGCATCGCGCAGATCCCCGACCAGCCCGAGGTGCACCTGCGCCCCAACAAGCTCGTCACGTACAAGTACGTGGCCGAGGTGATGGCGGAAGCGCAGCGCCTGGGCGTGACCAAGATCGGCCTCGTGGGCAACGAACAGTTCATGAACTGATCGGCTGCCTGCGCCTGACAAGGCCTGTCACCTGAAGGCGCACTGGCCCCGGCTGTCAGTGCGCCTTTTTCGTATCGTTTCGTGTCGGGTGCACCATCGGCACCCCCCACGCGTTTGAACACTGAGCGGGAACGTCGCTCGCCAAGCCGCCCAGGTCACCGGGCCTCGTTTCCACCCACTCTCCATCCGCCGACCACCATGACCCAACTCCGCCTCCTCGCCGCCGCCCTCCTCACCGCCGGCCTGATCGGCGCCGCGCACGCCGAAGGCGTTACGCCGGCCATCAGCAAACCCCTGGCGGATGCCAGCGCGGCCCTGCGCAGCGGCAACGCCAAGCTCGCCATGTCCAAGGCCAACGAGGCCCAGGCCGGTGCCAAGACGGCCTACGACAACTACATGATCGAGCGCATCAAGGGCTCCGCGGCGCAGCGCCTGGGCGACAACGCCCTGGCCGCGCAGCAGCTCGAGTCGGCGTTCAACTCGGGCAAGCTGCCCGCCGGCGAACAGGGCACGGTGGCCGAGTCCATCGCCTTCTCGTACTCGCAGGCCAAGAACAACGCCAAGGCCAAGCAGTGGGCCGAGAAGGCCGAATCGCTGGGCGTCAAGAGCGGCAGCCTGAAGCAGCTGCAGGCCTACCTGCAGACGCAGGGTGGTGACTACAGCGGCATCATGCGCGACGCGCAGGCGCAGGTGGAGGCCGCCGAGCGCGCCGGCCGCCGCCCGGCCGAGGACGACCTGCTGCGCCTGTCGGACGCCCAGCGCCGCATGAAGCAGAGCGATTTCGGCACGCTCGAGAAGCTGGTGATGAACTACCCGAAGAAGGAGTACTGGAACATCTACCTGGGCCGCATCCAGTCCAAGCCGGGCTTCTCCGACCGCTTCGCGCTCGACGTGCTGCGCATCCGGCTGGCCAGCGGCAACCTCACCGATGCCAAGGACTACATGGAGTATGCCCAGCTGGCCCTGCAGGCCGGCCTGGCGGCCGAAGGCAAGATGGTGATCGACAAGGCGTTCGCGGCCGGCGTGTTCGGCACGGGGGCCCCGGCCGAAGTCAGCCGCCAGCAGCGCCTGCGCGACCTGGCCGCCAAGACCGACGCCGAATCGCGCGCCTCGCTGCCCAAGCGCACGCAGGAAGCGCAGGCAGCCCGCGACGGCAACGCGCTGGTGACCGTGGGCGTCGAGACGGCCGGCAACGGCCAGGCCGACGCCGGCGCTGCGCTGATCCAGGCCGGCATCGAGAAGGACAAGCTGAAGCGCCCCGAGGACGCCAAGCTGCGCCTCGGCCAGGCCCTGATGAAGGACCCGAAGACGAAGGCCCGCGGCGTGCAGGTGCTGCGCAGCGTGCAGGGCACCGACGGCGTGGCGGACATCGCCCGCCTGTACACGGTCGTCGGCACGGGCCAGTGATGACGCCGGAAGCGGCCGCCGGCACGCCGCCGCCGGCCGACTTCCTGCACGACCTGGGCGACGGCGTCTTCGCCGTCGACACCGGCTTCCATCGCGAGCGCTACGACGCGGCCTACCTGCTCGTCGAACGCGGCCGCGCCGCGTTCATCGACACCGGCACCGCCTTCGCCGTGCCGCGCCTGCTGGCCGCGCTGGACGCCCTGGGCCTGGCCCGCGATGCGGTGGACTGGGTGCTGCCCACGCACGTGCACCTGGACCACGCCGGCGGCGTCGGCCCGTTGATGCAGCACCTGCCCGCCGCGCGCGTGCTGGTGCATCCGCGGGGCCTGCGCCACCTGGTGGATCCCGCCGCGCTGTATGCCGGCGCGCTGGCGGTCTACGGCCAGGCCGAGATGGACCGCGCCTACGGCACGCTCATGGGCGTGGACGCCGACCGCATCGCCGCCACCACCGACGGCGGCTCCTGCGACCTGGCCGGCCGCCCGCTGGTGTTCGCGCACACCGAAGGCCACGCGCGCCACCACCACTGCATCTGGGACGCCCGCGGCGGCGCCTGGTTCACCGGCGACAGCTTCGGCATGTCCTACCCGGAGTTCGAGGTGGACGGCCGCGCGTTCCTGTTTCCCACCACTACCCCCGTGCAGTTCGAGCCGGAGAACATGCACGCCACGGTGGACCGGCTGCTCGCCGCGCAGCCGCGCCAGATGTTCGTCACGCACTTCGCGCGCGTGGGCCATGTGGCGCAGGCGGCCCGCACGCTGCACCACCACATCGACGAATCGGTGCGCCACGCGCGCGCCCACGCGCACCTGCCCGCGCCCGAGCGCGTGCCCGCGATCGCGCAGGCGCTGCTGCGCGCCTACGCGGACGGCGCGCAGGCCCACGGCGTGACGCTGCCCCGCGCCCGCATCGAGGCGCTGCTGCACGACGACGCCCGCCTGAACGCCGCGGGCCTCGACATCTGGCTGTCCAAGGCCGGGGCCGAGCGCTGACCTGGCGGCCGCACGCCGGCCGGGAATGCCGCACCTCACGCACCGCCGTATAGTCCAGACCCCCCCGGAAATTCCGCTCGCCATCTCATGTCCACCACCGTCTCCTTCGGCCTCGGCCAGCGCGTCATCGTCATCACGGGCGCCTCCGCCGGCATCGGCGCGGCCTGCGCGCGCCGCTTCGCGGCCGACGGCGCCACGCTGGCGCTGTGGGACGTCTCGGACGCCGGCGGCGAAGCCCTGGCGGACGAACTGCGCCACCACGGCGCCAAGGCCCAGTACCTGCACTGCGACGTCTCGAAGCGCGCCGACGTGGACGCCGCCGTCGCCGCCACCGTCAAGGCCTTCGGCGGCATCGACGCGCTCGTCAACAACGCCGGCATCTTCCGCGCGGCCGATTTCCTCGACGTCACGGAAGAGGACTGGGACGCCGTGATCGCCGTCAACCTGAAGGGCGCGTTCCTAGTGGGCCAGGCCTGCGCGCGCGAGATGGTGCGGCGCGGCCGCGGCGCCATCGTCAACATGTCGTCGGTCAACGGCCTGATGGCCATCGCCGCCATCGCCAGCTACAACGCCAGCAAGGGCGCCATCAACCAGCTCACCCGCGCCATGTCCCTGGCGCTGGTGGACAAGGGGATCCGCGTCAACGCCGTGGCGCCCGGCACCATCGCCACCGAGCTCGCCCGCTCGGCGGTGCTCACCAGCGACGAGGCCAAGCAGCGCATCCTGGGCCGCACGCCGATGAAGCGCCTGGGCGAGCCGTCCGAGGTGGCCGACGTGGTGGGCTACCTGCTCAGCGACGCGGCGTCCTACGTCACCGGAGAGGTGGTGTACGTGGACGGCGGCCGCCTGGCGCTCAACTACACCGTGCCGGTCTGATCACGCCGGAGCCCGGATGTACCAACCCGCCCACTTCGCCCACCACGATCCCGACGCGCTGCTGCCGTTGATGCGCGCGTACCCGCTCGCGATGCTGGTGCGCGCGGGCGCCGCGCCGGGCGCCGCGCCGGACGGCGATGCGTTCCCGTTCCAGGCGGATGCCATCCCGTTCGAGGTGGAACACGACCCCACCACCGGCTGGCGCATCACCGGCCATGTGGCGCGCGCCAACCCGCTGTGGCGCGAGGCGGAGGGCGCCGAGGTGCTGCTGGTGTTCCAGGGCGCGCAGGCCTACGTGTCCCCGTCCTGGTACGCGTCCAAGGCCGAGCACGGCAAGGTGGTGCCCACCTGGAACTACGCCGTCGTGCAGGTGCGCGGCCGGTTGCGCGTGCATGACGACGCGGACTGGCTGCGCGACTTCCTGCCCCGCCTCACGCAGCGCCACGAAGGCCCGCGCGCGCAGCCCTGGCACGTGGACGACGCCCCGGCGGACTACCTGGCCGCCACGATGCGCGCCATCGTCGGCATCGAGGTGGAGGTGCTCGGCGTGGAGGGCAAGTTCAAGCTGAGCCAGAACCGCGCCCCGGCCGACCGCGCGGGCGTGCGCGAGGGCCTGGCGGCCGATGCCGCGGAGGGCCGGCAGCCCGGTGCCGCGGCCACGTCGCGGTCGATGTCGGACCTCGAGGCCGGGCCCCCGCCGAAGGCCTGAGGCACGGGCCGGCATCCGCCTGGACGCTGGCCGACGGCGGCCTGGGCGCGGCCCTCAGCGCAGCGCGTGCGTCGCGCGCGCCAGCTCGGTGATGCGCGCCCAATCCCCCGCCTTCACGGCGTCCGCCGGCGTCAGCCACGACCCGCCGCACACCCGCACGTTGGGCAGCGCCAGGAACTGCGGCGCCGTCTCGGGCGTCAGGCCGCCCGTGGGGCAGAACGCGACGTCCGGGAACGGCCCCGCCAACGCCTTCAGCAGCGGGATGCCGCCGGCCGCGGTGGCCGGGAAGAACTTCAGGAACGACAGGCCGTCCGCCTGCGCCACCATCACCTCGCTGGCCGTGGCCACGCCCGGCAGCAGCGGCAGGCCGATCTCGCGGCAGGCCATGCCCACCTCGGCGGTGTAGCCCGGGCTGACCGCGAACGTGGCGCCGGCCGCCCGGGCCGCCCGCGCGTCGGCGGCGTTGCGCACGGTGCCCGCGCCGACGATGGCGCCCGCCACCTGCGCCGCGATGGCCGAGATGGCCGGCAGCCCGGCCGGGGTGCGGAGAGTCACCTCCAGCACCCGCACGCCACCCGCCACCAGCGCACGCGCCATCGGCACGGCGTCCTCCAGGCGGTCGATGACGATGACGGGGATGACGGGGCCGTGGTCGGCGAGTTCGAGGGTGTTCATGGCGGCGTGGGCGCGATGGCGATGGCGATGGCGATGTCGGCGTTGTCGGTCTCGGGGTCGGTGGCGCGTGGGTGGCGGTCCAGGCGGCGCCTCACAGCCACGTGCACGCGCCCTCCTCGGCGCTCGTGACGTTGCGGCGCAGGCCCGCGAACAGGTCGCGGCCGATGCCGTGGGCATGGCGCAGCGCCTTGGCCTCGTCGCGGGTGGCGGGCGTGCGCACGGCCCATTCGTCGGCGGGCACCAGCGCGTCCAGCGTGCCCGCCACAGCGTCCAGGCGGATCAGGTCGCCGTCGCGCACCTTGGCCAGCGGGCCGCCGGCCAGCGCCTCGGGGCTGACGTGGATGGCCGCCGGCACCTTGCCCGACGCGCCGCTCATGCGCCCGTCGGTGACCAGCGCCACGCGGAAGCCGCGTCCCTGCAGCACGCCCAGCGGCGGCGTCAGCTTGTGCAGCTCGGGCATGCCGTTGGCGTGCGGGCCCTGCCAGCGCACCACGGCCACGACGTCGCACTCGAGCTCGCCCGCCTTGAACGCGGCCAGCAACTCCTCCTGCTCGTCGAAGACGCGCGCGGGCGCCTCGATCACGTGGCGGTCTTCCGGCACCGCCGACACCTTGATCACCGACCGCCCCAGGTTGCCCTGCAGCAGCTTCAGGCCGCCCGTGGCGCTGAACGGCTCGGCGGCGGTGCGAACGATGCCGTCGTCGATGGGCGCGGCCGGCAGCGCGTGCCACGCCAGGCGCCCGTCTGCGCCCACGCCGGGCACCTCGCCGTAGGCGGCCATGCCGCGCGGGCTGACCGTGGCCACGTCCGCGTGCAGCAGCCCCGCGCCGGCCAGCTCGCGCAGCACGAAGCCGGGGCCGCCGGCGGCCTGGAACTGGTTCACGTCCGCGCTGCCGTTGGGGTACACGCGCGCCAGCAGCGGCACCACGTGCGACAGCTCGGCGAAGTCGGTCCAGTCGATCGTGATGCCCGCCGAGCGCGCCACGGCCACCCAGTGGATCAGGTGGTTGGTGGAGCCGCCGGTGGCCAGCAGCGCGATCATCGCGTTGACGATGGCCCGCTCGTCCACCAGGTGGCCGATGGGCAGGTCACGCTGCGCCCGCGTCATGGACAGCACCGCGGCCACGGCCTCCTGCGTCAGCTTCGTGCGCAGGCCGTCGTGGGGGTGCACGAAGGCCGCGCCGGGCACGTGCAGGCCCATCGCCTCCAGCAGCATCTGGTTGGAGTTGGCCGTGCCGTAGAACGTGCAGGTGCCCGCGCCGTGGTACGACGCGCTCTCGGCCGCCAGCAGCTCGGCGCGGCCCACCAGGCCCTGCGCCGCCTGCTCGCGCACCCGGGTCTTCTCGTTGTTGGACAGGCCGGTGGACATCGGCCCGCCCGGCACGAACACCACCGGCAGGTGGCCGAAGTGCAGCGCACCGATCAGCAGGCCGGGCACGATCTTGTCGCAGATGCCCAGCATCAGCGCCGCGTCGAACACGTCGTGCGACAGCGCGATGGCCGTGCCCATGGCGATGGTGTCCCGCGAGAACAGGGACAGCTCCATCCCTTCCGCGCCCTGCGTCACGCCGTCGCACATCGCCGGCACGCCACCCGCCACCTGGGCCGTGGCGCCCAGCGCACGGGCCGCCTCGCGGATCACGGCCGGGAAGCCCTCGTACGGCTGGTGCGCCGAGAGCATATCGTTGTACGCCGTGACGATGCCGATGTTGGGCGCGCGCTCGGCCACGACCCGCAGCTTGTCGTTCGCGGGCAGCGCCGCGAACGCGTGGGCGACGTTGGCGCAGCCCATGCGATCGGCGCCTCGCGGGCGGGCGCGCAGCGCGTCCACGCGCGCCAGGTAATCGGTACGCGCAGCAGCGCTGCGCTGGCGGATGCGCCGGGTGACGGCGTCGATGACGGGGTGGAGCTGGACCATGGCGACGGCAATGGGCGAAGGGCGCGCCCGGTGATGTAACCGACCCATAGCGTATCACGTAACTTCGTTACATGCCCGGTGTCCTTCCAAACCGCTGTCGGCATCCGGGGCTCTCCCGCGGCCCGTCACGGCGACAGGCGCGCCTAACCAATAACCGCAGCGGACACAAGCTGGGAATGCTCTTGCTGCGCCCGGCCGGAGGCAGGGGCACAGTGCGCGGGCCGCGAGGGAGATCCCTTCGCGGTATACCCCTACCACCTACCCGTATCCAAGGGAAGCACAAACATGAACCGCAAGACCTCCGCCATCGCCGCACTCGTCCTGGCCGCCGCCGCTGGCGCCGCCGCCGCGCACAACAACAACCAGTCGCTGTACGCCCAGGCCGACGCCGCCGCCATGGCCCTGACCGGCATGGTCGCCAACCCCAGCTCCGTCACCATCAACGGCCGCGGCGGCCTGTACTACTCGCGCAATGTCCAGGTGACGAACTACGGCCCCGGATTCGCCAGCAACCTGAACGCCTCGCTGGTGCACCAGTACGGCAACGTCGGCTGGCTCAGCACCGGCAGCGACACGTGCACCGGCGCGACGCTGGCCGTCGGTGGCAGCTGCAACGTGCAGATCACGTTCGACGCCGGTTGCCCGAAGGCCGGCGCGACCGTGTCCAACCTCGTGGTCACGTCGACGTCGATGGCCACGCTGACCGTGCAGGTCGTGGGCAACACGGCCGCCGGCATCTGCCAGTAAGCTGACGTGAACGGGGCCGGGTCCGCGACCTGGCCCCGTCGGGCGGTGCCCCGCGCCGCTCAGCGCGTGACGACCGACGCCGGGGCGATGTCGCCCAGGCGCGCCCGCAGCGCGGCCAGGTCCTCGACCGTGTCGATGTCCACCAGCACGCCCGGGTCGTCCAGCTCCACCGCCGCGGTGGGGTAGCGGGCCAGGAGGCGCCGCGCACCTTCGTCGCCGTGCAGGTGCACCAGCTCGGAGAACATCTCGGCCCCGAATCCCACCGGGTGCCCGCGACGGCCGCGGTGCTGCGCGTAGGCGATGGGCAGCTGGTCCAGCGCTGCCGCCACGGCCACCAGGCTGGACGGCCGCACGAGCGGCATGTCGCCCGGCAGCACCAGCCAGCCCGACGCGCGGGCATGGCCCGCGACGCCGGCGGCGATGGAATCGCCCATACCCATGGCCGTATGCGACGCCGGAGCGATCTCGATGATGTCGCGTGCCGGCAGCATGTCCGCGATCGACGGCACGGCTTGCAGGATCGCCGGTGTCACCACCGCGACAACCGGCATGCCCGTGGCGATGGCGTTGCGCAGGGTGAGCGCCAGCACGGGGACGCCAGTGACCGGTTCGCTCAGCTTGTGCCGAGGTCCCCGGTAGCGGCTCCCTGCGCCCGCGCCCAGGACGACGATGGCCGGGGTGGTTTGCATGATGGGTTCTTGGGCGGTGCCTGCCAGCCAACGAGAGGGCCACCGCCTGGTTTCTTGAACCCCGAGAATCGGTGCGTGAGGCGCTTTCATCCAGTGGGAGCATCCCCTAAGGCGTTCCCCTACACTCGTCTTCATGGATGACATCGCCCGCCTGCGCAAGAGCTACGAACGCGCCGAACTCGACGAATCCGCCAGCCATGCGGATCCCTTGCAGCAGTTCACGCGCTGGCTCGACGAAGCCCTCGCCGCGCAGGTGCCCGAACCCAACGCCATGACGCTTGCCACGGTGGGCGACGACGGCCGCCCGTCCACGCGCATCGTGCTCATCAAGGGCATCGACCCGCGCGGCCTGGCCTGGTTCACCAATTACGACAGCCGCAAGGGCCACGAGCTGGCGGCACATCCGTTCGCCGCGCTGCAGTTCCACTGGGTGGAGCTGGAACGGGTCGTCCGCATCGAGGGGCGCGTCGAGCGCGTGTCGGCCGAGGAGTCCGACGCGTACTTCGCCTCGCGCCCGCTGGACTCGCGCATCGGGGCCTGGGCGTCGCCGCAGAGCCAGGTGATCGCGTCGCGCGCGGTGCTCGTGGCCAACGCCGCGCGATACGGCCTGCAGTACGCGCTGAACCCGCCGCGTCCGCCGCATTGGGGCGGTTATCGCCTGGTGCCCGACCGCTGGGAGTTCTGGCAGGGCAGGCCGTCGCGCCTGCACGACCGGCTGCGCTACCGGCTGGACAGCGGCGCCTGGGTGCGGGAGCGCCTGGCGCCCTGATCGCGGGGTCGCCGGGTGCTCAGGCCTTCAGCCTCGCCCGGAAGACCTTCCTGAACTTCTCGACCTTGGGCGCGATCACGGCCGCGCAGTAGCCCTGGAACGGATGCTGCGCGAAGTAGTGCTGGTGGTAGTCCTCGGCGCGCGACCAATTGGCGAGCGGGGCCACTTCCGTCACCACGCCGCCGCCCATCGCCTCCTGCGCCTCGGCCAGCACCGCCTGGATCGTGGGCAACTGGGCCTCGCTCGCGTAGTAGATGCCCGAGCGGTACTGCGTGCCGACGTCGTTGCCCTGGCGGTTCAGCTGGGTCGGGTCGTGGGTGGCGAAGAAGATGCGCAGCACGTCGGCCAGCGGCAGGCGCGCTGGGTCGAAGCGCACGCGCACCACTTCGGCGTGGCCCGTGTCGCCGCGGCACACCTGCTCGTAGGTGGGCGACATCGCGTGGCCGTTGCTGTAGCCGGAGACGACGTCGAACACGCCCTCCACCTGCTCGAAGACGGCCTCGACGCACCAGAAGCAGCCGCCTCCCAGCGTGATGGTCTCCAACGCGAGCGTGGCGGGGTTGGCCACGGGCACCGCGCGCGACGCGATCACCTGGCGCTGCGGCGACGCCCAGGCCCCGATGCGCGAGTCCAGCGGGCGCGAGGCGAAGTAC
>FTBV01002387.1_pt1 | contig 27796 bp, 23 predicted proteins | sample 1639281 | NCBI WGS metagenome assembly FTBV01 (sample SAMEA3914864, study PRJEB12502) | metagenome | biome: forest; material: soil | place: USA | collected 2012-03-12 | depth 0.3 m | reverse complement strand
GTGCCACACCATCTTGTTGGAGGTGCTGGTGCCGTTGGTGACGAAGAAGCAGTGGTCGGCGTTGAAGATGCGCGCCGCGTTGTTCTCGCTCTCGGCCACCGGGCCGGTGTGGTCCAGCAGCTGGCCCAGCTCCTCGACCGAGTTGCACACGTCGGCGCGCAGCATGTTCTCGCCGAAGAACTGGTGGAACATCTGCCCCACCGGGCTCTTCAGGAACGCCACGCCGCCCGAGTGCCCGGGGCAGTGCCACGAGTACGAGCCGTCCTGCGCGTAGTCCATCAGCGCCTTGAAGAACGGCGGCGCCAGGCCATCCAGGTAGCTGCGCGACTCGCGGATGATGTGGCGCGCCACGAACTCCGGCGTGTCCTCGAACATGTGGATGAAGCCGTGCAGCTCGCGCAGGATGTCGTTGGGCAGGTGCTGCGACGTGCGCGTCTCGCCGTAGATGTAGATCGGGATGTCCGGGTTGCGGAACCGGATCTCCTGGATGAATTTCCGCAGGTTCAGCACCGCCGGGTCCAGCTCCGGGCCGGGCGTGAACTCCTCGTCGTCGATCGACAGGATGAACGCGGAGGCGCGGCTCTGCTGCTGCGCGAACTGCGACAGGTCGCCGTAGCTGGTGACGCCCAGCACCTCGGCCCCCTCCTTCTCGATGGCATCCGCCAACGCACGGATGCCCAGCCCCGACGTGTTCTCGGAGCGGTAGTCTTCGTCGATGATGACGATGGGGAAGCGGAAGCGGTGCATGGCGCGCCCGCGCTCGTGGCGCGGTCCGGACGGAGGGTGAAAGGACGGTCGGGCCGGCGGAAAGGACGCGAGTGTAGGGCCGAAAGGCTTTCGCCTGGATGACGTGGCGATGTTCGGGCGCCCACGCCGCCGTGGCGCGGCGGGCAAGCCACGGGCCAGGGCTGCCTGCGGCGCGAGGCGTCATCGCTCGCCCGCGCGCCTTGTGGAACCCTCGTCCAGTTAGGCTAGAATCGTTGGCTGTTCACCGGAGGGGTGGATGAGCGGTTTAAGTCGCACGCCTGGAAAGCGTGTGTGGGCTAATCCCCACCGCGGGTTCGAATCCCGCCCCCTCCGCCAGACGATCCACGCAACGGGCCCTTCGGGCCCGTTGTCATTTGGAGAACGGTCGCCTGGTTGCACGAGCAGCCTGCGCCGCCCTCGACCCGCAGACGCTGCTGCTCCGCCAGCCGGCATCGCGCCGGGGCTCGCGCCACGAGGCGCGCGTTCGCCCGCTCGCACACGCGCGACGCCCATGGCACCATGACGCACGGCCCCGCTGCCATCCATTCGCCGAGGAAACGTTCCCCCATGATCCATCGCCTCCGTCTTGCCGTTCCGCTGCTGGCCCTGGGCGCGCTCGGCGCCGTCGCGCATGCCGCCTCCGATGCGGCCTCCGCGCCGGTGGCCGCGGTGCTCGCGGCGCCTGCCGCGCCAGCCGCCGAAACCACCGCGCCTGCCGCGACCCGCGAACGCCATCACGAGCACGCCGTGCCCCGCTGCGAGGCCGCGGTGGGCGACGCCATCCGCCAGGCCCGCGGCAAGCAGGCGGTGGACATCGTCTTCGCGGGCGAGGCGCCGGCCATCCACACCGAAGGCGACCAGGTGGACGTCAAGGGCGCGGGCCGCTACCGCCGCGCCGCGGGCCAGGCGCCCGTCGCCTTCCGCTACACCTGCGCCTTCGACGCGGCCAGGGGCACCACGTCCGGCGTGCTGTTCCGCGAGGCCGAAGCGCCGGCTGCGCCCGCCGCGCTGCCCGTATGGCAGGCCGACCTGACCAAGCTCTCCCCCGAAGCCTGCGAGAGCGCCGCGGCGGCGTCCGTGCAGGCGGCGCATCCGCGCGCCACCGGCATCGTCTTCGACGGCAACAACCGCAAGCTGGAGCCCGGCGCGGACGGCGGCACGGCCCTCAGCGGCAGCGGTCGCATGATCCGCTCCCCGGGCCTGGCCCCCAGCGGGTTCCGCTACCGCTGCGAGTTCGACGCCCAGGGGCGCGTGGCCGGGGCCCGCACGTTCGACTGAAGACACCATGAAAAAGGCCGCCCGGAGGCGGCCTTCGCATCGGCGCGGAGCGCGAGGCTGTGACGTGCTCAGTGCACCACGGCCAGCTGGTCGCGCTTGTCGCCCTTGTACGTGTACAGGGTCAGCGCGCCATTCTTGATGTCGCCCTTCTCGTCGAACGAGATCGTGCCCGTCACGCCCTTGTAGCCGGAGGTCTTCGCCAGGACCGGCAGGTACTTGGCGGGATCGGCCGAGCCGGCCTTCTGCATGGCCTGGGCCATCACCATCGTGGCGTCGTAGACGTACGGCGCGTAGATCTGCACTTCCACGCCGAACTTCTTCTTGTAGCGGTCGCGGAACTGGTCCATGGCCGCCTTCTGGGAGGCGTCCACGCCACCCGCCTCGGCGCAGTACACCATGCTGTCGGCCATGCCGCCACCGGCCAGCTTGGGGAGGTCGGCCGTGCAGATGCCGTCGCCGCCGACGACCTTGGCGGTGATGCCGAGCTGCTTCATCTGCCGCACCATCGGCCCAGCCACGGCGTCCATGCCGCCATAGAAGATCACGTCGGGCTTGGCGGCCTTGGCGGAAGTCAGGATGGCGGTGAGGTCGGTGGCCTTGTCGTTGGTGAACTCGCGCTTGGCGATGGTGCCGCCGGCGGCCTTCACGGCCTTCTCGAACTCGTTGGCGACGCCCTGGCCATAGGCCGTGCGGTCGTCGACGATCACGAAGGTCTTGCCCTTCAGCTCCTTCACGGCGTAGTTGCCGAGCGTGGAACCCAGGTGCACGTCGTCCGCCACCACGCGGAAGGCGGTCTTGAAGCCCTGGCGCGTGTAGGTGGGGTTGGTGGCCGACGGCGAGATCTGCGGGATGCCGGCTTCCATGTAGATCTTGGAAGCGGGAATCGTGGTGCCGGAGTTCAAGTGCCCGATGACGCCGTTGACCTTCATGTCGACCAGCTTCTGGGCGACCGCGGTGCCCTGCTTCGGGTCGGCCGCATCATCTTCGGCTTCCAGTTCGAACTTGGCCTTCTTGCCGCCGATCATCACGCCCTTGGCGTTCAGGTCCTCGATGGCCAGTCGCGCGCCGTTCTCGTTGTCCTTGCCCAAGTGCGAGATGGCGCCGCTGACCGGGCCCACGTGGCCGATCTTGACGAGCAGGTCTTCCGCGAACGCGGTGCCGGCCATCATCGCGACGGCCGCGGCGACGACCATGTTCAGTTTCACTTGCATGTACGAACCTCCGGTTGGGGTGAGTTGAGTCATACGTCTTGTCCGGTATCTCAACGGCCGGAAAGATACTCCAAAAAACGTGGGCGACAGGGGCTGGTTCGCGGGGTTTTCCCGTAGGGGGCACAGCGGGTTTCCACATCGGCCGCAGGAAGGGACGCGCACAGGCTCGCAAGGCAGAATGAACGATCCGCACCTCGCGCCCGCGCACCAGCCGCCCGCCCATCATGGACCGTCGTTCCGCCCTCTCCCGCCGCCTCGCCGCCACGCTGGCGATGCTCCTTGCCGTCACGGGCGCTCACGCGCAGGAGGGCCCGCAGCAACTGCCGTCGATCGACCTCAGCGCGGGCATGTACGTGATCCACGCGGAGCTCGCGCAATCCGAGCGCGAGCGCGAGATCGGCCTGATGTTCCGGCAGGCGATGGCGCCGCAGAACGGCATGCTGTTCGTGTTCGAGGAGCCGGGCGTGCAGTGCTTCTGGATGCGCAACACGCTGATCCCGCTGTCGGCCGCGTTCGTGGCGGACGACGGACGCATCGTCAACATCGAGGACATGGCGCCCAAGACGGAGGTGTCCCATTGCTCGCACGAGCCGGTGCGCTTCGTGCTGGAGATGAACAAGGGCTGGTTCGCCAAGAAGGGCTTCAAGGCGGGGTCGAAGCTCGGCGGCGCGCCGTTCAGGAGATGACGGCCCCCACGCTCCCGCTGGTCGCTGCCCCCCGTGGGGGCTCATGCAGCGGACTGGCAGAGCCAGCTCCGCGCATGGACCTTGTGTGGGCCTGCGGCCGGCCCGATCTCGTCAGCCGAAGTTCTTTTCCGCGAACTTCCAGTTGACCAGGGACGTCAGGAACGTCTCGACGAACTTCGGCCGCAGGTTGCGGTGGTCGATGTAGTAGGCGTGTTCCCACACGTCGATCGTCATCAGCGCCGTGTCGGCGGTGGTGAGCGGGGTGCCGGCGGCGCCCATGTTGACGATGTCGACCGAGCCGTCGGCCTTCTTCACCAGCCACGTCCAGCCCGAGCCGAAGTTGCCCACGGCGGACTTGGTGAAAGCTTCCTTGAACGCGGCGTACGAGCCCCACTTGGCGTTGATCGCGTCGGCCAGCTTGCCCGTGGGCTCGGCGCCGCCGCCCGGGGTCATGCAGTTCCAGAAGAAGGTGTGGTTCCACACCTGCGCGGCGTTGTTGTAGATGCCGCCGGAGGCCTTCTTGACGATGTCCTCGAGCGACATCGACTCGAACTCGGTGCCCTTCTGCAGGTTGTTCAGGTTCACGACGTAGGCGTTGTGGTGCTTGTCGTGGTGGTACTCGAGCGTCTCCTTGCTCATGTGCGGGGCAAGCGCATCGTGGGCGTACGGCAGCGGCGGCAGGGTGTGTTCCATGCGGAGTCCTTTCGGGGGTCTGGGGAATGCGAAAGCGGGGCGATTGTAGGCACGGGGCCAGAAGGCTCAGACGTCCGCGGGGGCATCCGTCGCGCCCGGGCCGGCGGCCGTGCCCTGGCGCGCGTCCGGGCCGGCCTCGGCGCGCACCTGCTCGACGCGCAGGCCCGCCTCGCCGTCGCGGAACACCGCCGTGACGAGCTCGCCGCGCTGCAACCGCGCCGCCGATTGCAACGGGGCGCCCTGTGCATCCTGCACCCACGCGAAACCACGCTCGAGCACGCGCCGCGGGTCCAGCGCCGAGAGCCGGTGGGCCAGGCCCGACAGCCGCTCGCGCGCAGGCGTGAACGCGCGGTCGCCCGCGCGCACCAGCCGCGCCGCGGACGCGTCCAGGCGTTGCCTCGCCAGCGCCACCTCGCGGTCCGCGCCCCGGGCCAGCCGCGGGCCCGCCGCGTCCAGCGCCTGGCGGCGCCGCGCCACCTGCGTCCCCAGCGCGGCCTGCAGGCGGCCCTGCAGCCCCTGCTGCTGGCGCCGCGCCTGCGCCAGGGCCTGCGACGGCCGCAGCAGCCGCAGCGCCAGCGTATCCACCTGCTGCGCGCCCGCGTGCAGGCGATGCTCCACGCGGCGGCGCATGCGCTGCGCCAGCGCGCCCAGGTCGGCCAGCAGCGCGTCGCGCACGGGGGCCACGCGCTCGGCCGCGGCGGTGGGCGTGGCCGCCCGCAGGTCGGCGGCCAGGTCCGCCAGCGTCACGTCGGTCTCGTGGCCCACGCCGCTCACCACCGGCCGGCGCGCACTCGCGATCGCGCGCACCACGCGCTCGTCGTTGAAGGCCCACAGGTCCTCCAGCGAGCCGCCGCCGCGGCACACCACCAGCACGTCGGCCACGTCGTGCCGGTCGGCCGCGGCGAGGGCCGCCACCAGCGCGGGCGGCGCCTCCGGGCCCTGCACCAGCGCGGGATACACCACCACCGCCACGTGCGGCGCGCGCCGCCGCAGCGCGGCCACCACGTCGTGCAGCGCGGCGCCGGCCAGCGACGTCACCACGCCCACGGTGCGCGGATGCGTGGGCAGCGGCCGCTTGCGCTCGTCGTCGAACAGGCCCGCGGCGGCCAGCCGCGCCTTGAGCCGCAGGAACTCCTCGTAGAGCGTGCCCGCGCCCACCCGCGAGATGGCCTCCACCACCATCTGCAGCTCGCCGCGCGCCTCGTACACGGCCAGGCGGCCCCGCAGCTCCACCTGCAGGCCCTCCTGCCACGGCACGGTGGACATCGACGCCGCGCGCCGGAACATCGCGCAGCGCAGCAGGCCGCCGGCGCCACTGCCGTCCTTGAGCGTGAAGTAGACGTGGCCGCTGCCGGCGCGCACCACGCCCGACAACTCGCCGCGCACGGTGACGGCGCCGAAGCGCGCGGCCAGCGCGTCGCCCGCGGCCTGCAGCAGCCCGCCGACGGTCCACACCATGGCGGGCCGCGCCCCCGGCGCGCCCGGCGTGCCGGTCATCGCCACGACAGGCCTTCCCGGCCCAGCGTCGCCCTAGCACAACCGTGCCGGACCGCCCCGCGCCAACCCGGCCGCGGCGCTGGTGCAAACCCTAGTACTCCACAGACGGGCGCCGTGGCACCCATGGACGTGAATCCCGTCACGGCGCTGTCATTCTTCGACAAGTGCTTGATTTCAAACGATTTTTTCGTGCTCATTTTTTAAGCAACCTGTTCTGAAGCGCCAGAATTCGCGGGTTTGGCGCGGGTGCCGCCGGGTTACCCACAAAGTTTTCCACAGATCGTGTGGATGGCCCGGCGCCGGATTCACCCGCCGAACCGCGCGGAATCCCACTGCCGGCTCGCGCCATAATCCGCGTTTGCGTTTGGGACACCTGAAGGGGTTGAATTGCTGACGATCTTGCAAGCGGCCGGTTGGCCGATCGTGCCGCTCATTCTGTGCTCGGTGGCGGCCCTGGCCCTCGTGATCGAGCGTTTCATGGCGCTGCGCACGTCGCGCGTCGCGCCCGACTACCTGCTGCCCGAAGTCATCGCCGTCACCCGCAACGGCCTGCCGGCGCCCGATGTCATCGCCAAGCTGGCCGACAACTCCCTGCTGGGCGGCGTGCTGGCGTCCGGCCTGAAGCTGCTGGCGGTGGACCCGCGCGCCAACGAGTCCGCGCTGCGCCTCACCTTCGAGTTCGCCGGACGCAGCGCCGCGCACCGCATGGAGCGCTACCTGAACACGCTCGGCACCATCGCCGCCGCGGCACCGCTGCTGGGCCTGTTCGGCACGGTGGTGGGCATGATCGAGATCTTCGGCTCGCAGGGCGCCACGGGCAGCACCAATCCCGCCGAGCTGGCGCACGGCATCTCCGTCGCGCTGTACAACACGGCGCTGGGCCTGATGGTGGCCATCCCGTCGCTGATGTTCTACCGCTATTTCCGCGGCCGCATCGACGACTACCTGCACACGCTGGAGCAATCGGCCGAGCAGCTGCTGAATCAGCTGGTGCGCCTGAACGGCGGCCGCACGCAGACGCGGAGCGGCGACGCATGAACTTCCGCAAGCCGCGCCCCGAGGATCCGGAGATCAACCTGATCCCGTTCATCGACGTGCTGCTGGTGATCCTCATCTTCCTGATGCTGAGCACCACCTACTCGAAGTTCACCGAGCTGCAGGTGGCCCTGCCCGTCGCCAACGCCGACGCGCCGCGCGACCGCCCCGCGGAAATCATCGTGGCCGTCGCCGCCGACGGCCGCTACACGGTGGACCACCAGGCCGTCGACGGCCGCAACGTCGAGCTGCTGGTGGCGGCCCTGCGCGCGGCCGCCGAGCAGCGCAAGGACCCCACGGTCATCATCTCGGCCGATGCCACGTCCACGCACCAGTCGGTGGTCAACGTGCTGGACGCCGCGCGGCGCGTCGGCCTGAACCGGCTGACGTTCGCGGCGCAGGTGCCGGCCGCCGGCACCGCCACGCCCTGAGCGGCGCCTCCTGGCCGTGACGATCGCCAACGCGTTCGGCCGCTGGCTCGAGCGCGCATGGTGGCGGCCTCGGCCGGGCCTGTTCGCGGGGGCGATGTCACCCCTCGCCGCGTGGGTGGCGCACGTCGCATCCACGCGCCGCCGTCAGGCGGAATCGTCCTCCGCCCCCCGCGCCGCGCGCCTGCGCGTGCCGGTGATCGTGGTCGGCAACGTCATCGTCGGCGGCGCCGGCAAGACCCCCACCGTCATCGCCCTCGTGCACCTGCTGCGCACCTGGGGCTGGACGCCTGGCATCGTCAGTCGCGGCTACGGCCGCGCCGGCTCGGCGCCCGTGCTGCTGGATGCGACCCGCGGCCACGCGCCGCCCGGTGCGGCGCAGGCCGGCGACGAGCCGCTGCTGATGCACCGCCGCACCGGCGCGCCGGTGGCCATCGCCCGCGCACGGCTCGAGGCCGCCCAGCGCCTGCTGGCCGCCCGCCCCGACGTCGACGTGATCGTGGCCGATGACGGCCTGCAGCACCACGCGCTGCCGCGCGACGTCGAGGTGGTGGTGTTCGATGGCCGCGGCCTCGGCAACGGCCGCGTGCTGCCCGCGGGCCCGCTGCGCGAGCCGCTCGGGGCCTTGTGGCCGCACCCTCCTGGGTCTGGCGCGCACGCGTCCGACCAGCCCGCCGCCAGTCTTTCCGGTCAGCACGCCGCCAGGCATCCCGGCGCCCCCACCACCGCGGTCCCCAGCGCCCCGCCGCGCCTGGTGGTGCTGAACGGCCCCTGGCCGTCCCCGCCCGCGCACCCCCTGCCCGCCGCCGCGGCCCACGTGTCGTGGCCCGCGCGGCGCGAGCTCGCGGGCGCGGCGTCCCTGGCCGACTGGGCCGCCGGGGCACCGCCCTCGCGCGCGACGCTGGACGCGCTGCGAGGCCGTCCGCTGCTGGCCGCGGCGGGCATCGGCCACCCGCAGCGCTTCTTCGACATGCTGGCCGATGCGGGCGTGCCCGCGCAGCCGCTGCCCCTGCCCGACCATGCGTCGTTCGACCCCCTGCCCTGGCCCGCCGGCACGGCCGACGTGGTGGTCACGGAGAAGGACGCCGTCAAGCTCGCGGGCCGGCCGCTCGGCGGCACGCGCGCGTGGGTCGTGACGTTAGACTTCGCCTTCGACCCCGGCTTCGAGCAGGCGCTGCGCCAGGCCCTGCCTGCGCCCCCGGCCCGCCTACCCACGACTCCAGGATGATCCCGCCCCATGACCGTTGACCACCGGTTGCTCGCCATGCTCGTCTGCCCCCTCTGCAAGGGCCCGCTCGTGGCCGGCCCGCAGTCGGACGGCAGGCTCGCCGAGCTGCACTGCCGCGTCGACCGCCTGGCCTTCCCGATCCACGACGGCATCCCGGTGATGCTGGAGGCCGAGGCGCGCGCCCTGCCAGCCGACGACGCCACATCCGCCCCGGCGGCGCCCGCGGCAGGCGGCGGCGCGCCCTGATCGAATGCGCTGCGCACGCACTGGTCGCACGCACTGGTCGCACGCACTGGTCGCACGCACTGGTCGCACGCCCGATCGCACGCACTGATCGCACGCCCTCGTCGTGCGCCCTGGCCACACGTCACTGATCGCACCATGACCTTCCACGTGCTCATCCCGGCCCGCATGGCCTCCACGCGGCTGCCGGACAAGCCGCTCGCCGACCTGGCCGGCCTGCCGATGGTGGTGCGCGTGGCGCGCCGCGTGGCGGCCGCGGGCGCGCGCAGCGTCACGGTGGCCTGCGACGACGAGCGCGTGCGCGCCGCCTGCCAGCAGCACGGCGTGGCCGTCGTGATGACCCGCGCCGATCACCCGAGCGGCAGCGATCGCCTGGCCGAGGCCTGTGCCCTGCTGGGCCTGGACGGCACGGACATCGTCGTGAACGTGCAGGGCGACGAGCCGCTGATCGATCCCGCGCTGGTGCGCCAGTGCGCCACGCTGCTCGAGACGGACGCGCAGGCGGTCGTGGCCACGGCCGCGCATGCCATCCACGACGTCTCCGACTTCACCAACCCGAACGTCGTGAAGGTGGTGCTGGACGCCCGCTTCCGCGCGCTGTACTTCAGCCGCGCGCCGCTGCCCTGGTGGCGCGATGCGTCGCAGCCGGGCGCGCCCGCGTTGCCCGCCGGCGCGCTGCGCCACATCGGCCTGTATGCCTATCGCGCGGGCTACCTGCGCGGCTTCCCCACGCTGGCCCCCGCACCGCTGGAGCAGCTGGAATCGCTGGAGCAGCTGCGCGTGCTGTGGCACGGCGGCGGCATCGTCGTGCACGTGGCCGACCAGGCGCCGCCCGCAGGCGTCGACACGCCGGAAGACCTGGCGCGCGTGCGCGCGTTCCTGGCCGGCGGCGCGGCCTGAATCGCCGCAGCGGCGGCCTGCGGGCGTCAGTCTTGCGTCGGGGGACGCATGCTAAGCTCCATGCAAGGCAAGCACACACGATAACGACGGACCTCAGAGGCAAGACATGAGATTGATCCTTTTGGGCGCGCCGGGCGCCGGCAAGGGCACGCAAGCGTCCTTCATCTGCCAGCGCTACGGCATCCCGCAGATCTCCACGGGCGACATGCTGCGCGCCGCGGTGAAGGCCGGTACCCCCCTGGGTATCAGCGCCAAGCAGGTGATGGATGCCGGCGGCCTGGTCAGCGACGACCTGATCATCGCGCTCGTCAAAGAACGCATCGCCCAGCCCGATTGCGCCAATGGCTTCCTCTTCGACGGCTTCCCCCGCACCATCCCGCAGGCCGACGCGATGAAGGCCGCCGGGGTCAAGCTGGACCTGGTGCTCGAGATCGACGTGCCCGATTCGGCCATCATCGAGCGCATGAGCGGCCGCCGCACGCACTCGGGCTCGGGCCGCAGCTACCACGTGCGCTTCAACCCGCCCAAGGCCGAGGGCCTGGACGACGTCACGGGCGAGCCCCTGGTGCAGCGCGAGGACGACCGCGAGGAGACCGTGCGCAAGCGCCTGGAGGTCTACCAGACCCAGACCCGCCCGCTGGTGGACTACTACTCGCAATGGGCCGCCACGGGCGACGCCCAGGCGCCGCGCTACCGCAAGATCAGCGGCACCGGCACGGTCGAGGAGATCACGGCACGCGCGCTCGAGGCGCTGTCCTCCTGACCGGATGATCCGCGGCCCGGCACGCACCGGGCTTTTTGCGAAGGCGGCCGCGGGCCGCCTTTTTCATGCGCGACAATTGACGTTTACGTCAACGTCAACCGCGGCGCCACCCTCCCCCTGGCCCCGCACCCGAGGAGTGCACATGGAAATTTCAGGCAAGGTCTTCATCGTCACGGGCGCGGCCTCGGGCCTGGGCGAAGGCACGGCGCGCATGCTGGTCGCCAACGGTGGCCGCGTGGTCGTGGCGGACGTCCAGGAGGACAAGGGCCGCGCGCTGGCGCAGGAACTGGGCGGCACGTTCGTGCGCTGCGACGTCACGCAGGAAGCCGACGGCCGCGCCGCCGTGCAGGCCGCCACCGCCCTGGGCAAGCTGATGGGGTTGGTGAACTGCGCCGGCATCGCGCCGGCGTCGCGCACCGTGGGCAAGACGGGCGCGCACGCGCTGGACCTGTTCTCGAAGGTGGTGACGGTCAACCTGATCGGCAGCTTCAACATGATCCGCCTGGCGGCGGAAGCGATGAGCGCCAACGAGCCCGAGCCCACCGGCGAGCGCGGCGTGCTGGTGAGCACCGCCAGCGTCGCGGCCTACGACGGCCAGATCGGCCAGGCCGCGTATTCCGCCAGCAAGGGCGGCATCGTGGGCATGACGCTGCCCATCGCCCGCGACCTGGCCAAGACCGGCATCCGCAACATGACTATCGCGCCGGGCATCTTCGGCACGCCGATGCTGTTCGGCATGCCCCAGGAGGTGCAGGACGCGCTGGCCGCCAGCGTGCCCTTCCCGAGCCGCCTGGGCCGGCCGGAGGACTACGCCCGGCTGGTGCACCAGATCGTCACGAACGACATGCTCAATGGGGAGGTGATCCGCCTGGACGGCGCGATCCGGCTGGCACCGAAGTGACGCGCCGGGCACGCGCACGCGCCGTGCGCTGCTGAGCGATGACAAAGGGCGCCCGAGGGCGCCCTTTGCATGAGGCATGGCCGCCGCGTGGCGGCAGGATGCCGGAGTCAGTCGTTGCCGCGACCTTGCTGGGCGGTACCCCCCCGCAGGCCGCTCAGCACGGCAGCGGGATCGGCGGTCTGCACGTTGCTGACGCCGGCTTGCCCCGGATCGCGGTGGGCTATGTTGGAGCCCGTCTGCGCATCGTTGTGGTCGCGCATCTTGGATTCGTCCAGCGGGCGCATGGCGCAACCGGTGGCGGCCACGAGGCTGACGGCGGCGGCCAGCAGGCCGATCGAGCGAATGGACATTCTTGTTCCCCTCTGAGGTTGGATGTGACAGCTGAGGTGCCGATTCTGGCGCGACTGCGGGGCACCAGGCAAACCTTGGGAAACCCGTAGGGCAGGAACCCCAAGAAAAAGGCCGGCAAGGCCCGGGGCGCGTGCCCCGGTACTTGCCGGCCTCCAGCCGGTCAGGCGCCAGTGGATTTACTGGAACTTGTAGCCGACGCGAGCGTAGATCATGCGGCCACGGGGATCCGTGAACTGCGCGTCGTAGCCCGTCTGGAAGTTGGCTTCCGTACGCGACAGCGGGGGATCCTGGTTGAACATGTTCTTGATGCCCAGGTTCAGGTCCAGACCCTTCATCGCCTTCCAGCCGACCAGGCCGTCGTACGTGACGTACGCCTTGACGCGACGGGTTTCCGGATAGGTCGTGCCGTTCACTTCGCCCTCGGACGTGAAGTCCTGGTAGCTCGAGGTGAAGTTCTGCGTCATGCTGACGCTGAACGGGCCGTGCACCAGGCCGACGTTCAGCGCATGGCGCCAACGGGGCGCCGGGCCGAAGTCGAGGTACTTGCCGGCGTCGCTGGTTTCCGGCAGGCCAGCGTACTGGTAGCCGTGGGTCAGGACGTACGTGCCTTCCAGCGACGCGTTGAACAGGCCGATGGCACCGAACTTCTCCTTGTACGTCAGGCTCAGGTCGAGGCCGGACGAGAAGAAGCGCGACGTGTTCGCGAAGGGCGTGAACACGTAGCAGATCGGGTCGTTGACCGCGTTCGGGTCGTTGGCAGTGGCGCCAATGCCCAGGCCGCCTTCGCCGCAGCTGCTCGCATCGAACTTCGTGGGGTCGTAGCGGTAGATCGTGTTTTCCAGGTCGTTGTTCAGGATGTTGAACTCGGACGCGGCCTGGATGGCCTGCTTGATCTCGACGTTCCAGTAGTCCAGGGTCGCGTTGAACGCGCCGGCGGGCTGGAACGAGAAGCCCAGGGCGAACTGGCGCGACTTCTCGGGGCTCAGGTGGGTGTCACCACCGTTGGCCGAGGGCAGCTGCACGTTGCACTCCGTGTCCTGGTCGACCGTGTTGTTGATCGGCACGCCGTTCGGGCAGCGGATCGGGTCGGACCAGTTGGCGGCCGTGTTGTTGCCGGACGTGAAGGGACGCAGGTTCTCGAACAGCGCCGGAGCGCGGTAGCCCTTGCCGACCGAGGCGCGGAACAGCAGTTCCTTCAGCGGCTGGAAGCGGATGGCCGCCTTCGGGCTGAACGCGCTGAACGACGTGCCGAAGTTGTTCTTGTACTTGTCGTAGCGGCCAGCCAGGTCCAGCTCGAACGACTTGGTGAACGGCAGTTCGGTCTCGAAGTACAGGCCGTCGACGTGGCGGCTGCCCGCGACGGACGGGATCGGGCCGGCACCGCCGACCTGGTCACCGGACGCCAGCACCGGGTAGGAGATCTGGTTCAGGTACTCGTGGCGCAGCTCGCCGCCGAAGGCGACGCCGATGCCACCACCAGCCAGCTGGCCGATCTCACGCGAGACGCGCAGGTCGAGGACGTTGGACGTGGACGCAGCCGACTGCTCCGGGCCGGTGATCAGCGCGGAATTGAGCAAGGCCTGCGATTCGTCGTCCTGGGAGCCGAACACGTTGATCTCACCGGCGTTGACCAGCGGGGTCAGCTTGGCGTAGCTGAACTGGCCCGGGCCGAAGGAGATCGTGCCCGAGTTGGTCGTGCGCGTGAAGGCGGTGTCGTAGTCCCACTCGCCCAGCGTGCCCTTGAAGCCGGCCAGCAGGCGGTTCGTGGTCTGGTCGGTCAGGTCGGTACGGCCGCCACCGGCCACCGTCCGCCACGTGCCCGACAGCGGGCCGGTGGGGGTGACGGTGATGTCGCTGGCAGCGGTGGTGTCCGCCGCCACGACCGTGCCGTCGGGCATGACGTAGCCAGCGGGCAGCGGGGTGCCGGCCGGGACGATGATGCTGGTCGGGTAGAAGCGGCCACCGACCGGGTACACCATGGTCTTGGTGTAGGGCGCGGGCGAGTACGTGGCCTGGATGTGGTCACGAACGCGCATGCCTTCGACGATGAACTGGTTGTTCTCGTCGAGCTGGGCCACGAAGCGGCCCGTGAAGTTCGTGTGGTTCTGCTTCGGGATCAGGTCGATGAACTTGACGTAGTCCGTGCCGCAGTTGGTGGCGTTGGTGACGACCAGCGCGAATTCGGGGTTGTCGCAGCCGTTGTAGCGGTACGGGTTGATCGAGGGGACCGTGCCACCCGTGCCGTACTGGTTGCCGTTCGAATCCGTGAAGTTCAGGTTCGGGATGCCGTTGCGGGGCGAGGCCTTGTTGATGCCCAGCGAGTCCACGACGGCCGAGGCGGCGAAGTCGCGGTCCTTGGCCTTCAGCTGCTGGTCGTACTCCGAGTACGCCGTCATGAAGACGTTGAAGCGGTCCTTCACCAGGTCGCCGAAGCCGCCCGCGGCGCTCAGCGTGTGGATGTTGCCGCCACCTTGGGTGGTGTGCGTGGTGTAGCCCGAGATCTCGGCGCCCGTGAAGTCCTTGCGCGTGATGAAGTTGATCACGCCGGCGACGGCGTCGGCGCCGTACACGGCGGACGCGCCGTCACGCAGCACTTCGACGCGCTCGATGGCCGACAGCGGGATCGAGTTCAGGTCGACCGGGCTGTTGTTGAAGGCGTAGTTGGCGACGCGGCGGCCGTTCAGCAGCACCAGCGTGTACTTGGAACCCAGGTTGCGCAGGTTGGCCGTGGAGGCGACGCCCGTGGCACCGATGTTCTGCGTGACCGACAGGCCGCCGAAGTTGGACGGGATCAGGTTGACGAGGTCGGCAGCCGTGGTGGCGCCCGTACGCTCGATGTCGTCCTTGGACAGCGTCGTGACCGGGAGGGCCGTTTCGCTGGAGATCCGCTTGATCGACGAGCCGGTGATTTCGACGCGCTGGACGCCGGAGTTGGCATCCTGGGCGAAGGCGCCGGGGGCGGCCAGCAGCGTGCCGCCGAACGCCACGAGAAGACTTGTGCAGATCTTCGTTCGTTGGAACATGAAGTCCCTCCTGAGGGGGTGGAAAGGTTGAATCAGATTGACCCAGCTTTGAAGCAAGCCACTCGCCGGTTTGTGAACGGCAGATGAACGGACCACGAAAGCTTGTCAAAAGATTCTCCCTGAACCGGCATCGGGACACCCACTTGGAAACCCCATTTCGCCGTTTTCCCTAGGAAAACTGTTGCGTGAAAGCAATGGTTACCAGCCGAGCCGGCGCGCGCGCGACGCGGGCCGGCGATTTACCGGGCGCTTTGTCACGGTCGCCCGCCGGTTCGCGGCGCGCGCAACTGTCGCCCGCGGGCCGATTCCCGACGGCGATGTCCGGGTTTTCCAGGGCCTCGGCCCGCGGCGCCGGCCAGTCCCCTAGACAGGTGCAGCCAGGTGCAGATCAGCCGGGCAGCTCGAGGCGTGGCACCGAATCGATCAGGTTGCGCGTGTAGGCATCGCGCGGGCGCTCCAGCACGGCCGCACAGGCGCCCTGCTCGACGATGCGGCCGCCGCGCATCACCGCCACGCGGTCGGCGATGTAGGCCACCACCCCGATGTTGTGGGTGATGAACAGGTACGACACGCCCAGTTCCGCCTGCAGGTCGCGCAGCAGGTTGAGGATCTGGGCCTGGACGGACACATCCAGCGCAGACGTGGGCTCGTCGCAGACGATCAGCCGCGGCCGCACCGCCAGCGCGCGGGCGATGGCGATGCGCTGGCGCTGGCCGCCCGAGAACTCGTGCGGGTAGCGCGCGAGCGCGTCCCGCCGCAGGCCCACCTGGTCCACCAGCTGCTCGATGCGCGCGCGGCGCGCGGCCGCGGCCAGGCCCGGATCGAGCGCGACCAGCCCCTCCTCCAGGATGTCCAGCACGCGCATGCGGGGGTTCAAGGAGGCGAACGGGTCCTGGAAGATGATCTGGATGTCGCGCCGCGCCTGCGTGAGCGCGGCGCCCTGCAGGTCGAACAGGTTGCGCCCGTCCAGCACGGCCCGGCCCGACATCGTGGCCTGGTGGCGCAGCAGCTGAACGATCGCCTTGCCGGTGGTGGTCTTGCCGCAGCCCGACTCGCCCACCAGCGCCAGCGTCTCGCCGCGATCGACGTGGAACGAGATGCCGTCCACCGCGTTGAACATCACGGGTTGGCGCTGCAGCAGGCCCTGGCGCAGGGCGAAGCGCACGCGCAGGTCCTGCACGTCCAGCAGTGGTGCGGCCGCGGGCGCGCCGGGCGCACCGGAGGCACCGGACGCACCTGGGGCCCCGGCGGCATCGCCGGCTCCCGGGATGCGCGAGGCCGCACCTGCGGCCCCCAGCGCGACGGACGGCGGCGGCGCGAGCGGCGCATGCGCGGCGCCCGGCACGTACAGCAGGCAGCGCACGCAGTGCGCATGGCCGTCGCGGTCGCGCTCGCCGACCTCCTCCAGCGCCGGTGCGGTGCCGGCGCACTGGGCCATCACGCGGTCGCAGCGCGGCGCGAAGCGGCAACCGTGGAACGCCTGCGTGAGGGGCGGCACCGTGCCGGGGATGGCCTGCAGCGCGTGGCCGCGCCGGCGCGCGTCGGGCAGCGCGCGCAGCAGCGCCCGCGCGTAAGGGTGCTTGGGCGCCGAGAAGAACTCGGCCGCCGGCGCCACCTCGATGATCTGGCCCGCATACATCAGCGCCACGCGGTGCGCCATGCCGGCCACCACCGCCAGGTCGTGCGTGATCAGCAGCAGGCCCAGGCCCTGCTCCTGCTGCAGTTGCTTCAGCAGGTCCAGCACCTGGGCCTGGATGGTGACGTCCAGCGCGGTGGTGGGCTCGTCGGCCACCAGGAAATCGGGCTCGGTGGCCAGCGTCATCGCGATCATCACGCGCTGCTTCTGGCCGCCGCTCATGCGGAACGGGTAGTCGTCGATGCGGCGCTCGGGCTCGGGGATGCCCACCTTGCGCAGCCACTCCACGGCCTTCGCGCGCGCGGCGGCGCCGCGCAGCTCGGTGTGGGCCTGGATGGCCTCCACCAGCTGGTCGCCCACGCGCATCACGGGGTTCAGGCTGGTGGACGGCTCCTGGAAGATCATGCCGATGCGCCCGCCGCGCACGCGCCGCATGGCGGCCTCGGGCAGCGCCAGCAGGTCCTCGCGGTCCAGGCGCACCTCGCCGCCCATCACGATGGCGCTCTCGGGCAGCAGGCGCATCAGCGCGAGCGCGGTCATGCTCTTGCCGCAGCCCGACTCGCCCACCAGCGCGAAGGTCTCGCCGCGGTCGATGGCCATGGTCAGGCCGTCGATGGCCTTCACCAGGCCCGCGTCGGAATCGAGGGCGACCCGCAGGTCCTGTGTCTGCAGCATCGGGACCTCAAACGGCCTTGGGCTTGTGGCGCACGAGGCGCGCGCGGAACGCGCTGGCGCGCGGGTCGAAGGCATCGCGCACGCCGTCGGCGAAGAGGTTGGCGGCCAGCACCACGGCCACCATGAAGCCGAACGCGGCGGCGAAGCTCCACCACACCACGGGGTCGAGGCTCATCTCCTTGCGCGACAGGTTGATCATGCCGCCGAAGCTGTTCATCGACGGGTCCACGCCCACGCCCACGTACGACAGCACGGCCTCGTAGAGGATCAGCGACGAGAAGTCGAGCACCGTGACGATCAGCATCAGGTGCGCGACGTTGGGGAAGATGTGGCGCAGCATGATGCGCGTGTGCGAGACGCCGAACGCGTTGGCGGCCTGCACGAAATCGAGCTCGCGCAGCTTCAACGTCTCGCCGCGCAGCAGCCGGCACAGGCCCGCCCAGCCGGTGAGGCCCAGCACCGTGCACAGCAGGAACAGCTTGACGTCGCTGCGCTCCACGCCGGTCTCGAACAGGCCGGGGTGCTTGTCCAGGAACACCTGCATCATCAGCACGCATGCCGCGATCAGCAGCACGTTGGGCACGGAGCTGAGCACCGTGTAGAGGTACTGGATCGCCTCGTCCACCCAGCCGCGGAAGTAGCCGGCCATCACGCCCAGCACCACGGCCAGGGGCAAGGTGGCCACCGTGGCCAGCGCCCCGATGACGAAGGCGGTGCGGATGCTCTTGAGCGCCTGGTACAGCACGTCGTTGCCCGTGGTGTCGGTGCCCAGCACGTGGTACGCGCCGGCCAGCGACTGGACGGCGCCGATCAGCAGTGCCAGCACCGTCACCGTCCACAGCACGCTGCGCCAGGGGATCTCGCCCTGGTCGCGGAAGACGCTGCCGGCCGCGTCCCAGAACGAGGCGCGGCGGCTGCGGGCGATCAGCGCGAACAGCACCACGGCCGCGAGCACGGCCCCGCCCAGCCCGCGCAGCAGCCCCATGCCGGCGCGCACGGTGACGTCGCTCGCCCACTGGTGCTCGGGGTCGGACAGGTGCGAGCCACCGTGCTTCAGGCGAGGCGCCACGCGCTCCAGGTGGCCGTTGACGGTCTGCGTCTCCTTGCGGTAGCTGAGGTAGGACAGCGGCCGCGAGTACGTGACCTCGCGCGAGTCCACCAGGTCGGACAGCACGGCATCGAGCAGCGACAGCGTGCGCGTGTCGTAGGCCACGGCGTTGCCGGGCGAGCCGGCCGCCTGCGCCAGCAGGGGCCGGTAGTGCAGGCTGTCCACCAGCGTGATGGCCAGGCACAGCGCCAGCAGCACGGCCGACGACAGCGCGGGCGCGTCGCGGAAGACCTTGCGCCACGTGGCGACCAGGTTGGGGCTGCGCAGGACGGCCACGGCATAGACCACGAGCGCGGCCACCATCGACCAGACGGCGGCGTCGGTCCAGAGCAGGACGAATTTCGGCATGGTGCTCCCGTCGTCCTCAGGCCAGCCGCACGCGCGGGTCGGCCCACGTGTAGGCGATGTCGATCAGCACGAAGGTGGCGATGTACAGCAGCGAGCCGACGAACACCATCGTGCGCACGACCGCGAAGTCCTGCTTGGTGATGGCGTCGATGACGTACGCGCCCAGGCCCGGGATGCCGAAGAAGCTCTCGAACACCAGGCTGCCCAGGAACACGTACGGCAGGTACGACCCCGCGCTGGTGATGATGGGGATGAGCGCGTTGCGCAGCACGTGGCGGAACAGCACCACCATCTCCGGCAGGCCCTTCGCGCGCGCGGTACGCACGTAGTCCTTGCCGATCTCCTCCAGGAACATCGCGCGGTACAGCCGCGCCTCGCCGCCCAGGCGGGCGAGCAGGGACAGCACGATGGGCAGCACCAGGAACTTGACCGCGTCGAACCCGGGCTGGAAGCCCGAGATGGGCGCGATCTTCAGCACCCGCGAGAAGAGGAACTGCCCCACGATGATGTAGAACAGGCTGGAGATGGACAGCATCACCACGCACACCACCACGCCCCAGAAATCCAGCCGCGAATGGCGGAACATCACCAGCAGCAGCGCGAACGCCGTGCTGGCGACCACCTGCAGGATGAACAGCGGCAGCGCGAGCGACAGGCTGGCCGACATGCGGTGCACCACCTCGTGGCCGATGTCGCCCGCGCTCTCGGCGTCGCTGCGGCCGAACTTCAGCTCGAACAGCGACACGGAGCGGTCCCAGAAGATGGTGTCCGTGGCCTGCTCGGCGCCCTGCCTGGCGGGGTTCCACCACAGCGGCTTGTCGTAGCCGCGCTCGGCCTTCCACTTGTCGATCAGGTCCTGCGTGATGTGCTTGCCGCCGATGTTCAGGCGCGCCATGTCGTCGGGCGTGTTGACCGAGAAGAACAGGAAGAACGTGGCCAGGTTGACGCCCAGCAGGATGAGCGCGCCGTAGATCGTTCGCCGCAGGATGTAGGACAGCATCGGGTTACCGGGTTCAGGACACGCGCGTGGCAGGGGCGCCCAGCACCTCGCCGCGGGCGTTGGTGCGCTCGCGCCGGCGGAAGGCGCGCACGGCCAGCAGCAGCAGGCCGGCGGTCACCAGCAGCAGGCCCACCATCGGCCACCACACCGGGCGGTTCCAGGCCGCCATGCGCGCCTTGCGCTCGGCCACGTCCAGCCGCAGGTAGCGGCCGTGGTCGCGGATCAGCACGCAGGGCTTGGAGTTGTGGACCCAGTGCTGGACGGCGGCGTCGGTGTAGGGGAAGAAGCCCCAGCTCCACACCGCGTCGTCGCGCAGCATGGCCACCATGCGGTCGATCAGCGCCTGCTTGGCCGGGCCGTCCTCCTGCATGCGCATCTGCACGAACAGCTTGTCGTACTCGGGGTTGATGTAGTTCTGCGTGTTCTCGCCGTCCGACACGCTCTTGGCGTTGGGGCCGTAGAACAGGATCAGGAAGTTCTCCGCGTCCGGGTAGTCGGCGTTCCAGCCCGTCCAGAACACCTGGTGCTTGCCCTTGCGCACCTTGTCCTGGAACGAGCTGTTGTCGGTGGCGCGCACCTCGAGCTGGATGTTGAGCTTGGCGAACTGCCGCACCACCCACTCGATCTCCACCTTGCGCTCCGGCGTGGGCAGCGCGTAGAAGTCGTAGTTCAGCACCAGCGGCGCGCCGGTGGCGGCGTCGCGGCCTTCGGGGTAGCCCGCCTCCACCATCAGGCGCCGCGCCTCGTCCAGCGAGCGCTTGACCACCCGGCCGTCCACCAGCTTGTGCGTGACCGCGTTGAGGCCCTCGGGCGTGCCCTCGCGCGATCCGAAGATGCCCTTCGGGATGGGCCCCATGGCCGTCGCGCCGGCCTTGTCCGGGAAGATCTTGGAGTACTCGTCCCAGTCCATGGCGATGCCGATGGCCTGGCGCAGCTTGCGGTTGCGCACCTGCTGCTCGGGCGTGGCGCCCTTGCCGATCACCGGGTCCAGCATGTTGAACGCCAGCACGTAGCTGTTGACGTCGTCGAAGCGATCGAGGCGGAAGCCCTTGTCGTCGTACTCCTTGCGCACGGCCTCGCTGTCCTGCTTGGCCACGTAGTAGTCGAGGCCCGTGTCGGTGCGCTCGAACACCTCGAGGTCGTAGAAGCCCTGGCGGAACTTGGCACGCTGCGGCGCCTTCTCGCGCTCCACGTTGATGACGATCCTGTCGACGAAGGGCGTCTTGCGGCCGCAATCGTCCAGCAGGCCCGCCTCGCGGTCCCCCGGCTCGCCCTCGCAGGGATAGGGCTCGCCGCGGTAGTTCGGGTTGCGCGCCATCACGTGCACGCGGTCCTTCTCGTACACGGTCATCATGAACGGGCCGGTGCCCACCGGCCAGCGGTCCATCGACAGGCCCACCGCCGACATGCCGGGCTGCGCGTAGAAGGCGTCGGCCTCCCACGGGAACGGGGCCAGGAAGGTGGTGGCCATCCAGTAGTTCCACTGCGGGTACTTGCCCTTCAGGCGCACCCGGAACGTGTACTTGTCGGGCGCGGACGCGCCGGCCAGCGGCCACTTGCGGAAGTCGAGGAAGGGCTTGTCGGTGGCCGACGGCGACAGGCCCGCCATCAGCTTGGCGTCCTCCGCCTTGATCAGCGCGCCGTATTCCTTCAGCCCCATCACGTACTCGGAGAAGATGCCGTAGATGGGCGTGGTGATGCGCGTGGTGGCGTGGCGCTTGAGCGCGTAGACGAAGTCCTCCGCCACCATCTCGCGCGTGCCCTGGTGCTCGAACTGGTCGGGCCGGTCGCGGTTGCCCAGGTCGCCGGGGCGCAGGTCGTGGTAGTAGTAATGGCCCTGCGCATCCTGCGCGAACGCGGGGGACGGCGCGTACATCACGCCGTGCTTCAGCGGCACGTCGTAGACGCTCTCGGCCACCTGCTCGCCGGGGGCGTCGTCGGGCAGCACGTGGCCGTCCTTGTCCAGCAGCACGGGCTTGGCCACGGACTCGGCGGCCTTGCCCATCAGCTCGTACGGGCGCTTCAGGTAGTGGTAGCCGTAGGGCGGCTCCATCAGCTGGTAGGTGAACGCGGCGTCGTTGGTCCAGTAGCCCGCGGTGGGGTCCAGGTGGTGCGGCGAGTTCTCCTGCGCGGCGGCGTAGAGCGTGTTGCCGTCCTGCGCGCCGATGCCCCACGGGTTGTTGTCGCACGCGGACAGCACCAGCGCGACGCACAGCGTCGCAGCCAGCCGCAGGACCGCAGGAAGACTCACACCGCGCATGCGGACTCCAGACTCGGGCACCGTCTCGCGGGACCGCGCGGACAAGGCGGCTGGACTCACGACAACGACAAGGGACAAGGATGGCCCGCAGCGGCGCGGCGGCTCGTGGCCACCGCGTCAAGGTGACGGGCGCAGAAATTCTAGGGGGGTGACGACCCGGCGACGCTAGGGGTTTTCGACCCCTGCTGCAGTGCAGCAATGCCCCGGCCGGGCTGCGCGCTTCAGTGGTCGTGGTCCGCCCAGCCGACGAACGCATCGCGGCCCTGAACGGCGAGCGTGACGTCGATGCCGAAGGGCACGGTCACCTTGGTGGGCACGTGCCCCATCGGGAAGCCGGTGAGGATGGGCGTGCGCGTGACCGTGCGCAAGTGCGCGACGCAGGATTTCAGGGTGTAGCCGCGGTCCAGGGGCGACTTCTTCCAGTCGCTGAACGCCCCCAGCACCACCGCCTTCTGCGCGTCCAGCACGCCCGCCTGGTGCAGCTGCAGCAGCATGCGCTCCACCCGGTACGGGTGCTCGGCCACGTCCTCCAGCAGCAGGATGCCGCCCTTCACCTTCGGCCAGTGCGGCGTGCCCAGCAGCGAGCACAGCATCGTGAGGTTGCCGCCCCAGCTGCGGCCATGGACGTCCAGGCCGTCGGCCCCGGCCTCGGTGCGGAAGCCCACCGCCTCCAGGGCACCGCTCATCGCCTCGACGAAGCAGTCGGGCGTGATCTCGTCCAGCGTCTCGCGACCGAAATCGTCGGCCGCGTGCGGACCCCACCAGCTGGGCGCCCTGGCGTGCGTGATCAGGCCCATCTGCAGCGCGGTCTGGTCGCTGTAGCCGACGAAGCGCGTGCCGCGCGACACGGCCTGCTTCAGCAGGGGCCAGTCGATGCGGTCGAGCAGGCGCGTGAGGCCGTAGCCGCCGCGCGTGGCCATCGCGATGGTGGGCGCGCCGGCCGCGACGCGGTGCAATGCGGCGAGGCGGCTGTCGTCGTCGCCCGCGAACCGCTGGTGCTTCGCCGTCGCCGAGGGATCGAGGGTGACGTCGAAGCCGTAGCCCTTCAGGCGCCTGGCGGCCAGGCGCAGCGGGGCCGCGGTGGGCATCACGCCCGAGGGCGCGTAGATGGTGAGCGATGTCATGGGCGGGGAAGGGGAAAGAAGGCGGCGGCGGCCGCGGGCGACAGCTCGCCCTCGACCTCGATGGCGAAGCCGACCGGCAGCACCTCGACCTCCTCGGCCAGGCCGACGGGGATGGCGGCGGCGTCGTCCGCGTCGATGTGGGTGTCGAAGTTGGTGTCGGTGTCGGTGTCGACCACGTCCACGCGCAGGGCGAAGGGGTTGGCGGCGAGCGCGGACACGCCGGCCCGCGCGGGGGCGTACGCGGCCGCGGCGCCGGACGCGCCCTCGCGCGCGCGGCGCGCGGCGGCGTCGGCCTTCTGCTGGGCGCGCCGCTCGGAGAAGAACGCGCGCAGCGACGCGCCGCAGGGCTCGGACAGGCAACCGCCCTGCACCCGCGTCTGGTGGTTGAGCTGCGCGATGCCGAAGAGGTCCACCACCGAGCCGGCCGCGCCGGTCTTGGGGTCGAACGCGCCGAACACCACGCGCTTGAAGCGGGCGTGCATCAGCGCCATCGCGCACATGGCGCACGGCTCCAGCGTGACGTAGAGCGTGCAGTCGGGCAGCCGGTAGTTGCCCACCAGCGTGGCGGCGTGGCGCAACGCCACCAGCTCGGCATGCGCCGTGGGATCGTGCGTGGTGATCGGGCGGTTGTAGCCCGTGGCCACCACGCGCGCCACGCCGTCGGCGCCCTCGCGCACGATGACCGCGCCCACCGGCACCTCGCCCACCAGCCAGGCGTTCTCGGCCTGGTCCATGGCCAGGCGCATGGCCTGCTCGTCGGCGGGCGAGAAGGCGGCGGGCACCGCCGCGCCCGGCGCCTCAACGGGCATCGGCGGCCTCGGCCTGGCTGGCGCGCTGGCTGGCGGCCTGGTTGACCGCGTCCTGGTACTGCTGCACCACCGGCTGGCTGGCGGCCGTGGCGCCCGGCACGTACCCCGACGGCGGCGCGCTGGCGGCGGCGCCCACGCGGGACCCCAGGCCGCTGGCCCGCAGCTGGTGGCGCACCAGCAGGCCGACGATGCCCAGCACGATGACGAGCGACAGGAGCGTGAAGGTGGCGCGCATGGCAGGCATCCTCGGGCAGGGGACCGATCAGGCCGTCATTCCCATTCGATGGTGGCGGGCGGCTTGGACGACACGTCGTAGGTGACGCGGTTGATGCCGCGCACCTCGTTGATGATGCGGCCGGACACTTTCTTCAGCAACGCGTACGGCAGCTCGGCCCAGTCCGCCGTCATGAAATCGCTGGTCTGCACGGCGCGCAGCGCCACGACGTAGTCGTAGGTGCGGCCGTCGCCCATCACGCCCACGCTCTTCACGGGCAGGAACACCGCGAACGCCTGGCTGGTCAGCGCGTACCAGGACTTGCCGGTGGCCGGGTCGAGCGTGTCGCGCAGCTCCTCGATGAAGATGGCATCCGCGCGGCGCAGCAGGTCGGCGTAGTCGCGCTTGACCTCGCCCAGGATGCGCACGCCCAGGCCCGGGCCGGGGAACGGGTGGCGATACACCATCTCGGGCGGCAGGCCCAGGGCCACGCCCAGCTCGCGCACCTCGTCCTTGAACAGGTCGCGCAGCGGCTCCAGCAGCTTCAGGCCCAGCGTCTCGGGCAGGCCGCCCACGTTGTGGTGGCTCTTGATCGTGGTGGCCTTCTTGGTCTTGGCGCCGCCCGACTCGATCACGTCCGGGTAGATGGTGCCCTGCGCCAGCCACTTGGCGTTGGACAGCTTGCGCGCCTCGGCCTGGAACACCTCGACGAACTCGCGGCCGATGATCTTGCGCTTGGCCTCCGGGTCGGTGACGCCGGCCAGGTGTCCGAGGAACTGCGCGCTGGCATCCACCGCGATCACCTTGGCGTGCAGGCGGCCGACGAACATGTCCATCACCATCCTGCCCTCGTCCAGGCGCAGCAGGCCGTGGTCGACGAACACGCAGGTGAGCTGGTCGCCGATCGCGCGGTGGATCAGCGCCGCGGCCACGCTGGAATCGACGCCGCCGGACAGGCCCAGGATGACCTCCTCGTCGCCCACCTGTTCCTTGATGCGCGCCACCGCCTCGGCGATGTGGTCCTTCATCACCCAGTCGGGCTTCGCGCCCGCGATCTGCAGGACGAAGCGCTCCAGCATCTGGCGGCCCTGCACGGTGTGCGTCACCTCGGGATGGAACTGCACCGCGTAGTAGCCGCGCGCCTCGTCGGCCATGCCGGCGATCGGGCAGCTGGGCGTGGACGCCATCAGCTTGAAGCCCGGCGGCAGCTGCGTGACCTTGTCGCCGTGGCTCATCCACACCTTCAGCATGCCGTGGCCCTCGGGCGTCGCGAAGTCCTGCAGGCCCTCCAGCAGCTTCGTGTGGCCGTGCGCGCGCACCTCGGCGTAGCCGAACTCGCGGTGCGTGCTGGCCTCCACCTGGCCGCCGTTCTGCACGGTCATCGTGAACATGCCGTAGCAGATGCCCAGCACCGGCACGCCCAGGTCCCACACGGCCTGCGGCGCGCGAAGGTCGTGCTCCTCGTACGTGCTGGCATGGCTGCCCGACAGGATGATGCCCTTGGGCGCGAACTCGCGGATGAACGCGTCGCTCACGTCGTTGGGGTGGATCTCGCAGTACACGTGCGCCTCGCGCACGCGGCGCGCGATCAGCTGGGTGACCTGGGAGCCGAAGTCGAGGATGAGGATCTTGTCGTGCATGGCAGCGGGGCTGGGGAGGTTGCGATTCGGGGGGTCAGGCGGCCGTGGCGGGCGCACGATCGCGCTCGCGTTCGCGGCGCAGGCGCGCGAAGTGGACGGCGGCGATGGCGGTGGCCAGCATCAGCAGGACGGCGCCGAGGTAGTACGGCGCGCCCACGCGCCAGTCGGTGCGCGGCAGGTGCGCCACCGGGGCCAGCAGCAGCGGGCCGATGATCGGGGCCAGCACCATCATCAGGCTGGACAGGCCGCTGACGGCGCCCATGGTCTGGCCCTGCGACTTGGGGTCGGCGGCGTTGGACACCACCGTCTGCGCGGCCGCGCCGGACGCGAAGCCCACCACGTTGGCGAAGATCGCGGCGTACATCATCCAGGGCTCGGTGGCGGCGCCCCACACCAGGTAGCACAGGGACGACGACAGCATGCCCGCCATCATCAGCCGCTCCGGCCCCATCCAGCGGGTGAAGCGGCCGGCCAGCACGCCCTGGCCGAACACCGACATGGCGCCCACGGCGAACAGCGACCAGCCGATGTGCTCGGGGTTCCAGCCGAACTTCAGGCCCGTGTACAGCGACCACGTGGTGTGCAGCAGGAACTGCGCGAGGCTGCCCAGCGCGATGACCACCAGCAGCGCACCCACGCCCTTCAGCTCGAACAGGTGCATCAGCGAGCCGATGGGGTTGGCGCGCGCCCAGCTGAAGGGGCGGCGGCGGTCCAGGGGCAGCGATTCGGGCAGCACGAAGAAGCCGTAGAGCCCGTTGCAGATGGCGAGCGAGCCCGAGAGGTAGAACGGCGCGCGCAGGCCGTAGCGCCCGCCCAGGATGCCGCCGATCACCGGGCCCAGGATGAACCCGAGGCCGAACATCGCGCCCAGCATGCCGTAGCGCTTGCCGCGCTCCTCGGGCGGCGTGATGTCGGCCACGTAGGCGTTGGCGATGGCCGCGTTCGCGTTCATCGCGCCGCTGAAGAGGCGCACCGCGATCAGCATCCAGAACTGCGTGGCCAGCGCCGTGACGAAGAACGACACGGCCAGGCCCGTGAAGCCCATCAGCAGCACGGGCCGCCGGCCGAAGCGATCGGACAGCGCGCCCAGCACCGGCGCGCCCAGGAAGTTGGCCACGGCGAATGCGGTGGCCACCGTGGTGTACGCGGCCACCTGCTCGCCCGCCGTGCGCGCGAACGTGCCCACCAACTGCGGCAGCACGGGGATGATCAGCCCGACCGACACCATGTCGATCAGCACGGTGAGCATGATGAAGCCCATGGCGGCCTGGCGCGGGCCGGGGGCAGCCTTCTGGTCGTTCTCGAAGCTGGAGGAAGTGTTCACGATCTGGGTTCTGAAACGACAACCGCCCGGCAGGGAAACCGGGCGGTAAGCGGGGCCAGCCGGCCGCAGGCCCGATCAAGCCGCTTGCGCGGAGCTGGCTCTGCCAATCCGCTGCAAGAACCCCCTCGGGGGGCAGCGACCGGCGACCACGCCGGCCAGCGAACCCGTCCGTTGGGGAGCGTGGGGGTCGTCAATCTGCTCTGTAGTTGGGAGCTTCCTTCGTGATCTGCACGTCGTGCACGTGGCTCTCGCGGATGCCCGCGGAGGTGATCTCCACGAACTCCGCGCGGCTGCGCATGTCGTCGATCGTGGCGCACCCGCAGTAGCCCATGGAGGCACGCAGGCCGCCGGCCATCTGGAAGAGGATGTTGACCACCGACCCCTTGTAGGGCACCCGGCCCTCGATGCCTTCCGGCACGAGCTTGTCCTGGTTGGGGTTGGCGTTCTCGTCGTTCTCCTGGAAGTACCGGTCGGCCGAGCCGGCCTTCATGGCGCCGATCGAGCCCATGCCGCGGTAGCTCTTGTAGCTGCGGCCCTGGAACAGGATCACTTCGCCCGGCGCTTCCTCCGTGCCCGCGAACATGCCGCCCATCATGACGGTGCTGGCACCGGCGGCGATGGCCTTGGCGATGTCGCCCGAGTAGCGGATGCCGCCGTCGCCGATCAGCGGCACG
>FTBV01001245.1_pt1 | contig 28121 bp, 16 predicted proteins | sample 1639281 | NCBI WGS metagenome assembly FTBV01 (sample SAMEA3914864, study PRJEB12502) | metagenome | biome: forest; material: soil | place: USA | collected 2012-03-12 | depth 0.3 m | reverse complement strand
GCCGAACCAGGCGCCGAAGCCGGCCAGCAGCTTGAAGTCGCCTTCGCCCATGCCGATATGCCCGCGCACCAGTTCATAGGCGCGCGCCACGGCCCACAGGAAGAGGTAGCCGGCGACGGCGCCGAGCACCGCATCGCGCAGCGGCACGAAGCTGCCGTCCAGGTTGACCAGGAGGCCCAGCCACAGCAGCGGATAGGTGAGGTCGTCCGGCAGTTCCTTGTGGTCGACGTCGATCAGGGTCATCGAGATCAGCAGATAGGTGAAGACCAGCGCCGCCAGGCCCACCCAGCCGCTGCCGAAATGCCAGACCAGCAGCCCGGACAGGATGCCGCTGACCGCCTCGACGATCGGATAGCGGGCCGAGATCGGCGCCTTGCAATTGCTGCACTTGCCGCGCAGGACCAGCCAGCTGACGATCGGGATGTTTTCCAGCGCCGTGATCTGGTGGCCGCAATGCGGGCAGGCCGACCTCGGCACCATCAGGTTGTAGCGCTCCGGGAAGGGCAGCGGCTTGCCTTCCTTGTCCGCGATGTAGTTGTCGATCTCGCGCTGGCGCATGATCGGCAGGCGGTGCACGACCACGTTCAGGAAGCTGCCGATCAGCAGGCCGAAGATGGCTGCCGCGATGGCCGGGATCAGGCTGGCGGGCGCGGCGAATAAGAGGGTGTCCGAGTACATGGCGGGCGTGGCAAGAAAGGTTGATTCCGTGAATCAACCTATTCTATGGGGTTTTGCCGGCTTTGGGCAGGCAAAACGTGGCTGCAGTCAACGGCCGTCGCGGCGGGCGAACAATTTACCGACCCGCAGGTCGCCGTCATGGCTGAGGTGGTTGTTATCCCGGTACATCAAGCGGCCATCGATCATCGCCCGGCATTCGTGTTCGTCGCACAAGGCTTCGGAGGCGCGGAACCATTCGACCCGGGGGAACTCGCGCTCGATCTGCCTGCGCACCTGCTCGTGGCCGGCGATCTCCTTGTCCCAGGCGGCGCGCGGGATGGCGCATGGCGACGTGGTGGCCGAGGATGCGACGCCCGCGCGCTTGATGCAGGAGCGCGGATCGAAGGGCAGCACCGGCACGTCTTCCATCACGATCACGCGCTTGCCTGCGGCGAGGAAGCGGCGATAGGTGTCGCGCGCGGCGTCGACGACGAACCTGGCGTCGGCATAGAGCTTCAGGTGGGACGCGAACACGACCGTCTTCACCGACGGCGTGTTCATGGCCAGTTCGAGCATCGGCTGGGTCGCTTTCTGGTAGGGGTCGTCGCCCGGCGGCAGGCCCCAGTAGGGATGGCGGGTGCCGAGGAAGAGCAGGTTCTCGCCCTTGCTCTTGTAGTACTCGGTGAGCCCGGCCACGACGTGGAAGGCGTGGCTGTCGCCGAGCAGCACCACGGTCGGTTCGCGGTCCGGCCAGGCCAGCAGGCAGTATTCGTAGTCCGTCGCGAAACCGTAGCGCTGCTTGCAGGCGGCGGCGTTGGCCTTGTCCTCGACGATGACCAGGGCCTTCTGGTTGGCCAGGTTGTCCTGGATCGGTGCGCGTTGCGGCAGCCCCTCCTGCCGGTACAGCCAGCCGCCGGCCAGGGCAATGCAGGCCATCAGCACGCACAGCAGCGCCACGATGGCGCGGCCGCGGCGCACGGCAAAGCGCCGCAGCGGCAGTTCGAGCAGGCGGTAGGACAGCCAGGCCAGCACGATCGCAAGCACGATGGCGGCGGCGCGGATCTTCGGCGCCGGCTGGTGCGATTCGACGATCTGCGCGAAGGACAGCAGCGGCCAGTGCCACAGGTAGAGCGGATAGCTGATCAGGCCGATCCAGACCGCGAGCCGGTTGCCCAGCACGACCCGGTTGACCCAGGCGCGCGGACCGGCGGCGATGAGCAGCACCGCCGCCGCGACTGGCACCAGCGCCCGCCAGCCCGGGAAATGCTCCTGCTTGGTGAGCGCCACGCCGAAGGCCAGCAGGGCCAGGCCGGCCAGGGCCATGCCGTTCGCTTTCCCGCCCGTCGTACCGGCGCCGGCGCCGGTGCCGCGGTGGGCGGCGCAGGCCAGCAGCGCGCCGGCCAGCAGTTCCCAGGCCCGGCTCAGCGGCGAATAGAAGGTGGCGGTGCCGTGGTGGATGACGCCGACCGCGTTCAGCACGAAGGACAGCAGCGCCAGGGCGGCGGTGACGGCCACCAGGTTGGCGCGCCGGCGCCGGGCCAGCCGCCAGGTCAGCAACAGCGTGGCCGGCCAGACGATGTAGAACTGCTCCTCGATTCCCAGCGACCACAGGTGCAGCAGGGGCTTGGTGTCGGCGCTGGTGTCGAAGTAGCCGACCTGGGCCCAGTAGAAGAAATTGGCGGAGAAGCTGGCGCCGCCGCCCACGTGCTTGCCAAGCTGCGCGTACTCGTCGGGGAACAGGGCGTACCAGCCGAAGGCGAGGCAGGCGAACATGACCGCCAGCAGCGAGGGGAAGATCCGCTTGACGCGGCGCGCATAGAAGGCGGCGATGCTGAAGCGGTCCTGCTGCAGCTCGCGCAGCAGGATGCCCGAGATCAGGAAGCCGGAAATGACGAAGAACACGTCGACGCCGATGAAGCCTCCGGGCAGCCAGGTCGGGAAGGCGTGGAACAGGACCACGGACAGCACCGCGACGGCGCGCAGGCCGTCGATGTCGGGCCGGTAGGGGAGGTGGGTGGCCACGGCAGGTGTGGCGGCCTTCGGCGCCTCGGCGACGCTCGACGCTTGGATGCTCAAGATTCAGGACCCTGGTGATGATGCAATTTTGAAATTTCCTATTGTCATCTACCAGGGCCCCCAGTGCAAGTTCAGCCGGCCTTGGCCCCCGCGAAATGCGCTTCGATCTCCTCCAGGGTCTTGCCGCGCGTCTCGGGCAGCAGGAAGGCCGCGGCCAGGAAGTACACCACCGAACAGGCCGCGCCGAAGAAGAACACCGCCGAATAGCCGTGGCGGCCGACGATGGGCAGGAACAGGGCCGCGAAGGCGGTCGAGACGAACTGGTTGATCAAGAGGGCGATGCTCATGCCGTTCGAGCGGATCCGGGTCGGCATCAGTTCCGACAGCGCCAGCCACACGCACACGCCGGGGCCGACCGCGAAGCTGGCCACGAACACGGCGATCGCCAGCGCCACCTGCCAGCCGCGTTCCGGCGGCGGCAGGGCCCCCAGGCGCGCGCTTTCGATCGTCAGCGGCGCGGCGGCGGCCGCGGCCGGATCCGGGAAGGGATTCAGGTGCAGGCGGCGGAAGGCCTTGCCCAGCACGCTGTCCGGCTGCACCGCATCGGCGCGGCGCGCCTGCAGCAGCGGCAGGGCGGGATCGTCGCTGCGCAGGGTCTGCACATTGGTGAAGGGGCCGTAGGCATAGGCCACCGTGAGGACCTGCGGCCCGGCGCCGGCGCCGGCAGCGGCGCCGAGGCGCTGCAGGGTGGCCGCATCCAGGCGCAGCGCCAGGCTGTCGTCCCTGCTCATGGCCGCCACCGCCGTGCTCACGTCGCGCTGTTGCGCCTCGGTATCGTGGAACAGCAGGCCGGCCGCCAGCGAGGCGATCACGATGCCGGCGCTGCCCAGCATCAGCAGCGACTTCCTGCCGAGGCGGTCGACCAGGAACACGGCCAGCATCGTCATCAGGGCGTTGATCACCTTGAGCATGACGTCGGCGGCGTTCGCGGTGGCGCCCGGCAGGCCGGCGCGGTCGAGGATGTTGACCACATAGGCCAGCACCGAGTTGATGCCGGTGGCCTGGGTGCAGGCCAGGATCAGGCAGGCCAGCAGGAAGGGGAAGACGTAGCGGCGCGACAGCAGCGGATCGGATGCGCTGCGGGCGGCCGGAATGCGCTGCATCTCGGCCAGTTCGAGTTCGGCCTCGGCCGGCGTGCGGGTGCGCAGCAGGGCCGCGCGTGCATCGAGGTCGCGGCCGCGGCGCGCCAGCCAGCGCGGCGACTCGGCCAGCAGCAGGCAGCCGGCGGTGAAGACGAGGCCGGGCGCCAGGCACATCCAGAAGATGGCGCGCCAGGCGTGGTCCTTGGCCGCCAGCACCTCCGCGGCGCGCAGCTGCTCGGGCAGGGCCGCCGCGGCCTGCGCGGCGGCTTCCACGCTGCGCGCCTGCACCAGCCCGATCACGGCGGCGGCCACCAGGCCCACCGTCAGCAGCAGCTGGAACAGGGCGGCGCCGCGTCCGCGCTGGCGCGCATGCAGGCACTCGGCCAGGTAGAGCGGCACGATCACGCCGATCAGGCCTCCGCTCACGCCCTGCAGCAGGCGCCCCAGCAGCAGCGGCGCGTAGCCGTCCGCCAGCGCGATCATCGGGATGCTGAGGACGAACAGGAAGCCGGACAGCGCCATCGCCGCGCGCCGTCCGATCAGGTCGGCCAGGGCGCCGGCGAACAGCGAGGACAGCACGGAGCCGAGCAGCACCGCGGCCACGATGAAGCTCAGTTCCTGGGCGCCGAGCTTCCAGGCCAGCGAGGCGGTCGATTCCAGGTAGGGCAGGGCGCCGGCGATGATGCCGACGTCGATCCCGTACAGCAGGCCGCCCATGCCGGCGATGCACAGGAGGTAGGCGGTTGAGCGGGCGGGAGAGGCGGAAAGCATGGCGGGCATCTTGGCTCCGTTAAGAAAGATCGATGGCTTCGCCTTCGACGAAGACGGCCTGCGGCTGCAGGTCGGCGTCGAGGACGACGATGTCGGCCCAGGCGCCGGGCGCCAGGCGGCCGCGCTGGTGCTCGCCCAGGTAGTCGGCCGGGAAGCGCGACAGGCGGTCGCTGGCCTCATGCAGCGGCAAGCCGATGTCGACGAAATTGCGCAGGGCCTGGTCCATGGTCAGGGCGCTGCCGGCCAGCGAGCCGCTGCCGAGCCGCACGCAGCCCTGGCACTTGAACACGCGCTGGCTGCCGAGCGCATACTCGCCGTCCGGCATGCCGGTGGCGGAGGTGGCGTCGGTCACGCCGTACAGGCGCGGGATCGCGCGCAGCGCCGCGCGCAGGGCGCCGGGACCGACGTGCTGCAGGTCGGGGATGACTTCCGCGTACTCGGCGTGCGCGAGGGCGGCGCCCACCATGCCCGGCTCGCGGTGGTGCAGGGCGCTCATGCCGTTGAACAGGTGGGTGAAGCCGGCGGCGCCGGCCTGCAGGGCGGCCAGGCCGTCCTCGTAGCTGCCGGCGCTGTGGCCGAGCTGGACCCGGATGCCCATCGCCGCCAGTTGCGGGATCAGTTCCAGGTGGCCGCCGATTTCCGGCGCCAGGGTCAGCACACGGATCGGCGCGATCGCGTGCAGCGAGCGCACCAGTTCCAGGCTGGCGGTCATGACGTCGGGCGGCTGGGCGCCCAGGCGGGCCGGGTTGATGAAGGGACCTTCCAGGTGCACGCCCAGCATGCGCGCGGCGCCGGCCGGACGTTCGCCGATCGCGCCGGCCAGGCCGCTCAAGGCCTTGCGGATCGCGGCTTCGCGCGCCGTCATGGTGGTGCCGAGCAGGGACGTGGTGCCGTGGCGCGCGTGATGGCGGGCCACCGTGGCGCCGGCGTCGCCGCCCTGCATGATGTCGACGCCGCCGGCGCCGTGCACGTGCAGGTCGACGAAGCCGGGCAGGATCCACGGTCCGCCGGCGGCGGCCGAATCCTCGCTGATGCTGGTTATGCGTTCACCGAATCGGATACTGCCTGCGATCCAGCCGTCGGGGGTGAGGATTCTGCCGTCGAGCACTCTCTATTCCGCGATATGTAATTCGATGCCCAGCTTGAGCAGCCCTTCGCGGTACTCGGGGCTGATGCCGGCATCGGTGATGATGGTATGGATCCGGTCCAGCTGCGCGATGCGGTGCAGGCTGACCCGGCCGAACTTGGAACTGTCGGTCAGGACGATGATGCGTTTGGCGCGCTCGACCATCATGCGGTTCAGGCTCGCCTCGGCCTCGTGATGGGTGGTGACGCCGAACTGCAGGTCGAGGCCGTCCACGCCCAGGAACAGCTTGTCGAAGTTGTAGACCTGCAGGCAGGCCTCGGCCTGGCTGCCCTGGAAGGACAGCGACTGCTTGCGCAGCAGGCCGCCAGTCAGGATCAGGTCGACGCCCGGCGCGTCGGCCAGTTCCCAGGCGATGTTCAGGCCATTGGTGGCGACCGTGACGCCGCTGGCGTCGAGCAGGTTACGCGCCAGGAAGATGGTGGTGGTGCCGGAGTCGATCACGATGTTGTCGCCGGCCTCCACCAGCGAGGCCGCGAAGGCGCCGATGCTCTCCTTCTGCTCGTGGTACAGGGCGTCCTTCTGGCGCATGGTCTGCTCCGGCGGCGGCACCCGCGTCAGCACGGCGCCGCCGTGGCTGCGCGTGACCAGGCCCTGGCTGCCCAGGGCGGACAGGTCGTGGCGGATGGTCACGGCCGAGACCCCGAGCTGCTCCACCAGTTCGGTCACCTGGACCGAGCCCTGGCGGGAGAGCATTTGCAGGATCGTTTCGCGGCGCTGGCTGGTATTTCGCATGGTGTCGGTCTCGGCTCGTCGGCGTTGGAAAAATGCCGAGCTTAACAGATAGCGACGGGCTTGCCGACTGCCGTCATGTTGCGGCTGCAGGCGCGCGCATACTGGGCCAGCACGAGGCCGATCCGGTGCTCCACCAGCGCCAGCGGATCGGTCGACAGGCGGCCCTGCAGCACCTCCAGGTATTGGTCCGGCAGGTACTGGCTGAGCAGGGGCAGCGGAATCTCGCGCTGGCGCAGGTTGGCGAACAGGCGCTCGACCGCGGCGGCGACCGGCAGTTCGCCCCAGTAGTAGCGGCAGCGGTCGCTGAGCGCATAGCGGCGCAGCAGGCGCTGCTCCTCGCTGCTGCCGTGATAGTGCTTGCGCCAGTGGCCGGGCTTGGCCAGCATGACCTCGTCCAGCACCTGCATCAGGCGCGAACGCTCGGTGGCCGGCACCAGTTCGTCCTCGATGCTGCACAGGGCCAGCAGGCCTTCGCGCATGGCGAAGGTGGCGGCCGGGCCGACCTTCAGGATCGCGAAGTGGTCGCGTACCATCTGGTGCAGCGCGATCTCGCGCTGGTAGTCGGTCGAGTGGGCTTCGAACACCAGGCCGGGCTGGTCGGCGATGAAGGCGGAGAGCGCGGCGGCCGGCGCCGGCGCGTAGTGCTGCACTTGGCTGTGGTCGAAATCGACGCCGGGCTGCACCACCATCGCGATCACGCGGCGCCAGGCGCCGTGCAGGCCGGCGTCGAGGAAGGCATGGCAATGCACGGACAGGGTGCGGCGCGCCGCCTCGGGGGTGGTCGGGGCGCCGGCGTCGACCAGGCTGGCCTCGCCGCCGGGAATCGGCACTTCGGTGCCGATCACGTAGACCGGCGGCGGGTGGCCGGCCGCCGCCGCGGCGGCGTCGGCGATCCGGGCCAGGCGCGCCGAGCGCTCCGCCACGATCTCGTCGGGCAGGCGTTCGGGGTCGTCGGCGCAGCGCATGCTGCAGTCGAGGTGGATCTTGTGGAAGCCGGCGGCGGCGTAGTTGGCCACCAGGGTGTCGGCATGCGCCATCGCGGTGGCGGCATCCAGTTCCTGCCAGGCGTTCGGGCCGAGGCGGTCGCCGCCCAGCACCAGCCGCTCGGCCGGGAAGTTGCGCTCGCGCGCCAGCGCCAGCACGTGCTCGCGGAACATCGCCGGCGTCATGCCGGTGTAGCCGCCGAACTGGTCGACCTGGTTCGAGGTCGCTTCGACCAGCAGCGGGGTGTCGTAGTCGGCGGCCACGCGCATGGCGGCGCCCAGCACCGTCGGGTGGCTGCAGCAGACGCTGTACAGGCCGACGGCGTCGCCGCGCCGGTGCGCCTTGACGATGTCCTGGACGGGGGAGGTCTGGTTCATGGTGTCGCGAAGCCCTTCAATTGTTGACGGATCAGGAGCGCGGCCCCGCGCACGCCGCCGGCGTCGCCGAAGCGCGGCGGCAGGACCGGCGGCGGATGGGCGCCGGCGAACAGGTGGCGGCGCAGCGCTTCCGGCAGGTCGCGGTAGAGGTGCGGCAGGTTCGAGAGGCCGCCGCCCAGCACGATCGCGTGCGGGTCGAGCCCGAGCACGACGCAGGCCAGGCCATGGGCCAGCAGGTCGAGGTGGACCTCGAGCGTGCGCCGGGCGATCTCGTCGCCGGCGTTGGCGCGCGCGGCGATGGCGAGGGGCTCGGCGCCGTCGCCGCCCAGATGGCGGTGCAGGCGCTGCATGCCGGGGCCGGACACATAGCGTTCCAGGCAGGCGGTGCGGCCGCAGGGGCAGGGGAGGAGGTCGAGGCCGTAGCGCGCGGCCAGGGCGGCCGGCAGCGGCCAGTGGCCCCATTCGCCGGCGATGCCGTTGCGGCCGCGCAGCAGGCTCCCGCCCACGCAATAGCCGGCGCCGGCACCGGTGCCGAGGATCACGCCGAACATCGTCGGCAGGCCGTCGGCGGCGCCGCCGTCGGCTTCGGACAGGGCGAAGCACTGGCAGTCGTTGCCGGTGACGACAGGCCGCGCCAGCGCGTCCTGCAGCATCGCCCGCACCTCGCGGCCGTTCAGGGCCGGCACGTTGGAGCTGAGCTGGCGGCCGCTGATGCCGTCGGTGACGCCGGGCAGGCCGATGCCGACCGGCGCCACGGCGCCCAGCGCGGCGTCGGCGCGCCGCACCAGGCCGCACACGGCGTCGGTGAAGGCGGTAATGTCTTCGCACGGGGTGGCGATGCGCTCGCGGTGCACTTCGCGCAGGCCGGCGTCGTAGCTCGCCAGCTCGATCTTGGTGCCGCCGATGTCGATGCCGTGGAAGCCTGCGGGATCAGTCATGCTCGTTTTCCCGCTCATGCGCATAAATGGTGACGCCCTGGACGACGCGGTTGACGGTGCCGCTGGCGAAAGGATTGTCGGGGCGCAGGCCGAGGCCGGCCGACTGGTGCAGGGCGTACTGTTGGGCCATCAGCAGCCACAGCGGGGCCAGCCAGGCGTCGCTCCAGTCGGGCGCGTCGGCGCCGAAATCGCCGCCCACGCCCACCGTCAGCACGCGGGCCGCCACGCCGTCGCGGCGCAGTTCGTCCAGCAGGTCGGTTTCGTAGCGGCGCGCCAGCGGCTTGCCGCTATAGAACAGCACCACCAGCGAGGCCGCGTTCAGCGCCGACTTCGGGCCGTGGCGGAAGCCCAGCGGCGTATCGGCCATGCCCAGCACGCGGCCGCCGGTCAGCTCGAGCAGCTTGAGGGCGGCTTCGCGCGCCAGCGCTTCCAGCGGGCCGCTGCCGAGGTAGGCTACGCGCTCGACCGGATGCGCGGCCAGCGCGGCGGCCGCCGGCGCCCATTGCGCCAGGGCGCGTTCCGCCGCATCCGCCAGCTGTTCGGGGCGCGCCGCGCTATCGGCATCGCCGCTCAGCACGCACAGCGCGGCCAGCAGCATGGAGGTGAAGCTGCTGGTCATCGCGAAGCCGCGGTCGCAGCTGGCGGCCGGCATCAGCAGCACGCAGGCGGCGGCGTCGTTGGCGCCGCGCACCGCCAGCGCGCCGGATGCGTTGCAGGTGATGTGGAGGAAGCGGGCGTCGGCCACGGTGGCACGCACCAGCTCGACCGCCGCCAGGCTTTCCGGGCTGTCGCCGCTGCGCGCGAAGGACACCAGCAGGGTCGGGGCGGCCGGGTCGAGGTAGAGCTCCGGATGGGTGAGCAGGCTGGTGGTGGCGATCGCGCGCACCTGGGCGGCGCAGCGTGCATTCAACTCGTCGGCGACGATCTGGCCCGCGTAGGCCGAGCTGCCGGCCCCGGTCAGGATGACGCGCTGGCGCGGATCGTCCAGGCGCTGACCGAGGAAGGCGGCGACGCGTTCCTGGTGGGCGCGCAGGCTGGCCGACAGGGCACGCCAGACCGCCGGCTGCTGGGCGATTTCCTCGGCAGTATATAAGCCGCCGATATCCTGCCAGGTGGTCGCGTCGCGTTCGAGAAGAGTGGTCATTGGGTATATGCGAAAGTATTCGGTGGAAAAATCATAAATAGTTATTTTCGAAAAGTCAAACACGAAAGATATTTCGAAAGATAATTCGCGGTTTCACGTCGGTATGCGGCTAAATAGTCACCATGCAGCCACAATCGGAAGCGAATATTGTGGCAAATTACCAACTAAACGAAAACAACATTACGAAATTTTGGTTAAACGAAAGGTTTTTGCGCCATTTTCATGCTGCTTTGCCGCGTTTTTCCGTGTTTATGGCGGTTTTTGTTGACCTTATTTATTTTTGTTTCTACATTATGCGAAACAAAACGTAATTTCGAGACACAGATGAACAAGACACCCTTCCGTTTTCGTTTCCTCGCCGGCTGCGTCCTCGCCGCCTGCGCCACCCTTGCCGTGCCGGCGCAGGCGGCCCCCCTGGGCCAGCTGCGCAGCGTCAAGGCCGGTGCCGACGGCCGTTCCTGGGACCTGCGTACCGATACCGGCGCCCACGTCCAGGTGAGCCTGGCGCGCGCCGACGTCGTGCGCATCTGGGCGGGTCCGGGCGATGCCCTGGCCGGCCCCGGCGACAAGGCCGCGCCTATCGTGGTCGGCATCCCGTCCGCCGAGGTCGCGCACACGGTCGAGGAAACGCCTTCTTATATGACGATCCGCACCGCCGCGCTGGCGCTGCGCATCGACCGCAAGCCGCTGCGCTTCACGCTCTACCGCGCCGGCGAAGAGACGCCGCTGTGGCGCGAGCTGCAGCCGCTGGACATCGGCGCCAAGCAGGCGGTGCAGGTGCTGTCCAGCGACGCCGGCGAACATTTCTTCGGCGGCGGCCAGCAGAACGGACGCTATGAATTCAAGGGCCGCGAACTGGCGGTCTCCTATTCGGGCGGCTGGGAAGAGGGCGACCGCCCGAATCCCGCGCCCTTCCTCCTCAGCTCGAAGGGCTGGGGCATGCTGCGCAATACCTGGAGCGACGGCAGCTATGACTTGCGCAACCCGGAACAGTCGGTGCTGCAGCACGCCGAGGGCCGCTTCGACGCCTATTATTTCGTCGGCAAGGACCTGCGCGGCGCGCTCGGCCTGTACACGGAATGGACCGGCCGCGCGCGCCTGCTGCCGCGCTGGGCGCTGGAATACGGCGACGCCGACTGCTACAACGACGGCGACAACGTCAAGAAGCCGGGCACGGTGCCGCAGGGCTGGAGCGACGGCCCGACCGGCAAGACCCCGGACGTGATCGACAGCGTGGCCAAGCGCTACCGCGAGCACGACATGCCGGGCGGCTGGATCCTGCCGAACGACGGCTACGGCTGCGGCTATACCTCGCTGCCCGAGACCGTGCGCGGCCTGGCCGGCTACGGTTTCCGCACCGGCCTGTGGACCGAGAACGGCGTCGACAAGATCGCCTGGGAAGTCGGCCAGGCCGGCACCCGCGTGCAGAAGCTGGACGTGGCCTGGACCGGCAAGGGCTACCAGTTCTCGCTGGACGCCAACAAGGCCGCCTACGACGGCATCATGAACAATTCCGACAGCCGCCCCTTCATCTGGACCGTGATGGGCTGGGCCGGTACCCAGCGCTACGCCGTCGCCTGGACCGGCGACCAGAGCGCCAGCTGGGACTACATCCGCTGGCACGTGCCGACCCTGATCGGCTCCGGCCTGTCCGGCCAGGCCTATGCCAGCGGCGACGTCGACGCGATCTTCGGTGGCAGCCCGGAAACCTATACCCGCGACCTGCAGTGGAAGAGCTTCACGCCGGTGCTGATGGGGATGTCCGGCTGGTCGGCGGCCGAGCGCAAGCATCCATGGTGGTTCGACGAACCGTATCGCGACATCAACCGCCGCTACCTGAAGCTCAAGCTGCGCCTGACCCCCTATATGTACACCTTGGCGCGCGAAGCCGAGGACAGCGGCGCGCCGCTGGTGCGCGGCCTGATGTGGGACTACCCGCAGGACCCGACCGCCCTGACCGAACGCTATAAATACCAGTTCCTGCTGGGCCGCGACATGCTGGTGGCGCCGGTCTACCGCAGCCAGGCTGCCAGCGGCGGCTGGCGCAAGGGCATCCACCTGCCGCAGGGCACCTGGTACGACTACTGGGACGGCCGCCAGGCCACCGCCGGCGCCGCCGGGCGCGACCTCGACATGCAGGTCACCCTCGACAAGCTGCCGGTGTTCGTGCGCGCCGGCGCCATCCTGCCGATGTATCCGGAGAGCCTGTACGACGGCCAGAAGCCGAAGGACCGCGTCACCTTCGACGTCTATCCGGCGGTGCAGGGTGAATCGGAATTCGTCCTGTACGAGGACGACGGCAACACCCGCCGCTACCGCGACGGCGAATCCAGCCGCCAGCGCATCCGCATGCACTCCAATGGCGCCGACCTCCAGCTCGAAGCCGGCGCGGTGGACGGCAGCTATACCGGCCAGGAAGCGCGCCGCGGCTACGGCCTGCGGATGCTGGCCGCACACGCCCCGGCCGCGGTGCTGGCGGGCGGCCGCGCGCTGCCGGCCCTGCAGAGCGCCGCGGTGCTGGAGAGCAGCGCCGAAGGCTGGTACTTCGACGCCGTCGACCGGCACGGCACCCTGCACGTGAAAACCGCGGCCCAGGACATCCGCCAGCCGCTGGTGCTGGACGTGCGCGGCGTGCTGGCCTCGCGTGCCGACGACGCCTTCCCGGCCGCGCCGGACACCGGCCGCGCGATTCCCGCCGATGCGATCACGGTGATCAACCGTCCGGCCGAGGAACCGGGCCAGAACCTCGAGCGCGCCTTCGACGGCAAGCCCGATACCTGGTTCCGCACGGTGCGCAGCCAGGCGGTGCGCAGCGGTCCTCACGAATGGGTGCTGGGCTTCAGCGAGCGCCGCCTGATCGACGGCCTCGAGCTCGCCCCGCGCAACGACAAGCACTGGAAGAGCGGCCAGGTGCGCGACTATGAAGTCTATGTCGGCGACACCAACGGCGACTGGGGCAGCCCGGTGGCACGCGGCCGCCTCAAGCTGGCCGAAGGCATGCAGACGATTTCCTTTCCGGCCAGCGCCGGCCGCCTGCTGCGCTTCCGCGTGCTGAGCGTGCAGAATCCGGACGGCGACGGCGCCAGCGCGCTGGATCCGATGGTGACTGCCGCCGAGGGCAAGGCGCCGGCCCGCGCCTACGACGCCGCGCTGCCTGCCGACGTGCCGCCGATCACGCTGTCCGAGTTCCACGTGCTCGAGCACCGCGTGGCGGAACGTCCGGAAATCCAGCGCTACCTGTCCGAGCTGCCGCTGCCGAAGACGGTGGCGCGCGACCGGCCGGCAAGCAAGGCGCTCGACATGCGCATGAACGGCCTGCGCTTCCGCAAGGGCCTGGGCGTCGGCCCGAGCAGCCGCATCGACCTCGCCCTGAGCGGCGACTGGAACCTGCTGCGCGCCGACCTCGGCATCGACGACAGCTGCCGCAGCGCCGGCGGACTGCAGTTCCAGGTCTGGAGCGGCAGCAAGCTGCTCTACGACAGCGGCCTGGTCAAGGCCCCGGGCGTGGTCAAGCCCGAAATCGACATCCGCGGCCTGCGCGAGCTGAGCCTGCGGACCCTCGGCGCGCAGGGCCAGAGTCCGGGCCAGGTGTGCGCCAACTGGGCCAACGCCCAGCTGACGGGCAGCGAAGGCGCCACCGTCACTCCACGCTGATTCACTCCACAACACGAAACGCAGGCCCCTGTCCCGAACAGGGAGGGGGGCCTGCATCCTTCACCAAGGAGATGTGCATGAAAACCAAGCGTCTTACCCTGCGCAACGACGCCATCCGGCATGCCGCCGCCATCCTGATCGCGCTCGCCGCCGGCGGCAGCGGCCAGGCCTGGGCCCAGTCGAACGCCACCACCACCATCTTCGGCGAGGTGCGCACGCCCGCCGGCGCCACGGTGGTCATCGAGAACCTGGCCACCGGCGCCCAGCGCAGCCTGACCCCGGATGCGGCCGGCCGCTACGTTGCCACCTCGATGCCGCCGGGCCGCTATGCGGTCAAGGTGCTGCGCGGCGGGGCGGTGGAAGCGACCCGCGAGGTCGAGGCGCTGGTCGGTTCCGGGGTCGAGGCGAGCGTCGGCGCCGGCGGCGGCGCCGGCGCCACCCAGACCGTGGTGGTGAGCGCGGCGCGCCAGGTGATCGACGTCTCGAATACCAATAACGGCGTGGTGTTCACGGCGCGCGAACTGCGCTCGCTGCCGGTGGCGAACGACATCGCCTCGGTGGTGCAGCTGACCCCGGGCGCGAACCGCGGCACCAACAGCCAGTACGGCAACGCGCCTTCGATCTCGGGTTCCGGCCAGTCCGAGAACGCCTTCTACGTCAACGGCTTCCCGGTGACGAACATCCTGACCCAGGTGGGCGCTTCCGAGCTGCCCTTCGGCGCGATCGCCAACATGCAGGTGCTGTCGGGCGGCTACGGCGCCGAGTTCGGGCGCTCGACCGGCGGCGTGATCAACGTGACGACGCGCAGCGGCGGCAACAAGTTCGAGTTCGGCGGCAAGCTGCAATTCCTGCCGGGCCGCCTGCGCGGCGCGCCGGAAAACATCTACTGGCCGAACACCGGCGCCCACCCGGACACCGACGGCAAGCTGCTGTACTGGAACCGCGACAACACGACCAGCAGCCGCGTGGCCGGCCTGTACGGAAGCGGCCCGATCCTGCGCAACAAGCTGTTCGCCTTCGTCGCCCTGGAGCGCACCGTCAGCAACAGCGAGGCGGTGGCCGCCTCCACCGATTCCAGCGCCGCCGCCAAGGCGACCAACGGCTGGAGCAGCGCGCACACCGTCACCGACCGCTACCTGGCCAAGCTGGACTGGAACATCAGCGACGACCACCGCATCGAATTCACCCGCCTGTTCGACCGCACCACCGGCAACAGCCAATACTCGGGCTTCGACTACGACACGTTCAAGCGCGGCAATACCGTCACCGTGGTCAACCCGGAGACCATCAACTGCTGCGGCGGCGGTTCCGCGCCGGGCGCCGATGCCGCCATCCTCAAGTACACCGGCTACCTGAGCGACAACCTGACCGCGACCGCGCTGTACGGCGACACCCGCTCGATCCACCAGCGGATCCCGGTCGGCTACGATCCGACCCTGGCCCAGACCTCGTCGAGCATCACGACCCAGGTGCCGGGCCTGGTCTACAACAACCCGCAGAAGGTGACCGGCAGCCTGCCCGACCCGGCCTCGGAAGACAGCCAGAAGGGCCTGCGCCTGGACCTCGAATACAAGCTCGGCGCCCATGCGCTGCGCGGCGGTATCGACCGCATCAAGGTCGACTCCCTGGTCGGTACGGTGCTGGCCGGCGGCTACCGCTGGACCTACCGCAAGACCACCAACCCGACTCGCCTGCTGAACGGCGCCTTCGAGACCACGGCCCAGGGCGGCGGCTACGGCCCGCAGGGCTATTACGTCAGCAAGGACCTCGACACCAACCTGGCGCGTCCGACCAGCGTGCAGTCGGCCCAGTACCTGCAGGACCACTGGCAGGTGACGGAGCGCGTGCTGCTCGACCTCGGCCTGCGCCGCGAGCAGTTCACCAACTACACGAGCAGTGGCGACGCCTTCATCTCCCAGCGCAACATGATCGCGCCGCGCTTCGGCGCCACCTGGGACGTGATGGGCGACAGCTCGCTGCGCGTGTTCGCCAACGCCGGCCGCTACCACCTGCCGGTGCCGTCCAACCTGTCCAGCAACATGGCCGCGCCGCTGCTGCGCACCAGCCAGTACTACACCTATACCGGCGTCGACCCGGTCACCGGCGCGCCGACCGGCCTGCATGCGATCAGCGATCCGTACTCGGCCAACAATGCCTACGGCAAGGGCCGCGATGCGCGCGAGGTGACGGCGATCGGCCTCAAGCCGCTGTCCCAGGACGAGGTCTCGCTGGGCTTCGAGCGCGCCTTCGGCCGCCGCCTGGTGGCCGGCGCCAGCGTGCTGTACCGCCGCCTGAACGACACCAACGACGACACCTGCGACCAGCGTCCGATCGATGCCTGGGCCGCGCGCAACGGCGTCGACACCAGCAATTGGGGCGGCTTCCAGTGCGCGATCATGAACCCGGGCCGCGACAACGACCTGTACATCGACTTCGCCGACGGCAAGGGCCTGCGCCGGGTCGACATCAGCGCGGCGGAGTGGGGCAACCCGCTGCCCAAGCGCACCTACAAGGCGCTGACCATGTTCGTCGAGCACCCGTTCTCCGACGGCTGGTACGGCAAGCTGACCTACACCCTGTCCGCCCTGAAGGGGAATATGGAAGGCCAGACCGACACCATCGGCGGCGGCGACGTGGCGCTCACCGTCAGCGACGACCACAAGGAGCTGATGTACAACGCCTACGGCTATCTGCCGGGCGACCACCGCCACCAGATCAAGGCCTACGGCTTCGTGCAGGTGGCCCCGCAGGTGACCCTGGGCGGCAACCTGGCCCTGATCTCGGGCTCGCCGCGCAACTGCATCGGCGAACTGCCGCCCGACCTCCAGTTCGACAACGATTACGACGCCGCCTACTTCTTCTGCGAAGGCAAACCCGCGCCGCGCGGCAGCCGCGGACGCACGCCGTGGCAGATGCAGCTCGACCTGAACGCGGCCTGGAACCCGGTCTTCGCCAAGGGCCTGAGCCTGAAGCTGGACGTGTTCAACGTCCTCAACCGCCAGACCGTCACCCGCTACAACGAGACCCGCGAAGACGGCAACGGCGGCATCTCGCGCAGCTACCTGCAGGTGGCCAGCCGCACCGCGCCGCGCTCGGTACGCGTGAGCGCCGAATACAACTTCTGAGAATGGAGACAGAGACAAGATGATGAATCGACGCGACTTCCTGTTGAAGACCGCCCAGGCCGGCGGCGCCGCTCTGGCCGCCAGCCTGGCCGGCCCGGTCTTCGGCGCCACCCGCGAACGCCTGCGGCTCGGCATGATCGGCACCGGCATGCGCGGCCAGGTGCTGCTGCGCGAACTCCTGCGCCGCGACGACGTCGAGGTCGCCGCCCTGTGCGACATCGAGCCGGTGATGCTGGGCCAGGCCCTGGCCCAGGTGGAGAAGGCGGGCAAGCCGCGTCCACGCACCTATGGCGAAGACGGCGACCTGTTCGCCTACCGCCGCCTGCTGGATTCGAACCAGGTCGACGGCGTGATCATCGCCACGCCCTGGGAATGGCATGCGCCGATGGCGATCGACGCCATGCGCGCCAAGGTGCCGGTGGGCTGCGAAGTGGTGGCCGGCGTCACCCTGCGCGACCACTGGGACGTGCTGGACACCCAGCTCAAGACCGGCACGCCCTACATGCTGCTGGAGAACGTGTGCTTCCGGCGCGACGTGATGGCGGTGCTGCAGATGGTGCGCGCCGGCGTGTTCGGCGAGCTCGAACACCTGCAGGGCGGCTACCAGCACGACCTGCGCGCCGTGAAGCTGAACGGCGGCGATGCGGCCCATGTGTATGGCGGCGGGGTCGAGTTCGGCGACAAGGGCTGGTCCGAGGCCCGCTGGCGCACCCTGCACTCGGTGCGCCGCAACGGCGACCTGTATCCGAGCCACGGGATCGGCCCCTGCGCGATGTACACCAACATCAACCGCGGCAACCGCTTCACCCGCATCAACAGCTTCGCCACCAAGGCGCGCGGCCTGCACGACTACATCGAGCGCCAGTCGCCCGGCCATCCGAACGCGAAGATCAAGTTCAGCCTGGGCGACGTGGTGACCACCACGCTGTCCACCGAGAACGGCGAAACCATCCTGCTGCAGCACGACACCTCGCTGCCGCGCCCGTATTCCCTGGGTTTCCGCGTGCAGGGCAGCAAGGGCCTGTGGATGGACCTGAACCAGGGCGTGCACGTGGAAGGCGTCAGCAAGCCGCACAGCTGGGATGCCTTCCAGGCCTGGCAGGACAAGTACGACCATCCGCTGTGGCGCCGCTATGGCGAACGCGCGGCCGGCGCCGGCCACGGCGGCATGGACTTCTTCGTGATCCATGCCTTCGTCGAAGCGCTGAAGGCGGATGCGCCGATGCCGATCGATATCTACGACGCCGTCACCTGGAGCGCGATCACGCCGCTGTCCGAGCAGTCGGTGGCGCAGGGTTTCCAGACCCTGGACTTCCCCGACTTCACGCGCGGCGCCTGGCGCGACCGCAAGCCGATCTTCGCATTCGACGACCGTTACTGATCCCATGCTCGACCGACGCAGCTTCATCCAGGGCATGGCCGCCATGGCGCTGCCGCTGGCTTCCAGCGCCGCCCCTGTCGCCGCTTCTGCCGCCAACACGGCGGCCGATGCGCGCATCGCCATCCCGGCGCGCCCCACCGGCAACACGGTCGCCCGGACCATCGTCGGCCTCAGCTACGAGACCGACAACCTGCGCGACCCGCGCTTCTTCGCGGCCGCCAACACCGGCCTGGTCGACGCCTTCCGGCGCCTGAATCCGCGCGGCGTGCTGCGCCTGGGCGGGAATACCAGCGACCTGGCGAAACCGGCGGGCTTCGACGGCCCGCTGCCGGTGCTGCACCCGCTGTACCGCGACCGCGAACGGGTGCAGCCCTATTACGACGTGAGCCCGGACGCGATCGACGCGCTGGCCGGCTTCCTCGACGCCACCGGCTGGAAAGTCGTGTTCGGCCTGAACATGCGAGCCGGCAGCGTGGAGCTGGTCGAGCGCTACGCCCGCATGGTGCGCAGCCGGCTGGGCCCGCGCCTGCTGGCGCTCCAGGTCGGCAACGAGGCGAACAACTACTTCAAGCGCTACGAGGACTACAAGGCGGCCTGGGACCGCCTGTCCGCACCGCTCGGCCGCAGCGGCATCGCGGGGCCGGACAGCGGCGCCAACACCGACTGGGTGCAGCGCTTCGGCAGCGAGGTGCCGGCGTCCGTGCTGCTCAGCCGCCACTATTACCGCGAGGCGGCCGAGCGCGGCTCGCTGGCCGACATCCTGCAGCACGACGGCGATTTCGACCGCGAGATCGCCGCGCTGGCCAGGGCCGCGCGCAGCCACCCTCAGGGTTTCTGGCTGACCGAGACGAATTCCTACTACCGCGGCGGGCGCGACGGCGTCAGCAACGCCTTCGCCTCGGCGCTGTGGGGGCTGGACTTCACGCTGTCGGCGGCGTTCAACGGCGCCAGCGGCATCTGCTTCCAGGGCGGACCGCGGCGCAGCATCGAGAGTTCTCTCGAAGGCCACGACACCCGCGGACGCGGGATCGACAAGCGCGGCGAGGACGTCCTGGCGCGCATCGAGGCGGCGGCATCGAACTATTCGCCGATCGGCGGCGACCTCGACACCGGCTTCGCGCCGCGCCCGCTGTACTACGGCCTGCTGTGCGCCCAGCTGCTGGCCGGCGGCCGCTTCTACGAACTCGAACGCGCCGACCCGCTGCCGGGCCTGCGCGTGTACGCGACCGCACACGAGGACGGCCTGCGCATCGTCGCCATCAATACGAGCGCCACCGAATCGCGGCTGCTCGGCTTCACGGGACTGCCGAAGGGCGCCCGCGTGCGCGCCGCGCCGCTGCGCGCACCTGGCCTGGATGCGCGTTACGCGCTGGCCTTCGGCGAAGACGAGCGCGCCCTGGTGCCGGGCGCCGATTGGACCCTGCGCTACCGGAGCATGCCGCCGGTAGCGCGCGATGGCAGCTTGGATGCCGCGCTGCCGGCCGGATCCGCGCTGCTGCTTCACACGAGCTGACAAACAAGATCAACAACACAGGAGGAGAAAAATGAAACTGAAGACATTACTGGCCGCCCTGGCGGCCGCTGGACTGGCGTCGAGCGCCTTCGCTGCCGGCCAGGCGGAAGATCAGGCGGTCAAGGCGGACAAGCCGGCGAAGTCCGACGACACGCGCCAGGAAGGGAAGATGGCGCGGGTCGAAGTGACCGGTTCGAGCCTGAAGCGGATCAACGCCGAAACCGCCTCGCCGGTGCAGGTGATCGACGCCAAGGAGATCGAGAACATGGGCGCCCGCACGCTGCTGCAGGTGCTCGACAACCTGCCGGCCGCGCGTCCGGCCCAGCAGGACTTCCGCTCGATGTTCACCGGCTCCGACGGCGGCTCGCAGGCCAACCTGCGCGGCCTCGGCGCCCAGGGCACGCTGGTGCTGCTGAACGGCCGCCGTCTGTCCTTCTATGGCGCGCCGTCCGGCTTCCAGACCATGTTCGTAAACATCGACGCGATTCCCGCCGCGGCGATCGAACGCATGGAAGTGCTGACCGACGGCGCCTCGGCGGTGTACGGTTCGGATGCGGTGGCCGGCGTGATCAACGTGATCACCAAGAAGAACTACCAGGGCCTCGAAGTCCGCGGCAGCAACGATTCCTCGTCGCGGGTCTCATCCTACGGCGAGCGCCAGGGCAGCATCCTGTTCGGCAAGGGCGACCTCGGCAACGACGGCTACAACGTCTACGGCTCGCTGAACCTCTACCAGCGCGACCGCATCGCGCTGGCCGATACCTACGACAAGCGGCCCGAGTACTTCTACGTCAACAACCCGAACTTCATCCCGAACTTCCGCATCGGCACCGGCAGCGAGCCGGGCACGATGAACCCCGGCACCTTCTTCGTGTTCGACCCGGCCAAGAACAATGCCCGCACCCAGCGCGCGGTGAACGGCTGCCCGTCCTCGATCGTGGAAGCCTCCGGCACCCGCTGCGTCTGGAACAACCTGCCGTATGCGCTGGACACCGGCCCGTCCTCCAAGCGCGCCACCGGCTACCTGGCCGGCCGCCTGCGCATCAGCGACAGCCTGGAAGGCTTCGCCGAAGGCGCCTATACCCATATCCGGATGCGCGGCGAGAACGGCCCGCGCACCTTCAACAGCGGCAGCACCAGCAACTGGTTCTCGCGCAATACCGGCACCACGCTGAACACCTTCGTCAATCCCTACCTGGGACCGAACAACGTCTACCTGAAAGGCAGGCTCGATCCGGACATGGCCGCCAAGATGGGCGGCGCCGCGGGCCTGAACTACATCCTGCAGGACGCCCCCGGCCACTTCGGCCAGACGAATATCGACGACAGCTACCGCGCGCTGGCCGGCCTGCGCGGCACCGTGTTCGGCGACTGGGACTTCGAGACCGCGCTGGCCGTCGCCGGCAGCCATTCGACCCTGTACCAGACCACCAACATCAACACCAAGGGCTTCGAGAAGGCATTCGGCCCGACCACCTACGATCCGGTCACCAAGCGCCCCTACATTTCCGACAACCCGGCCTATAAATTCGGCGAGATCAGCGAGGCCAACGCGGCCCTGCTGCGCGAAGCCTTCCCGACCTTCGACATCCAGTCCTGGACCCGCCTGATCACCTGGGATGCCAAGATCGAGGGCACGATCGCGAAGATCGGCGAGCGCGAGGTGCGCGCCGCCGTCGGCACCAGCCTGATGCGCGAGAGCTTCGAGACCCCGGGCAATGCGGACGCGGCCGACGGCCTGATCACCCAGCAGGGCGGTTCCTGGTTCGACGGCAAGCGCACCATCGGCGCCGTGTTCGGCGAAGTCGTGGTGCCGCTGACCGAGAAGCTGGAACTGAACGCGGCGGCCCGCCTGGACAAGTACCCGCACTTCGCCGCCAACCTGGCGCCGAAGATCGGCGTGCAATGGCGCGCCCGTCCCGAGCTGCTGGTGCGCGGCACCTATTCGGAAGGCTTCCGCGCGCCCAACCTGGCCGAATCGGGCGAGGGCGGCGTATTCGCCCAGGTCGGCGGCATCCGCGACACCGTGCGCTGCGACGAGACCAATGCGATGGCGCGCCTGCTGATGAAATCGGTGACGCCGACCGACGTCGATCTCGGCAAGACCCTGCTGAACTCGAACTGCTCGACCACGGTGGGCGGCCTGACCCCGCCGAACCCGAACCTGCAGCCGGAGAAAGCCAAGATCGGCACCTTCGGCGTGGTGCTGCAGCCGGCCCGCGACGTCAGCATCTCGATCGACTACTGGATCGTCAACCGCCGCAACGAGATCGTGCGCCAGGACTTCAACCAGCTGTTCACCGACCTGGTCGACCAGTATGGCCCGGAGCTGAAAGGCACCAGCCAGGCGATCCGCAACGATCTCACCGACGCCGACCGCGCCAACATGGCGGCGGTACGCAGCATGTGCGCGAACGCGGCGAATGCGGCGGCCTGCGCCGGCGGTGTGCCGGGCTACTCGGTGGGCAACCTGGGCGGCCTGATCAACTCCTACCTGAACCGCGGCCGCACGCTGGTCGACGGCTTCGACATCGACGCGCGCACCCGCTTCTCGCTGGGCGCCTGGGGCAAGCTGAACACGGGCGTGGCGGCGACCATCCGCCGCCGCGAGACCTATAACTACGACGACGGCAGCGGCTTCTCGGGCAACTACGTCGGCTACTACGATTCGCCGCGCCTGCGTGCGACCGTCAACGCCGACTGGAGCTACCGCAACTTCGTGACCAGCCTGTTCGTGAATTTCACCGGCCGCACCAAGTGGGCCTACGGTCCCTACGACACCGACAACGCGCCGGAGAACTGCACCGCGGCCGGGGTGTCGCTGCCGCAGAGCTCCTGCGACGGCGCGCCGTCGTACACCACGGTCAACCTGGGCTTCAACTGGAAGCCGATGAAGAACCTGGAGCTGGGGCTGAACGTCAAGAACCTGCTGGACAAGCGCCCGTACTACGATCCGAACGGCTGGGAAGGCTATAACCACAGCCAGAACCTGTTCGGCCGCCAGTTCTCGGTGTCGGCCGCTTATAAGTTCTTCTGAGCCTGGTTCTTCTGACCCGGAGCGCCGGCCGTTCCGAAGCAGTGATCGAGGCTGGGGAAAGTACCGTCGCGGACTTCGTCGCGGTACTTCCCGAAGGCCTCGCGCATGTTGTCGGCCAGCGCGGCATACTGCTTGACGAAGCGCGGCCGGTAGTCGGAGAACAGGCCGAGCATGTCTTCGGTAACCAGGACCTGGCCGTCGCAGCTGGGTGAGGCGCCGATGCCGAGGGTCGGGATCGCCACCGCCCCGGTGACGGCCCGCGCCGCCGCCTCGCTGGTGCCTTCGATCAGCAGGCAGAAGGCACCTCGCTGTTCCAGGTCGCGCGCCAGCCGCACCAGCGCGGCTATCTCTTCCGGCGTGCGCGCCTGGTAGCGAAAGCCGCCCATCGCCTGCACGTGCTGGGGCAGCAGGCCGATGTGCGGCATCACCGGGATCCCGCGCCGCACCAGGAAATCCACGGTCTCCAGCAGCTCTTCGCCGCCCTCCATCTTGACCGCCTGGGCGCCGGTTTCGGCCAGCACCCGGGCCGCATTCCGGTAAGCCTGCCGCGGCGATTCCTGATAGGTGGCGAAGGGCAGGTCGACCACCACGCAGGCGCGCGCGGCGCCGCGCACCACCGCCTTGCCGTGGGCGATCATCATGTCGAGGCCGACCTGCAGGGTCGATTCCATCCCGTAGGCCACCATGCCGGTCGAATCGCCGACCACGATCAGGTCGACACAGTCGTCCATCAGCTTCGCCATCAGGCTCGTGTAGGCGGTCAGGGACACGATGCGTCCCGCTCCCTTCATGGTGCGGATCTGCGGTACGGTGATGCGGCGGAGGGTAGTGTGAGTGCTCATCGAATGGTCTCCTGTTGGAACAAGCAGCCGCCATTCTAGGCAGCGGTGACTTGACAGGATTTCGACAAGCTGACAAGAATTGTCGCAATGCTGACAACCCTCGATTTCGACCCCGACCCGCGCCGCATCCCCTCCATCGCGGAGCCGATAACGGTCAACCTGCGCCACCCCGCGCCCAATCTGCGGGTGCCGAAGCACCGCCACGTCTGGGCGCAGATCGCCTATCCCTTCCGGGGCAGCATCCAGGTGGAGGCCCAGGGCACCATGTGGATCGTGCCGCCGCTGCGCGCCGTGTGGATTCCGCCGGACGTCGAGCACGAGGTGACCATGCTGGGCGAGGTCGAGCTGCGCACCATCTACGTGGCGCCGGAGGCCGCGCCGCGTGCCGTCGACGCCTGCGCAGTGATCGAGATTTCGGCGCTCACGCGGGCGCTGTTCGAAGCCCTGCTGGCGGCGGATCCCCTCGATGACAAACAGCGTGACGAGCGGCGCCGCCTGCTGACGGAGCTGCTGCTGGTGGAAGTGGGGAGGGCGCCGGCGTTGTCGCTCGGCCTGCGCATGCCGCGCGACCGCCGCCTGCAGGCGCTATGCCAGGCGCTGGCCGCCGATCCGGCCTCGCACCGGACCCTGGAAGACTGGGCCGGCCAGGTGGGCGCCAGCGCCCGCACGCTGGCGCGCCTGTTCCGCGACGAGATGAACCTGGGCTTCGGCGCCTGGCGCCAGCAGCTGCGGCTGGAACGCGCGATCGACCTGATGGTCCGCGGCCTGCCGCTGGGCGAGGTCGCGGCGCGCATGGGCTACGAAAGTCAGAGCGCGTTCTCGGCGATGTTCCGGCGGGCGCTGGGCGTCGCGCCCAGCCGTTTCATCGACGATGCCGCCGTCAGCGGGCCGCGCGCCTGATTCCGCGGCGGCTGGCGCCGAGGCCGGCCAGTCCGAGTCCCAGCAGCGCCAGGCTGGCCGGTTCCGGCAGCGGTAGCGAGAGCGTGTCGATGCCGATGTAGTTGGCCGTATCCGCCGGGCCGGTGTAGCGGATCGCGAAGCGGCCGACGCTGCCCGGCGTGCCGGTGCCGGCGAAGTCCAGGCTGACGCGGGTCCAGTCGCCGGTCGGCGCGGTGACCAGGCTGCCGAGGACGAAATCGGCGGCGCCGGTGCCGCCCGTGCTCAGACCGTACTGGAACAGATCGGCATAGCCCTGGTCCGCCGCCGCACGCACATAGAAGGAGATGGTGCCGCCGGCACTGGTCGAGAACTCGGGGCTGATCAGCCAGTCGTCGATGCTGCCGCCCGCGGCCGCGCTCTGGTAGTTGGCGCCGAGGTAGGCGCCGGGCGCACCGATCTGGGCGCCGAACACCCGGCTGTTCCCCTGGAAGAAGCCGTTGCCGCCGGCCGGCGCACTGGCATTGCGCAGGATGAAGCCCCGGGCGGCCAGGCTGGCGACGTCGTCGAAGCCTTCGATGATGTTGGCGTGGGTTGCGCCCGACAGGACGAGAAGGGCGGCAAGGAGGACTGCACGCGGCGATCGTTTGAACATGATGGTCTCCTGATGGTTTGCGTTCACTGCAGCGGCAGGGCATTGAGGTCGACGGCGGGCGGGGTGCCGGTGGCCGGGCGGGTGAAGCTCTGGTTGATCGGCACGTAGTTGCTGAAGAAGCCGCCGTTGCGCAGGTAGAAGCTGCTGCCGCGCAGGCCGCCGGCATAGTCCATGCGCTGGGCGTTGGCCGCGGTGGCGTCGCCGGTGAAGCGGGCGGTGGTGATCTCGGTCCAGCTGCCGGTGTTCGAGCGCGCCCACTGGTTGCCGTAGTCGGTCGAGCGCTCCAGGTAGCCGTTGGTGTCGATGAAGTTCTCGAGGAAGGAATAGACGCCGGTCAGGTAGCTGGACGTTCCCGGCCGCTTCCAGGTGGCGATGTACTTCCAGGCGCCGGTTTCCGGCGCGAAGAACCAGGCCGAGTAATCGGTGCCGCCGGCGCCGTCGGGCTGGGCGCGGGTGATGAAGCGATAGGTATTCCCGGCGATCCAGTTGAAGCGCAGGTAGGACTGGCCGCCCGTGCCCTCGCCGCCGAAGCCGTTGTCGACCACGCCGGCGCCCTTTCCGACCAGCGTGGTCTTGGCGCCGTTGTCGGCGTCCCAGACCGAGAACAGCATCCAGCGTTCGCTCGGCGACTTCACCTGCATGCCGAAGTAGCCGCCGGTGAAACCGTTGGCCATGAAGTAGGAGCCGATCTTGTCCTGGCCCTGAGGCACCGTGACCTCGTTGTAGAAGTACTCGGTCTGCGCCGGCACCGTGAAGCCGAGGTGGACCGAGGGACCGCGCCGCGACCAGTAGTAGTTGGCCGGATCGTTCGCGTAGTTCAAGGTCGCCTCGGTCGACACGCCGATCGAGGACACGTCGCCGAAATAGCCGCCATCCTTGCTCACGCCCTGCAGGTCGACCTTCACGTAGCCGGCGGGGACGATCACGGTGCCGACCGGGTAGTTGCGGGTGGCGTTGCCCGTCAAGGTGACGTCGAAGGGCGTGCCGTTGATGCTGACGCGGACGGTGCTGCGCGTGCTGCCGGCCAGGCGCGCATTGAGCGACACCGTCACCGTCGCCGGACAGCTGCGCGAACAGTTGGGAGATGCGGCCACGCGGAACCAGGTGCTGGTGACGGTGCCGGCGCTGGTCCAGTTGCCGAGTCCATTGCTGGTGATGACTTCGGCGGCGTTCGGCGCCGCGCTGGTGACGAAGGCGTTGCCGGCGAGGGCGACCACGGCGTCGGTGGCCGCCGCCGGCAGAGGCGCCAGGGCCACGGCGGCGGCGAAGGCGGCGGCATTCAAACACTTGATCCTGCGTTCCATTGCATCTCCTTATGTGATTGTCATAAAACGAAATATATTGGTTAATATTCTTTCTTTTTTATTACGATTGCCTGAGTAATTTACGAATAAAAGAAAGTATGGTCAATAAAAACATAAGTTTTATGTCGAAAATTCGCTGAAGCGCCAAATATATGTTTCGTTTTATGGCTGGGATGGATGTGCATCTTTCGTTTTGCCGGAACGGTTTGGTGCGCGCCGATTCCCGGGTGAGGTATAACCTGACCCTGTCTGCATAGGTTCAAGCGGTAGATCATCATGTCCACAGAAGAAGCAAGGATGCTGGGATTCACCGGCGTCGTCAGCCTCCTGTTCACCGTGCTGACAGGGCTGTATCTGCTGGTCGGCGGCGCCTGGCTGCTGTCGCTGGGCGGATCGGCGTATTACCTCATCACCGGCATCGTGCTGCTCGGCGTGACATGGCTGCTGTTCCGCCGCCGTCCCGGCGCGCTCGCACTCTATGCCCTGGTGCTGGTCGGCACGGCGCTCTGGTCGCTGTGGGAGTCGGGACCCGACTTCTGGGCGCTCGCACCGCGCTCGGGCGTGCTGGTGGTCTTCGGCGTCTGGCTGCTGCTGGTGAGCCTGCGTCCGGTGGCGCCGCCCAGGTTCGACAGCGGTTCGCTGCTTGGGGCGCTGGTGATCTGGGCGGGCGTCCTGATCTACGCTGCCTTCAACGATCCGCAGACCATCGACGGCCGCTTCGCCGCGGCCGCCGGACCGCTGCCGGCGAAGGCGAACGCCAACGTGAATGCCGGCGCCGGCGATCCGGCCGACTGGCCCGCCTATGGCCGCACGCAGGAGGGCACGCGCTACTCGCCGTTGCGGCAGATCACGCTGGACAACGTCAGGAAGCTGCAGGTGGCCTGGACCTTCCGCACCGGCGACATGAAAGGGCCGAGCGACCCCGTCGAGATCACCGACGAAGTCACGCCGGTCAAGATCGGCGACCTGCTGTATCTGTGTTCGCCGCACCAGAAGCTGTTCGCGCTCGATGCGAGGACGGGCGCGCTCAAGTGGAAGTTCGATCCGGGACTGCGGACCGACCCGAGCTTCCAGCACGTGACCTGCCGCGGCGTGTCCTATGTCGACCTGGCGCAGGGCGCCGCTTCGGCTACCAGCGCGGCTACCGGCACGGCCGCCGGCCCGGCGCCGGCCTGCACGCGCCGCATCCTCCTGCCGGTCAATAACGGCCACCTCTACGCCCTCGATGCGCTCACCGGCGAGCGCTGCGCCGATTTCGCCGACAAGGGCGACCTCGACCTCCAGCACGGCATGCCGGTGACGAACCAGGTCAGGAACATGTACGAGCCGACTTCGCCGCCGGTCGTCACGGGCAAGGTGATCGTGGTCGCCGGGGCGGTCGAGGACAACTACTCAACGCGCGAACCGTCCGGCGTGATCCGCGGCTTCGACGTCAGGACGGGCGAGCTGCTGTGGGCCTTCGATCCCGGTGCGCCCGATCCGAACAGGATTCCGGGTCCCGGCGAGCACTACGTGTGGAATTCGCCGAACTCGTGGGCGCCCGCCGCCTACGACGCGCAGCTCGACATCGTCTACCTGCCGATGGGCGTCTCGACACCGGATATCTGGGGCGGCAAGCGCACGCCCGACCAGGAGCGCTATGCTTCCGGCCTGCTGGCGCTGCATGCGTCGACGGGCAAGCTGGCCTGGTTCTACCAGACCGTGCACCACGACCTGTGGGACATGGACCTGCCGTCCCAGCCCACGCTCGCCGACGTCACCGGCAAGGACGGCAAGACGATTCCCGTCGTGTACGCGCCGACGAAGACGGGCAACCTGTTCGTGTT
>FTBV01001196.1_pt1 | contig 28162 bp, 24 predicted proteins | sample 1639281 | NCBI WGS metagenome assembly FTBV01 (sample SAMEA3914864, study PRJEB12502) | metagenome | biome: forest; material: soil | place: USA | collected 2012-03-12 | depth 0.3 m | reverse complement strand
TGCAGCAGCAGCTTACGATGGCGGCGCGGCTCGTGGTTGAAGCGGTTGGCGTGGCCGTAGGGCGGGATGTCGGCGTTGATCAGCTTGATCTCGCGCCCTTCGACTGAGGCGTAGGATTCGGCGATGTTGGCCCGGCCGACGCGCAGCGACTTCACCTCGGTGCCGGTCAGCATGATGCCGGCCTCGAAGACCTCCTCGATGAAGTAGTCGTACCGGGCGCGCCGGTTCTCCGCGATCGGCTTGGTCATTACGACAGGCCAGCCTCGCGCATCGCTTCGAGAATGGTGGGACGCACGGCGTCGGCGCACGGCGTGATCGGCAAGCGCGCGTCTTCCAGGCACAGGCCCAGCTGCGCCAGGGCGAACTTGGTCGGGCCAGGCGAGCTGTCCAGGAACAGGGCCTTGTGCAGACGCACCAGGCGGTCCTGCCAGTAGAGGCCCGTCTCCCAGGCGCCCTGCATGCAGGCGTTCATGAAGGCCGCGCAGGCCTCCGGCGCGACGTTCGAGGTGACCGAGATCACGCCGTGGCCGCCATGGGCCATGTAGCCCAGGGCCGTCGGGTCGTCGCCCGTCAGCAGCACCCAGTCGGGACCGCACATCAGGCGCTGCATGCTGATCCGCGTCAGGTCGCCGGTGGCGTCCTTGATGCCGACGATGTTGGGCAGCTTGGCTAGGCGCGCCAGGGTCTCGTTGGAGATGTCGACGCCCGTGCGGCCCGGCACGTTGTAGACGAACACCGGCAGCTCCACGGCGTCGTTGATCGCCTTGTAGTGCTGGTACATGCCCTCTTGGCTGGGGCGATTGTAGTACGGCGTCACCACCAGGCAGGCGTCAGCGCCCACGGCCTTGGCGTGGGCGGCCAGCTCGATGGCTTCGTCGGTCGAATTGCTGCCCGCGCCCGCGATCACCGGCACGCGGCCGGCGGCGGTCTGCACGCACAGCTCGACGACGCGCTTGTGCTCGTCGTGCGACAGGGTCGAGGTCTCGCCCGTCGTGCCGACCGGCACCAGGCCGTGCACGCCGCCGGCGATCTGGCGCTCGACCAGGGCCACGAACGCTTTTTCGTCCACCTCACCGTCGCGGAACGGCGTGACGAGGGCCGGAATGACGCCCTTGAAGTGAGACTGGACCATGACTTGCAAATTGCCGTGAGAATGGCGCCGCATGTGTTGCGGCAGGAGGATGGGGGCGGACAATATGTCCCTGCCTCGTCGTTCCGCAACTGGCGGCCAGTACGGTTCGCGAGACACGCGGGGATTTGATGGGGGAACCGTGTCCGGTCAAGCCCGTCCGCCGGACTTTAAAACCTATTGGGGCCTGAATCGTCGCATAGGGGCTCTTGCGAGATTCAGGTAAAAGGCTCGTCGAGGGCCGACCAAGGAGAGTGTTTTGGCTTCAGTGCTGCGTCGTTTTCTGCTCGGGGGAGCTTGCATCGTGGCCGCGGTCGGGGCGGCGGACGCCCAGACGGCGTCTCCTTATGCGACCTCGGGCCAGTATGCGCCGGGCCTGATCACCACGCCGCCGACCGCCGTTTCGGCCACCCTCTCCGACACCGACTCGGCCAATCTGCAGACGGCGCTGTCGGCCGCCAAGCGCGGCGATGTCTCCGGCGCCCGCGCGGCGATGGAGAGCCTGCAGGACCCGATCGCCAAGAAGATCGCCCAGTGGGCGCTGGTCGACAGCAACGCCGAGGCTCTGAGCTTCTTCGAGCTGGACGCCGCCCGCCGCGACCTGGCCGGCTGGCCGCGCGGCGCTCGCCGCGACTCCGCCGCCGAGAAGGCGCTGTCGACCTCGGGCCTGGATCCCAACCGCATCGTCGCCTGGTTCGGCGGCGCCCAGCCGGCGACGGCCGAGGGCGCCATGGCGCTGGCCACGGCCTATCAGGCCACCGGCCGGAACCAGGACGCTACCGACCTGATCCGCCGCACCTTCCGCGACAAGGTGTTTGAAGCCGACGCCCAGCGCAGCCTGATCGGCCGCTTCGGCTCGATGCTGACGCCCGACGACTATGTGCGCCGCGCCGACATCATGCTGTACGGCCAGCAAGGCCCGGCCGCGCGCGACATGGTCGCCATGCTGCCGCCCGACCAACAGGCTGTCGCCCGCGTGCGCATGGCCTTCCGCCAGAACGCCGGCAACGCCACCAGCCTGTTCGAGACCCTCAGCCCTTCGCAGCAAGCTCTGCCGGGCGTGGTGTTCGAGCGCGCCGCCTATCTGCGCCGCAAGGGCATGGAAAGCCTGGCCTTGCCGATGGTCGTCAACTTCCCCACGCCGCCGACCGAGGAAGCCTCGACGGCGATCTGGAAGGAGCGCAAGCAGCTGGTCGTGGCCGCGCTGAAGGCCGGCGACAGCGCCGGCGCCTACGCCGCCGCCAACCACGCCCAGGCCATCGCGCCGGCCGACATCGCCGAGAGCGAGTTCTATGCCGGCTGGATCGCTCTGACCCGCCTGAAGGACCCCGACGCGGCGGCCGCCCACTTCGCCAACATCGCCGCCGTCGGCGCCTCGCCGATCACCAAGGGCCGGGCCCTCTACTGGCAGGGTCGCGCTGCCGAGGCCCAAGGCGACCTGATCGCCGCCCAGGCCTTCTATGGCGACGGCGCGCGCTACATCACCACCTTCTACGGCCAGCTGTCGGCCGAACGGGCCGGGATCAAGGAACTGCGCCTCGACCACGATCCGGTGGTCACCCAGGCCGACCGCGCCCGCTTCTACGGCCGCGAGCAGATCCGCGCCGCCCGAATCCTGGCCGACGCCGGGATCAAGGACCTGTTCCGCAGCCTGGTCCTCTATATCGACGACACCCTGCCCAATGCCGAGGAAAGCGCCCTGCTGGTCGACATGGCCCGCGGCTATGGTGACCAGGACTTGGCCATGCGCGCGGTGCGCACCGCCGCCCAGCGCGGCTTCACCCTGCCCGAGCGCGGCTATCCGCTGCTGGACCACCACTTCACGCCCGGTCCGGGCGCGGCCGAGACGGCCTTCGTCTATTCGATCTCGCGCCAGGAAAGCAATTTCGACCCCGGCGCCCGTTCGGGCGTCGGCGCCCGCGGCATGATGCAGCTGATGCCGGCCACCGCCGCCATCGTCGCGCGCAAGCTGGGCGAGTCCCACAGCGTCGAGCGCCTGTCGGACGCCTCGTACAACATGCGCCTGGGCTCGGTTTACCTGGGCGACATGATCAACAGCTTCAGCGGCTCGTACATCATGGCCTCGGCGGCCTACAACGCCGGTCCCGGCCGTCCGGCCCAGTGGGCCGGCCTGTGCGGCGACCCGCGCGGCGCGGCCACCGACCCGCTGGACTTCATCGAGTGCATCCCGTTCTCGGAGACCCGCAACTACGTGATGCGGACGATGGAGACGACCATGGTCTACCGCGCGCGGCTCAATGGCGGGGTGGCGCCGCTGACCCTGTCGCAGGACCTGAAGCGCGGCGGGTATGTGTACACGCCGTCGGTGGCGGCGGCATATGCGCCGGTGGCCCAGCCTTAGGATCTGTGCGCCTTTAAGTCTGCCTTCCTAGGCCTTGTGCCTAGGACCCAGGGTTGGGCTTGGCTCAGAATATTCAGGCGCTCTCCGTCCACGGGGTCGTACGATCGGATGCTCAGAACTCGCGGATAGCTGGGTCCTAGGCACAAGGCCTAGGAAGGCAGGCTTCTGGGTTTGGCCGACTATCTTAGATCCGACGCGCCGCCAGCGCCGGTCCCACCGTCGTCTCAACCAGCTCCCCCTCCAGCCGAAACACGTGGCTGAGGATGAACCGCGATAGCGCCTCGCGCGGCGGGCCTTCCGCGACGATGCGGCCGTGGCTGACCACGACGATGCGGTCGCAGGACCGGGCGGCCAGGCCCAGGTCGTGCAGAGTGACCACCACCGCCGCGCCCTTGACGGCTTCGGCCCGCAGCAGGTCCAAGGTCAGCAGTTGAGCGTCGGGATCCAGGCCCGCCACCGGCTCATCGGCCACCAGCAACGGCGCGCGGGTGGCCAGAAGACGGGCCAACAGCACCCTCACCCGTTCGCCGCCTGACATGTCGAGCACGCCACGATCTGCCAGCTCGGCCGCGCCGACGCGGCCCAGACAGTCCAGCGCTAAAGCGTCGGCGGCTTCGTCGGCAAGATCGCCAGCGCCCAGGGCCGCGACCATGCGAGCCGGCAGGTTCCAGGCCACGCGACGGTCCTGCGGCAGATAACCGACCAGGCGCGCGCGCTCATGCGGCTTCAGGTCCACGATCAAACGGTCCGACAACCGCGCCTCACCGGCCTCCAGCGGCAGCAAGCCCAGCCCCGCTCGCAGCAAGCTCGTCTTGCCCGCGCCGTTCGGACCGACGATGCCGACCACTTCGCCGGCGGCGACGATCAGGGAAGCCTCCTCCAGCACCGTCTTGCGGCCTTGGCGGGCGGTCAGGTCGGCAAGGGTCCAGGGCGCGCTCACGACCGCCAGCTCCGCGAGGCCCGCCAGGCCAGCAGCGCGAAAGCCGGCGCGCCGAACAGGGCCGTGACGACGCCCAGCTTCAGCTCCTGCTCGGTCGGGATCAGGCGAGCGGCCAGATCGGCCAGCACCAGCAGCAGCGCGCCCGCCAGGGCCGAGGGCCACAGGATGCGCTTGGGGTCGTCCTTGACCAGCGCCCGCACCAAGTGCGGCGCGGCCAGGCCCACGAAGCCGATCACGCCCGCCGCCGCCACGCCCGCGCCGGTCAGCAGGGCCGAGCCGGCCACGGCGTAGATCCGCAGCCGCGCCATGGGTAGGCCCGACATCCGCGCGGCCTCCTCGCCCAGGGTCAGCATGCGCAGGCCCTGCCCGGCTTTCACACACAGCGCCGCGCCGATCGCCATCGGGACCAGGGCGCGCGCCGCGTCCGTCCAGTCGCGGTTCTGCACCGAGCCCATCAACCAGGCCAGGATCTCGGCCGTGGCCACCGGCGATGGCGACAGGTTGAAGACCAGCGCCGTCAACGCGCCGCCAAATGCCGACAGAGCGACGCCGAACAGGATCAGCGCCTCGGGCTCGCGGAACCGCGCGGCCAGAGCTACGACCATGGCGCCGGCGACCAGCGCGCCGGCCAGGGCCGAAAGCTCGATCGCGCCCGGCAGGATGGCCAGCCCCGCCGAGATGGCGATCGCCGCGCCCAGGCCCGACACCGCCGAGACGCCCAGCACGCCGGGATCGGCCAGCGGATTGCGCAACAGCCCTTGCATGGTCGCCCCGGACAGGCCCAGCGCCGCGCCGACCAGGGCCGCCACGGCGACACGCGGCGCCCGGATGGTCCACAGCACCTCGCCCGGCGGCGTCGCCGGATGCTTCAGCGCCAGGCCGTACTGGGCCAGCGACAGCGGCGTCTCGCCCAGCGACACGGCCAGGATCGCCGCGCCCGCCAGGACCAGCAGCATCAGCAGACACAGACGCGGCAAGCTCATCGCGCCGCCTCCGCCAGCATCGCGCTGCCATCGGCCGCGAACCAGGCGGGGCAGCCGACGACGGCGGCCGGCAGCGAGGCCACGGTGCGGGTCGCCACAGCCTTTTGAAGCGCGGCGTGGCGTCCTGGTCCCCAGCGGTCAGAGCCCGCCTTCATCAGGTCGAACAGGCCTAGCACCACCGCGGTCGGCGGCTTCATGACCATCTGCTCCAGCGACACCGGCGCGAAATAGGCGGCCTTGGAAGCGTTCGAATAGCCGGCCGACTTCAGCATGGCGTCGACCAGCGTGCCCGAGCCGGAGGTGTAGCCGCCGGGCGTCAGGTAGAGCGCCGAACGTCCCTTCCCCGCTCCCGCCGAGCGCGCCAGCTGGACGTCCATCCGCGCCACCAGCACCTCGCCCTCGGGTCGGCGGTCCAGCGCGGCAGCGACCTTGCGGACATTGGCGCGCACGCCGTCGAAGTCGGGCGCGTCGTCGAGGGCGACGGTGGTGACGCCCTTCTTCTGCAGAGCCTTGGCGAGACGGGCATCGCCGCCCCACAGGCGCACCACCACGTCCGGCCGCGCGGCGACTAGGCTCTCGAACGTCGCCCGACGCAGCGGCAGGCCGGCGGCGTCCTTGCGCAGATAGCTGTCGGACGAGACCGCGCGATATGAGAGGCCAACGATGCTCTCGCGCGGCGCCAAGGCCAGCACGTACTGGTCGGCGCACGAGTCCAGTGACATCACCCGAGGTGCGGCGAGCGCGGACACAGGCGCGAGCGAAACCACCGCCAGAAGGGCGCGCAAGGCCTTGGCGGCGCTCATGAAATCAGTCCGTGACCAGGCCGTAGAGCAGGCCGTCCAGCATCACCTTCATCAGGTGGTTCGGATCGGACCAACCGCGGGAAGGCTTGGTGATCAGCAGTGACACCAGGCCATGGCAGCCGCTCCACAGCACCTCGGCCGCCTCGACCGCCGAGCCCGAACGCAGGCGGCCCTGGGCGGCGATCTGGTGCACCGGCTCGCTGAACTTCTCGAAGCACCGGTCGCCCAGCGCCAGCACGTCGGCGGTCTTGTCCGGCGAGATGTTTTCGCCGGTGCTGCAGAACACCAGTTGATAGGTGTTGGGATTGTCGAGGGCGAACTGCATGTACGCCTCCAGCATCAGCCGCACGCGCGCCACCGGGTCGACCGGCTGCGACGCGATCTGGGTGTTGAGCTCCAGCAGACGCTCGATGGCGTCGTTGGAGATCTCCATCAGGATCTGGTCCTTGTCGCGGAAGTGCATGTACAGCGCCGTCGACGACACCCCGACCGCATCGGCGATCTTGCGGATGGTCGCGCCCGCATAGCCTTCGGCGATGAAGATCTTCTCGGCCGCCGCGAGGATCTCTCCCCGGCGCATGTGCCCGTCCCCTTTGGGCTTTCTGGCGGACTTGTGAGGCTTCTTCAGAACGACCGTCACGGACTTGGCTTCCCCTGGCTATCCCCCGGACGGACACTAAACGGGAATCACTCAGCCGTCGCAAGAACGTGCGTGCCAGGAGAATTCAGGAACAGCCTCGCGTGAAGATTGTGCGTGAGACGCTCATTTTTCCATTTGACACGCACAGGTTGAGATTCCGTTATCTGCGCCTGTTGGGGCGATTGGCGTACCGGGGGCATCCGTTGGCGCGCGAGGATAGACGACTGGACCTGGCGTTCGCGCCGGAAGGCGAACCTGTGTCCGCGATCTTGGCGGACATCACGGCGACGATCGAGGTCGCGTCGCTGGACCGCGACGGCGCGCACCGCACGCTGTCGCGTGGTCAGGCGGCGTTCGTCGTGCTGGCCGGCCTGCTGGCCGCGATTGGCGTGGCGCTGGATCCCGGCGCGGCCGGCGTAACGGTGCATCATGTCTTCTTCGCGATCTTCCTGTTGGGCGGCATGACCCGCCTGGCCGCCGCCTGCACGCCGCTGAAGGCGGAAGAGCCGCCGCCCCTGGCCGACGCGGACCTGCCGACCTACACGATCATCGCCCCGCTCTATCGCGAGGCCGAGGTCGTGGCCGAACTGGTCGAGAACCTGCAGGCCCTGGACTATCCGCGCGACCGGCTGCAGGCGCTGATCGTGCTGGAGGCCGACGACGAGGTGACCCTGGCGGCGGTCAAGACCATCGCCCTGCCCGCCTTCGTCCAGGTGCTGATCGCGCCGCCGGGCTCGCCGAAGACCAAGCCCCGCGCCTGCAACCACGCCCTGGGCCGGGCGCGCGGCGAGGTGGTCGTCATCTACGACGCCGAGGACATGCCCGATCCGGGCCAACTTCGCGAGGCCGCCGCGCGCTTCGCAGCATCGGATCCCAGCCTGGCCTGCCTGCAGGCGCCGCTGCGGATCGAGGATCCGGGCTTCTCGCTGTTCCTGCCCTCGCAGTTTCGCCTGGAGTACGCCGCACACTTCGAAGTGCTGCTGCCGGCCCTGGCGCGCTGGGGCTTCGTTTTCCCTCTGGGCGGCACCAGCAACCACTTCAAGACCGCCGCCCTGCGCGAGATCGGCGCGTGGGATCCCTACAACGTCACGGAAGACGCGGATGTCGGCTTCCGCCTGGCCGCCGCCGGCTATCGGCTGGGCGTCATCCAGCGTCCCACCTGGGAGACCGCGCCGACCACCTGGAACCAGTGGTTCCCGCAGCGGGCGCGGTGGATCAAGGGGCATATGCAGACGCTGGCCGTGCACGGACGCGGCCTCGTCCTGCGCCAGCCGCGCAACGCCGTCTCGATGGTGCTGACCTTGGCCCAATCGGTCGCCTCCTCGCACCTGCACGGGCCGGTGATGGCGGTGGCGATCGTGGCGGCGGCCGCGGACTATCTGCCGGACGGGCAGTTCAGCTTCCCGATCTGGGACCTGACGCTCTACGCCCTGGGCTGGGGTTCTGCGGCGATCGCAGGCGCGCGTGGCGTGATGCGCGCCGGCGGCCAACCCAAGTCGCTGCACCTCTTCGGCATGGCCGGCTATTGGCTGTTGCAGAGCGTGGCGGCGGGCAAGGCGCTGCACCAATTCGTCACTGCGCCGCACCGCTGGGACAAGACGCAGCACGCACCCCGCTCTGGACGCCTGACGCCGTAAAAAGGTATGGGCGGACGATGGCTCCGAAGATCGCCCCCGCCCCCCTCGTCATGCGCACCACCGGCTGGGCGGACTACGCCCTGCTGGACAGCGGAAACGGCAAGAAGCTGGAGCGCTATGGCCGCTACACCGTCGTGCGCCCCGAGCCGCAGTGCTTCTGGGCCCCGCGCCTGGATCAGAAGGTCTGGGACAACGCCGACGCGGTGTTCGATCCCAGCGACGAGGACGAGGCCGGTCGCTGGCGCTTCAAAGGCAAGCCGATCGAGAAGTTCGACTTGGCCTGGGGCCAGGCCAAGTTCCACGGCCAGTTCACGCCCTTCCGGCATCTGGCCTTCTTCCCCGAGCAGGCGGCCAACTGGGCCTGGCAAGACGAGCGCGTGCGCGCGTTCAAGGCTCAGCCGAAGGTGTTGAATCTGTTTGGCTATACCGGCGTGGCCTCGCTGGTCTGCGCCGCCGCTGGCGCGGCCGTCACCCATGTGGACGCCTCCAAGAAGTCGGTCGGCTTCGCCCGTGAGAACGCCGCCTTCGCGGGCCTCGCCGACAAGCCGATCCGCTGGATCGTCGAAGACGCCCGCAAGTTCGTGGCCCGCGAGGTGCGGCGCGGCAACAAGTACGACGGCATCATCCTGGATCCGCCCAAGTTCGGCCGCGGCGCCGACGGAGAGGTCTGGCGCCTGTTCGAGGACCTGGCCGCCCTGACCAAGGACTGCGCCGAGCTGCTCTCGGAAGACGCCTCGTTCCTGCTGATGAACGCCTATGCCGCCCGCGTCTCGGGCGCGGCGATGTCGGGCCTGCTGGCGCAGGAGCTGCAAGGCCGCGGCGGCGTCATCGACTGGGGCGAGCTGTCCCTGGTCGAGGAAAAGGGCGACCGCCAGATCGGCTTGTCTTTCTTCGCCCGCTGGTCTTCGGAAGGGTGAGTGAGATGAACGCCCCGAACCAAGCCAAGACCGTCACCTCCCTGACCAACAACACCGTCAAGGCCGTCCGCGCCCTGCACATGCGCAAGGAGCGCGAGGAAAGCGGCCTGTTCCTGGCCGAGGGCCTGAAGATCGTCATCGAGGCGATCGACTGCGGCCACGCGCCCAAGATCGTCATGTACGGTCCCGACGCGGCCGACCACCCGATGCTGAAGAAGGCCGTCGCGTCGTGCGTGAAGGCCGGGGGCGAGGTCATCGAGGTCAATCGCGAGATCCTGGAAAAGGTCTCGCGCCGCGACAATCCTCAGGCCGTCGTCGCCGTCTTCAAGCAGGTCTACACGCCCCTGTCCGCCATCGTGCCCGAGAGCGCGCCATGCTGGGTGGCCATGCAGGCCGTCCGCGACCCCGGCAATCTGGGCACCGTCATCCGCACCGCCGACGCGGCCGGCTGCGGCGGGGTGATCCTGGTCGGCGACTGCGTCGATCCCTATTCGGTCGAGGGCGTGCGGGCGACCATGGGCTCGATCTTCGCGGTGAAGATCGCCAAGGCCACGATCCCCGAGTTCCTGGCCTGGCGCCAGGAATGGCCGGGCAGCGTGGTCGGCACCCTCTTGACCGCCACCGTCGACCACAAGAGCGCCGACTATGTGAAGCCCTCGATGATTTTGATGGGCAACGAGCAGCAGGGCCTGCCGCCCGAGCTGGCGGCGGCCTGCGACGTCAACGTCAAGATCCCGATGCGCGGCCGCGCCGACAGCCTGAACCTGTCGGTGGCCACGGGGATCATGATCTATACGGTGACCGGCTGAGCCAGCCGGGAAAGGGAGACGGTTCGATGACCCGCTGGATCGCCACGATCGCCGCCGTGACGGCGCTGGCCGCCGCCTCGTCCGCGCTGGCGCAGGCCACGCCGGCCCCGGCCGCCGCTCCCACAGTCCCCGACCGCAACTTCGGCGAATGGCGCCTGCGCTGCGAAAAGGACGCCTGCGCCCTGATCCAGGCCGTCACCGACGACGCCCACGCCGAGATCGGCGTCACCGTGGCCGCCCTGAAGATCGACGGCGCGCCGATCCTGCGCATCATCGCGCCGCTGGGCGTTTTCCTGCCCGCCGGCGTCGGCCTGAAGATCGACCAGACCGACATGGGCAGCGTCGGATTCCTGCGCTGCACGGCCGAGGGCTGCTTCGCCGAGGCCGAGCTTGCGCCCGAGCAGGTGGCCAGCTTCTCGACCGGCCAGACCGCGACCTTCAACCTGATGCAGAACCCGACCCAGGGCGTGGCGGTGCCGGTCAGCCTGAAGGGCTTCAAGGAAGGCCTGGCCGCCCTGCACTAGGGCCCGCTCGCTCTACGTCCCGCGCGGTTTGGCCCGCGTCGTCGGCGCCGTGTTGGCGGGATCGTCCGGCCAGACGTGGCGCGGGTAGCGGCCCTTCATCTCGACCTTCACCTCACGCCACGACCCTTTCCAGAAGCCCGGCAGGTCGCGGGTGATCTGGATCGGCTTGTGGCCCGGCGACAGCAGCGACAGCACCAGCGGCACCTTGCCGCCGGCGATGCTGGGATGCTCGGTCAGGCCGAACAGCTCCTGCACGCGGATGTCGACGCGCGGACCGGCCTCGGCGGCATAGTCGATGGCCACGGTCGTGCCGGTCGGCGCCTTGAAGCGGGCCGGCAGCATCTGGTCGATCTTCTGCTGCAGGTCCCAGGGAACGAGCGATCGGATCGCGCCGTCCAAGCTGTTCTCGTCGACGCTGGCCAGCGAAGAGCGGCCATGCAGCAGCGGCTCCAGCCATTCGTCCAGGCGCGCGACCAGGGCGGCGTCCGAGAGGTCAGGCCAGGCCTCGCCGTCCAGGTCCCGCAGGAAGGCGACGCGGCTGCGGAAGCTCTCGACGCCCTGCCCCAAGCGCAACCCCGAGAGCCCATCGGCGCGGACCTGGTCCATCAGCGCGCCGGCGATCAGGGCCGGGTCGGGGTTCTCGATCAGCCGCTCTTCCAGCACCAGCCGGCCCAGGCGCAGCAGGCGCTTGGCGCGCACCTTGCCGCCGGCGGTCTCCAGGCGGTCCTCGGCGATCAGGCGGTCGGCGAAGGTCTCGCGCAGGTCGGCCTCGTCGACGGCGGCGGCCAGCAGGATGCGGTCGCGGCTGTCGCCCCCGCCCAGCTCGCCGACGGCCAGCCAGCTCTCGCGGGCCAGGGGATCGGTCGGTTCCAGATAGACGCCGCGTCCGCCGGCCAGCTGGAATTCGCCGGGCTTGCCGCGCGCCTTGGCGACGCGCTCGGGATAGGCCTCGGCCAGCATCAGGCCGGTCTCCAGCGTCTTGGCGCCGGAAGCACGGCCGGCCGCGCGGCTCCAGCGCTCGACCAGAGCCATGGCGTCGCGACTTCTTGGCGAGCGATCGCGGTGCAGGTTTTCCAGTCGCCGACGCAGGTCGACGTCCTTGCCGCCCAGCCCCTGCTCGGTCAGCACGGCGGCGATCTCGGCGCCCTCGCGGGCCTGGCCCGAGGCGGCGGCGCGCACGACCATGTGGGCCAGGCGCGGCGGCAATGGCATCTCGGCCAAGGCCTTGCCGTGCGGCGTGAGGTCCCCCTGCCCGTCCAGCGCCTGGATGCGGGTCAACAAGGTCCGCGCCTCGGCGAAGGCGGCGGCGGGCGGCGGATCCAGGAAGGTCAGGCCGGAGGGGTCCTTCGAACCCCAGCGGGCCAGGTCCAGCGCGAGGCGCGAGAGGTCGGCTTCCAGGATCTCGGGCCGCGCGAAGGCCGGCAGCGAGCGCGTCTCGGGCTCATCCCACAGGCGGTAGCAGACGCCGGGCTCGGTGCGGCCGGCGCGGCCCCGGCGCTGATCGGCGGCGGCGCGGCTGACGCGGACGGTGTCCAGCCGCGTGATGCCCGAGGCCGGATCGTAGCGCGGTACGCGGGCCAGGCCGGCGTCGATCACCACCCGCACGCCCTCGATGGTCAGGCTGGTCTCGGCGATCGAGGTCGCCAGCACCACCTTGCGGCGGCTGGGGGGCGACGCCGAGATGGCGCGATCCTGGGCGGCGGGCTCCAGCGCGCCGTACAAGGGCGCGATATCGACGTCCGGCCGGCGCAGGCGCTCGTTCAGCCAGCTTTCGGCGCGTCGGATCTCGCCCTGGCCCGGCAGGAAGACCAGCACGCTGCCGCTCTCCTCCGCCAAGGCCCGCTCGACGGCGCGACCGACGCGTTCTTCCAGGCGCTGGCGGTCGTCGCGGCCCAGATAGCGGGTATCGACCGGGAACATCCGCCCCTGGCTCTCGACCACCGGCGCATCGCCCAGCAGGGCCGAGATTCGCGCGCCATCCAGCGTGGCCGACATGACCAGTAGGCGCAGGTCGTCGCGCAGCACGCTCTGGACATCGCGAGCAAAGGCCAGGCCCAGATCGGCGTCGAGGCTGCGCTCATGAAACTCGTCAAACAGCACGGCCGCGACGCCGTCGAGACCCGGGTCGTCGAGAATCATCCGTGTGAAGACGCCCTCGGTGACCACTTCGATGCGAGTTTTCGCCGACACTTTTGACTGCAGGCGCACCCGGAAACCGACCGTCTCACCCACGGATTCGCCGAGATTGACGGCCATGCGCGCGGCGGCGGCGCGAGCGGCCAGGCGGCGCGGCTCCAGGACGATGATCTTGCGCCCCTCGACCCACGGCTCTTCCTTGAGCGCCAAGGGAACGGCCGTCGTCTTGCCCGCGCCGGGCGGCGCGACGAGAACGGCGGTCTCCCGTTCGGCAAGGGCGCCTTTCAGCGCCGGAAGGGCCTCGAAAATGGGCAACATCGCGCCCGCTTTAGCCGTCACAGCCCGCGCCGCCAAGCAGCGCTGGACTAGGCAGGAGCGCGGAGAACATTTACGCGCATCCGCTGCTCGACCTTGACCCCATGCTCATAAACGGGTCACGGTCCGCAAAATTTTCTAAGGGCGACCCCCGGGGGGAGTCTTGCCTATCCAGGAGGAACTATGTGGCGCGTAAAATCGCTTGATGCGATCCTTGCGACCGCCGAGAAGAAATCGCTGCATCGCTCGCTCGGGCCTGTGCAGCTGACCTTGCTCGGCATCGGCGGCATTATCGGCACCGGTATTTTCGTTCTCACCGCCGAAGCGGCCCAGAAGGCCGGCCCCGGCATGATGCTGTCCTTCGTGATCGCTGGCGTCGTCTGCGCCGTCGCCGCCCTCTGCTACGCCGAACTGGCTTCGATGGTTCCCGTCGCCGGCTCGGCCTACACCTATTCCTACGCCGTCCTGGGTGAGTTCTTCGCCTGGCTGGTCGGCTGGGCGCTGATTCTGGAATACGCGGTCGCCGCCTCCGCCGTGGCCGTCGGCTGGTCCGGCTATGTCGTCGGCCTGCTGGCCCACTTGCCCGCGCCCTACACGATCATCATCCCCCAGGAACTGGCCAACGGCCCGTTCGCCGGCGGCATCGTCAACCTGCCCGCCGTGCTGATCTCGCTGGTCGTCACCTGGCTGCTGGTGCTGGGCACCAAGGAAAGCGCCACGGTCAACTCGATCCTGGTCGCCATCAAGATCGCCGCCCTGACGGCCTTCATCGTGCTGGCCGTGCCGGTCATGCACATGGAGAACTTCCACCCCTTCGCGCCCCTGGCCACGGCCGGGATCATCGGCGCGGGCGCTTCGATCTTCTTCGCCTATGTGGGCTTCGACGCGGTCTCGACTGCGGCCGAAGAGACGCGCAATCCGCAGGTCAACGTGCCGATCGGTCTGATCGGCTCGCTGATCATCTGCACCATCTTCTACCTGCTGGTCGCCGCTGGCGCGATCGGCTCGTACGGCGCCCAGCCCGTGTTCGGCGCCGCGCATGAGATCCTGCAGCCCGGCTCGATGGAGCTGACCGCGCGCTGTAAGGAAGTCTCGGCCGCCGGCCAACTGCCGTTGGTCTGCTCGCGTGAAGCCCTGGCCCACGTCCTGCGCCAGATCGGCCACCCCGCCGTGGGCAACCTGCTCGGCCTCGCCGCCGGCCTGGCCCTGCCCTCGGTCATCCTGATGATGATCTACGGCCAGACCCGGATCTTCTTCGTGATGTCGCGCGACGGCCTGCTGCCGGAAGTGCTGAGCAAGGTGCACCCGAAGTACAAGACGCCGCACATCGTGACGATCGTCACGGGCGGCATCGTGCTGGTCGCCGCCGCCTTCTTCCCGGTGGGCAAGCTGGCCGACATCTCCAACTCCGGCACCCTGTTCGCCTTCCTGATGGTGGCGGTCGCCGTGATGATGCTGCGGGTCAAGGATCCGGGTCGTCGCCGTCCGTTCAAGACGCCGCTGGTCTGGGTCATCGCGCCCCTGGCCATCGTCGGCTGCCTGGTGCTGTTCTTCTACCTGCCCATGGCCGCCAAGCTGCTGCTGCCGATCTGGGCGGTCATCGGCCTGCTGTTCTACTTCGCCTACGGCTATCGCAAGAGCCACGTGGGCCGCGGCCTGCGCGGCGAGGTCCATGAACTGGACTCCGACGCTCCGCCCACCGGCCTGCCCGGTGCGGAATGATCTTGATCTGCGGCCGATAGGCTCTAGGTCAGAAAGGGCGGGCGCTTCGGCTCCCGCCCTTTTTCTTTGGAGGTTTTCCCGTGACCCAGGCCATGCCCATCGCCGCCGTGATCGCGCCGGTCACGCCGCTGCAGCAGAACTGCACGATCGTCTGGTGCACCAGGACGATGAAGGCCGCCGTCATCGATCCGGGCGGCGAGGTCGACCGCCTGATGAAGGCCATGGCCGACAAGGGCCTGACTCTGGAGAAGATCTGGATCACCCACGGCCACATGGACCACGCCGGAGGCGCGGCCGAGCTGAAGGTCCGCACCGGCGTCCCGATCGAAGGCCCGCACGAGGACGACCAGTTCTGGATCGACCGCATCCAGCAGACCGGCGAGCAGTACGGCGTGCCCGAGGCCCGCAACTTCGTCACCGACCGCTGGCTGAAGGACGGCGACAAGGTCACCCTGGGCGAGACCGAGTTCGAGGTCTTCCACTGCCCCGGCCACACGCCCGGCCACGTGGTGTTCTTCCACCGCGAAGCGCGCTTCGCTCAGGTCGGGGACGTGCTGTTCCAGGGTTCGATCGGTCGGACAGACTTTCCGCTGGGCAACCACCAGGACCTGATCGATTCGATCACCCAGAAGCTGTGGCCGCTGGGCGGCGACGTGCGCTTCGTGCCCGGCCACGGCCCGATGTCCAGCTTCGCGGCCGAGCGCGCCAACAACCCGTTCGTCGGCGATCGCGTGGTCGCCAGCATGAAGGCGCAGGGCGCCGCATATCAGGCGCCAAAAAACCATTCTCCAGGCTGAGAAGCCGTTCGGGACCCAGCCGACCAAGGGGGGAATGGGAGGCAGGCCGGGTCCCGTACGCCGGTCGGTCCGCAAAGGGGGGAGAAGCAGACCGCCGGTGCGACATTGGATCGCACGACCGGGTTGCGTCGCTGTTTCAGCCGTGAAATCTGAAGGTGACGGGGCCGTGACAGGAACTTTCGCATGGAAAACGTCCAGAACACCGTTCAAGCCGAGGTCGACGCCCCGAGGGGCGCTGCGCCGCGCATCCTGATCGTCGACGACGATCCGGGCATCCGCGACGTCGTCTCGGACTTCCTCACCCGCCACGGCTATGCGGTCGAGACCGCCCAGGACGGCCGCACGATGGAGCAGGCGCTGGCGCGCGGCCCGATCGACCTGATCGTGCTGGACGTCATGCTGCCGGGCGAAGACGGCCTGGCCATCTGCCGTCGCCTCTCCTCGGCCGGCGACGGCCCGGCCATCATCATGCTGTCTGCCATGGGCGAGGAAACCGACCGGATCGTCGGCCTGGAGCTCGGCGCCGACGACTACCTGCCCAAGCCCTGCAATCCGCGAGAGCTGCTGGCCCGCGTCCGCGCCGTGCTGCGCCGCCGCCAGGAGCCCCGCCCCGTCGACGACGCCATGGGCGCGGCCTGCGAGTTCGCCGGCTGGCGCCTGGACCTGGTGCGCCGCGAACTGCGCTCGCCGCAGTCGATCGTCGTCAACCTGTCCAGCGGCGAATTCTCGCTGCTGCGCGCCTTCGTCGAGCGGCCGCAACGGGTGCTGACCCGCGACCAGCTGCTGGACCTGGCCCGAGGCCGCGACAGCGACGCCTATGACCGCGCCATCGACGTCCAGATCAGCCGCCTGCGGCGCAAGCTGGACGACGGCGGCGGCAGCGAGCTGATCCGCACGATCCGCAGCGAAGGCTATATGTTCACCGCCAAGGTCGTCCGCACCCCATGAGCGTCCTCAGGCGCGGCGCGCCGCTGTTTGTCCAAGCCCTGGGCCTGGTGATCGTCACCCTGGTGGCGGCGCAACTGATCGCCATCGCCGTTATCTTCACCCTGCCCCCGCCGCCGCCCGAGTTCTATCGGGCGGCCGAGATCGTCAAGGCGCTGAAGACAGGCGAACCGGTGCAGCCGCGCGACGGCCGCCTGCTGGTCGTCAAGCAACGCGCCTCGATCGGCGCGTTGGCCGGTCCCGACAGCCCGCGCCGCGCCGACTTCAAGGCCGGCATCGGCCACGCCATCGGCGTCGCGCCCGACCGCATCGACCTGCAGATCGACAATGGCCCGCGCTTCTTCGTCCGCCGCAATCCGGTGACGCCGCCCAAGCCGCGCGACGGCGATGGCCCGCGCGATCGCGGCGGTCCGCGCGAGCCCTTCGCGCGCGAGCCTGGCGAACGCGGCCCTGGTCCTGGCGGACCGGGCGACGCCAATGGCCCGCGCCTTCAGGGCCGCGACGAGCCGCTGATCTTCGGCGACTTCAAACTGGGCGTGCGCCAGAGCGACGGCCACTGGCTGGTGGTCGAGCCCAAGCCCACCTTCCGCTTCGACAGCTGGCAGCAGCGCGTCCTGCTGATCCTGCTGCTGTCGGTGATCGCGGTCACGCCGCTGGCGTGGCTGTTCGCTCGCCGCCTGGCCCAGCCGATCACCGCCTTCGCCGACGCCGCCGAGCGCCTGGGCAAGGACCCGCGCACGCCGCCGCTCAGCCTGTCGGGCTCGGCGGAGGTCGCCGCCGCCGCCTCGGCCTTCAACATGATGCAGGAGCGCCTGCGCCGTTACGTCGAGGACCGTACGGCCATGGTCGGCGCAATCGCTCACGACCTGCGCACGCCGCTCACCCGCCTGAAGTTCCGCATCGAGGCCGTGCCCGACGACATCCGGCCGAAATTGGCCTCCGACATCGACCAGATGGAGGCGATGATCTCGGCCACTCTGGGCTTCGTGCGCGACACCAACCGTCCGGCCGAACGCACCAAGCTGGAGCTCTCCTCCCTGCTGGAAAGCGTCATCGACGAGGCCGCCGAGACCGGCGGCGACGCCACGGTCGACCGCATCGAGAAGACGGTGATCGAAGGCGATCCCGTGGCCCTCAAGCGCCTGGTGGCCAACCTGGTGGAGAACGCCCTCAAGTACGGCGGCACGGCGCGCGGACGGGTCTATGCCGAAGAGCACATGGCCATCATCGAGGTCGACGACGACGGCCCCGGCGTACCGCCGGCTGAGCTGGAGCGGGTGTTCGAGCCCTTCTATCGTGGCGAGCCCTCGCGCAACCGCGAGACGGGCGGCATCGGCCTGGGGCTGGCGGTCGTGCGCTCCCTGGCCCGCGCCCACGGCGGCGACGTCGTGCTGGCCAACCGCCCTGGCGGCGGCCTGCGGGCCAGCGTGCGTCTCCCGGCATAACCGGCGCGGCGGAATTGTTGCAGGATCGCAAGATGCGTCCCCGCGCCTGACATCGCGGGGCAATCCGGCCGAGCTTCAAAGCTCGGCTGACTAGGAGAGCCTTCCGGATGATGCTTCGCTCGCTCGGCCTGACCGCCGTCCTCGCCCTCACGCTCGCCGCCTGCGTCAGCGAGCCGCCGGAGGACGGTCCAGGACGTCATGGCGGCCCCGGTGGCCGTCCGCATGGCGAAGAGGGTCCCGGCGGGCCTGGCGGCCCCATGAGCGGCCCTCAGCTGTTCATCAGCCCGGCCGGCGAGCCCTTCCGCGCCGCGCCCGGCGCGCCCTACCCCGTCGTCGACTGGTTCAACGGCGCCGACACCAACCACGACGGCGCGCTGAGCCGTGACGAGTTCGTGGCCGACGCCGTGCGCTTCTTCAACCTGCTGGACGCCGACCACAACGGCGTCATCGATGGGTTCGAAATCTCGTACTACGAAAACCGCATCGCGCCCGAGATCATCGGCGGCGAGGCGCCCTCGACGCGCCGCGGTCCGCGCGGTCTGGGCCAGGACGAAAGCGGTGGCGACGACGACATGCTGGCCCACCGCAAGCCCCAGGGCACCAACATGCTGCAGGGCGCCTCGCTCTACGGCCTGATCGCCGAACCCGAGCCGGTGATGGCCGCCGACTCCAATTTCGACCGCCGGATCACCAAGGACGAGGCGATCAAGGCGGCCAAGACGCGCTTTGCCCTGCTGGACACCAACAAGGACGGCGTCCTGAAGCTGGACGAGCTGCCCAAGACCCCTGCCCAGATCGGTTTCAAGCCCGGTCGTGGCGGCGGCAAGGGCGGCGGCGCTCCGGGCGGCGGCGGGGGTCGCGGCGGACGCGGCGGCGGCCACGGCGGACGTGGCGGCGGCGGTGGCGGCGGCGGCCCGATGTAGCTTTCAGCCGCCGACCAGGCTGGCGATGATGTTGATGCCCAGCGCCAGGATGGCGGTGTTGTAGAAATAGGCCGTGGCGGCGTGGGCGGTGACCAGCTTGCGCAGCTGGCAGGTCAGGATGCTGTTGTCCGAGACCTGAAAGGTCGCGCCCACGCTGAACGCCAGATAGGCGAAGTCCATGTAGCTGGTCGGCGGATCGCCCGGAAAGCCGATCGCCTCCTTGCTGGACCCGTCGCCGAAGTTGCGGTGGGCGTAGTGCAAGACGAACACCGACTGCAGCACCAGCCACGACAGCACCAGCGTCACGCCGGCGCAGGTGGCGATCAGAAACTTCAGGCCGGCAGCCGCCGATTTGGCGGCGATCATGGCGTCGACCACCGCCCCAAGGCTGGCCACGATGGCCGCCAGCACGATCAGCAGCAGGATCGGCACGCCCTCGTCCTCGGCGGCGGCGCGTGAGCGCACCTCGGCCTCGTCGGCGCGAAGAAAAAGCGCCCAGGTTGTCAGCAGGTAGACGCCCGCGCCGATGTCCCAGCCCAGCAACAGGTGCGTGGGGCGCGGCGCGCCGCAGTATTTGGCGATCGTCCAGACGATGACGCCGACCACCATCGCCACCGGCAAACGCCAGTGCGCGGCGGCCTTATCGATCATCTGCTTGGACTTGCGGGCCATTTTCAAACGACTCCTTGCGACCGGGCTGATCCCGGTGCGGCGTAATTAGTGCGAACTCACGGTGAACCGAAAGGCTCTTCGCTGGTTACTTCACCGGAACGCACAGGAAACCGACGCCAGTGACCGACCCAGACGCCCCGCCTCCGATCGAGCCTCAACCGCCCGAATACGAGCCCGGCGTCGCGCCCGTCGAGGAGCCCCCCACCTCGCCGCCGCCGGTCGATCCAGGGGACGACCGTCCCTATGACGCCGCTTCCCGCCGTGCCGCCCTGTGACCAGTCCCGACTAGGAGCCCCACATGGACCTCGATAGCGAACGTCCCCGCGGTCGTCGCGGTTTTGCCGCCATGGACCCGGAACGCCGACGCGAGATCGCCAGGAAGGGCGGAGCTAGCGTGCCCAGCGAAAAGCGCAGCTTCGCCAAGGATCGCGATCTTGCGGCCAACGCCGGACGTAAGGGCGGTTCGTCCTCGCGTGGCGGCCGCCCCGGCGAACGCCTCTAAGGCCGATCGGATCGCAAGATCCGAACGCGCCGGTCCCGAGTCTCTCGGAACCGGCGCGTTTTCGCGTGCGTCTGTCAGGGTTTGGTGTTGCCGAGCGATCCTCTGCCAGAACCACCTTTCCTGTGTCATCCCGGCCGAAGCGTAGCGTAGAGCCGGGACCTGGGTCCCGGATCGCGCAAGCGCGTCCGGGATGACACCCATGGCAACAAGCGCCTTCCAAGGGAGATGTTCGCTCCGTCCTACCCGCCTCAGGCGGTCAGGGCGTAGACGGCGAAGGTGGGGTCCTCGCTGACCCAGCGCTGAGCCACGGTCCAACCGGCCCGGCGGGCGATCGCCTCGAAGGCCGCAATCGGGTGCTTGTACGAGTTCTCGGTGTGGATGGTCTCACCCGCCGCGAACCGGAAGCCGTAGTCGCCGACCATGACGATCTGGTCGCGCAGGCTCTCCAGATGCATCTCGATGCGGCTCTCCTGCGCGTTCCACACCGCCTTGTGGGCGAAGGCGGCCGGATCGAAGGTGCCGCCCAGTTCGCGGTTGATGTGGACCAGGACGTTGCGGTTGAAGGCCGCCGTCACGCCTTGCGCGTCGTCATACGCCGGGATCAGGACCGCCGGATCCTTGGCGACGTCCGCGCCGACGATGAACAACGAACCCTCGCCCAACAGCTCCCGCGCCGAGCGCAGCAGCGCCTCGGCCTCGTCCGGCGCGAAATTGCCGATCGTCGAGCCTGGGAAGAAGCCGACCGGCGTGTGGCCCTTGGCGCCCTCGGGCAGGCGCATGGCCTTGGTGAAGTCGTCGACCAGCGGCGCAACGGATAGGTTCGGATAGGCCTCCCGCAGGCTGGCGGCCGCCTCGTCCAGGGCGCTGGGGCTGATGTCGATCGGCGCGTAGACGGCGATCTGCGGCGCGGCGTCCAGCACGATGCGGGTCTTGGTGCTGGCCCCGCTGCCGAACTCGACCAGCGCCGCGCCGTCCGGGATGCGGGCGGCCAGCTCCGGCGCGATCTGGCGCAGCAGCGCCGTCTCGGTGCGGGTCAGGTAGTATTCCGGCAGTTCGCAGATCGCCTCGAACAGGCGCGAGCCCTCGGCGTCGTAGAAGTACTTGGCCGACAGCGTCTTGGGCGTCGCCGACAGGCCGGACACCACCTCGTTCAGGAAGTGGTTCTCGGGCGTCACCTCGGCCAGACGGTCGTCGTCGGCCAGGCGCACGCCGCCGAACATCCAGCGGCTGCCGGGGTGGAAGAAGTTGCGGTAAGTCTCGCGCGAGTGGCCGGGCGGCGTCGCTTCGCAGCCGCCGCGCAGCACCATCTGGCTGACCATGAACTTGCCGTTGTACTCGCCCAGCGCGCCGGGACCGGGCTTGAAGCCGGGATAGGGCGAATAGGCGCTGGCGGTCCACTGCCACGCCGATCCACAGACCTGGCGCAGCGCCGAGCTCCCGGTGGCGGTGACGGCGGCCTCCCACTCGGCCTCGGTCGGCAGGCGGCGGCCGGCCCAGGCGGCGTAGGCGGCGGCCTCGTAGTAGCTGACGTGAACGACCGGCGCGTTCGGATCCACCGGATGGCGGCCGCGCAGGGTCATGGTGGTCCAGGCCCCCTGCTCGTCGCGTCGCCAGTAGCCGGGCGCTTCCCAGGCCTCGGCGTTGACCGTCGCCCAGCCCTCGGAAAGCCAGAGGTCGGCGCGGCCATAGCCGCCGGCCTCGATGAAGGCCATCCACTCGCCATTGGTCACGAGGCGGTCGGACAGGCGGAATGGCGCGACATAGGTCTTGTGGCGAGGCCGTTCGTTGTCGAAGGCGAAGCCCGCCTCCTCGGCCCCGATCTCGACGAGACCGCCGGCGAAGCGATGGAAGCGCTGCGGGCCGGCGTCGGCGCGCGGCGCGGCCGTTCCCGCTTGATAGGCCGGGCTGATCGGCGACTGGGCGAAGAGATGCAGGATATCCATCAGGATCAGCTCCTGGTGTTGCTCCTCGTGGTTCAAACCCAGCTCGACCCGCTCGCGGATCTCGGGCGTCAGCGGGCCGTCCAGCAGGCGGGCCATCGCCGCGTCGACATGGGCGCGATAGGCGCCGACCTGTTGCGCCGAGGGCCGGGTCAGCAAACCGCGCTGCGGACGCGGCTGCCGGGGACCAACGGCCTCGTAATACGAATTGAAGATGTAGCCGAACGCCGGATCAAAAGGCGTGTAGCCCTTCAGGAATGGCGTCAGCAGGAAGGTCTCGAAGAACCAGGTCGTATGGCCGCGATGCCACTTGGTCGGGCTGGCGTCGGGCATCGACTGGGCGGCTTGGTCCTCGGGCGACAGCGGCGCGGCCAGGGATTCCGTGCGCCAGCGGACGCGGCGATAGCGATCGATGAGCGCGTCGACCGAGGTGTCGACAAGGTCCATGATGGGCAGGTCGTCCGGGGTCATGTGCTCTCCTGACGGGCCTGCGGCCCAAGCGACGACAACGTTCCCGGAACTTTGGTGTTCCGCCTTCAAGAGGCAAGCCGACGTCGTTCGTCCTGCTGACACGATGTGTCAGGAGCCGCCCCGCAAGCCTTGAACGCACGAAGCACAATTTGGTCCAAATTTTTGTCGGCCGATATGGAGGGGCGATCTTGCCGGAGACGTCACCCCTATGGAGGACGTCGACCAGCCCCTTACGGTCGGCGCCTGCCGGTCGGGGAATTGAGCAGCTCCGACCGGCGCCTCTCTTCCCGAAAACTCAATCCTTCAGCGGCGCGTCCAGCAGGCCGGCGATCATCGCCTGCAACACCTCGGCCGCGCGCTTGGGCGAGAGCGCCTGTTCGCGGCGCAGGCGGTTCCAGGCCTCGAAGCTGAGCAGCAGGTCGATGGCTTCGAACCGCACCTTGTCCTTAGCGACCTCGGGCGGCAGCTCGCGGCGCAGGATGTCGCGCGAGATCCGCACCATCCGCTCGCTGTCGGTGGCCAGGGCCGGCGACTGGTGGCGATGCACCTCGGACGCGCGCTTGAAAGCGCCGATGTTCTCGTAAGCCCAGCCGCGCCGCTCGATCAGCTCCAGCACTCGCTCGCGCGGGGTCGCGCCCTTGAACGGCGTCTCGACCAGCGCCATCAGCTCGGCGGCGATCACCGCCGACATCTCGCGATAGAGGCTCTCCAGGTCGCTGAAGTGGCGAAAGACGGTGCGCAGGCCCACATCGGCGCGCGCCGCGACCAGTTCAGCGGAAGGCGAGACGTCGCCCTCACGGACCAGATCCAGCATGGCCTGGACGATGCGGGCGCGGCTGTCCTGCGAGCGGCGGCGGCGGCCGTCGGCGGAGGGCTCCTCGGGCGCGTTCGCGGCGCTCGGACCCAGATGACGCGCGGCGGAGCTCACGACCCGACTTCTCCTCTCCCAGCCGTCATGCTTAGACCGAGCGCGGCCGCACCGCTACCTTAGAACTTGAAGAGGTTCAGGCGGTTGGACCATTTGATCTCTTTGGAGCCAGCCGGCAACGAGGCGAAGTCTCCGTCGTGGCCCACCTTCATCGGTCCGCCGAAGATCGTCCGTGAACGACCCAGGAACGGTCCCTCCAGCGCCCGCACCGGCAGCGGCGGGATGATGTGGTAGAAGAGGACCTCCCGCACGCCCGCGTCCTTGGCCTCCTGGGCCGCCGCTTCGGGCGAGGTGTGGTAGCTCAGGATATCGTGGAAGATGTGGGCGTAGTTGCTGCGCCCGCCCTTGGCCGCCACATCCTGCTGCACGGCGACCAGGTTCGGCGCCAGGCCCTCGTGGACCAGCAGGTCGACGCCCTTGGCCGCGCGCACCAGACGCTGGGAAGGGCCCGTGTCGCCGCTGATCACGACGCTGCGGCCCTTGTAGTCGAAGCGATAGCCGACCGCCCCCTCGACGGGATGATGCTGCACGGGGAAGGCCCAAACCTTCAGGCCCGGCTTTTCCAGAAGCAGCAGGTCCGGCCCATTCGGATCGGCCGTGAACGGATGTGGCGCGCCGCCGAAGCCGGACGGAGGCACCACGGCCTCGCCGTGGTGGGCGATGCGGTAGCCGCGATCCAGCGTGTAGGCGGCCTCGAAGCCCTTCACCACCTGATCCAGGCCCTGGGGGCCGTAGATCGGCAGCGGCTCGCGCGCCGCCCCGCCGGCCCAGCGCTGCAGCATCAGCTCGCCCAGGTCGCCGATATGGTCGGAGTGATAGTGGGTGATGAACGCGGCGGTCAGGCGCGGCGGCGGCAGGTTCATGACCAGCAGGTTGCGGGTCGAGCCGGGGCCGGAGTCGACGACGAACAGATCCCTCCCCGCCAGCACCACCACGCACGGTCCTGCCCGCGTCGGGTCGGCCATCGGCGAGCCGGAGCCGCAGAGGCCGACATGCAGGCCGTCCGGCAGCTCGGCGATCGGATCAGCGGCAAGCACCTCCTCATAGGCCTTGCGCATCCCCGCCTCGGCCAGGCGTTCGCGGAACAGCCAGGCGCCGCCCAGCCCGATGACGGCCACGGCGGCAAGCGCCCCCAGCCCGATCCAAACCTTCCGCACGCCCAGCCTCCCGTCTTGACCGCGAGCGGCCATAATGACACTCATAATGCCAATATCAATCCGTCATGACGGATCGCGGGGAGAACGCCATGGACGTGCTGCGCACGCCGGACGAACGGTTCGAGGGCTTGGCCGACTGGCCCTATGCGCCGCGCTACACCCAGGTGTTCGACGCCGACGGGACGGCGCTGCGGATCCACCATGTCGATGAAGGTCCCAAGGACCAGCGCCCGATCCTGCTGATGCACGGCGAGCCGTCCTGGGCCTATCTCTATCGCGGCGTGATCGAGGGCCTGACCAAGCGCGGCCGTCGGGCGATCGCGCCGGACCTCGTGGGCTTTGGCCGTTCGGACAAGCCGGCCGCCCGCGCCGACTACACCTACGAGCGGCACGTGGCCTGGATGAGCGACTGGCTGATCCGCAACGAGCTGACCAACATCGTCCTGTTCTGCCAGGACTGGGGCGGACTGATCGGCCTGCGCCTGGTGGCGGCCTTCCCGGAGCGCTTCTCGGCCGTGGTGGTCTCCAATACCGGCCTGCCCATCGGCAGCGGCAAGAGCGCCGGCTTCGAGGCCTGGCTGAACTTCAGCCAGAACGCGCCGGAACTGCCGATCGGCTTCATCCTGAATGGCGGGACCGCCCGCGACCTCTCCGACGCCGAGCGCGCCGCCTATGACGCGCCTTATCCGGACGAGACCTATAAGGAAGGCGCGCGGATCTTCCCGGCCCTGGTGCCGATCACGCCCGAGCATGCCTCGGTGGATGAGAACAAGGCCGCCTGGGCGGTGCTGGAGCAGTTCGAAAAGCCCTTCGTCACCGCCTTCAGCGACGCCGATCCGATCACCCGCGGCGGCGAGGCGGTGTTCCAGAGCCGCGTGCCGGGCGCGCGCAAGGTGGCCCACACCACGCTGAAGGGCGGCCACTTCGTGCAGGAAGACAGTCCTTCCGAGATCGCCGCCCTGCTGGATGGGCTCGTGGCCTCGCTGGCCGAACCGGAGCTGGTCGCATGAACCTCCTCAACGCCGTCTTCCCCTCGCCCGAACAGTTCCAGGACTTCTTCGGCGGCGCCGAGGACGGGCCGTTCGTCATGGTCAACCTGCTGAAGTTCAAGGACAAGGCGGAGTACGAGGACGGCTCGGAGCCCGAGCTGTCGGGCCGCGACGCCTACAACCGCTATGGCGTCGAGGTCGCCAAGCTGATGGCGGCGCTGGGCGGCGGCATCCGGTTCAGCGGCATGGTCACCGGCTTGATGATCGGCGAGGTCGACGAGCTGTGGGACGCCGTGGCCCTGGCCGAATACCCGTCCCTGGCCGCCTTCCAGAAGATGGCCCTGTCACCCGAAATGCACGCCATCGAGCACCACCGCAAGGCGGGCCTTGCCGGCCAGCTGAACATCCGGGTCAAGCCGGGTCCGGGGTTCTAGATCGTGCGTCCGAAACCCCGCCCTTCGACAAGCTCAGGGTGAGGTTTCTACTGCGGCCTCAGCATTGATCCTCACCCTGAGCCTGTCGAAGGGCGAGGATCACGCACAGCAGCTATGAACTACCCCTCTCGCAGCACCGTCCTGAACCCGATGTGCGAGGCCCCGCTATCCGGCGGCCCGGGCGTGCGTGCGGCGGGTCGATAGCGGAAGCAGAAGTCGTCCGAGCACAGGAACGAGCCGCCCTTGATCACGTGCTTGGGGATGTTCGGCTCGTCGGGATCCAGGGCGCGGATCTCGGGCGGGCCGCCCGTCTCGATGACGCTGGCGACGTCCAGGCCTGGTCGGAACCAGTCCTTGGTCCACTCCCAGACATTGCCGGCCATGTCGACCAGGCCATAGCCGTTGGGCGGAAAACAGCCCACCGGCGCGGGCTGGGCCTTGAAGCCGTCGGTCCCCAGGTCCTGAGCCGGAAACACGCCCTGCCAGGTGTTGGCGCGCGGATGGTCCGGCGTCTGGGGCTGGTCGCCCCAGGGGTAGCGTTTGCCCGAGAGACCACCGCGCGCGGCGTATTCCCACTCGGCTTCGGTCGGCAGGTCTCGGCCCAGCCACCTGGCGTAGGCCATGGCGTCTTCCCAGGCGATATGGACCACCGGCCAGGCCTCGCGGCCCTTGAGGTTGGAGCCCGGCCCATCGGGATGCTTCCAGTCGGCGCCGGGGATCACCCGCCACCATTGCGAAGGGTCGTCCGACCTCGCCGCCTTCGCCCCCACAAAGACAAGCGAGGCCGGAACCCGCTGCGCCGCCGGCAAATGGGCGTAGCGCGCGGGATCGAGCGGCCGCTCCGCCACGGTGCGGTATCCCGTGGCGGCGACGAACCGCGCGAAGGCGGCGTTGGTGACCTCGGTGCGGTCGATCCAGAACGGCGCGACCTTGACCGCCTGAGGCGGCCCCTCCTCGGCCCGCAGCGGCGCCGCGCCCATGTCGAAGGTCCCGCCGGCCAGATGGACCATGCCCGCCGTGCGATGGGCCGGGTCCGCGACCGGCACGTTCGCCAGGCACGCCTTGACCGCCGGCTTGCCGCAGCTCGCCAGGGCCAAGACCGCCAGGACGGAAAGCGCCCTCAGTTGTCCCAATAGATGTACTCGTCGTCCGGCTTGGACGGCATGCCGCCCGGATGGTCGATATAGATCGCGCCCGACAGCAGCGACGGCCAGGCCGGCTTGACCATCTGGGCGTCCAACTGGGCCAGGGTGGCCTGCAGCTCGCGCACCTTGTCGGGTCGGGTCTTGGACAGGTCGTGGTGCTCGGTTGGGTCGGTCGACAGGTCGAACAGCCAGACCTTGCCCGGGTCGTCGGCCACCTGCAGCTTCCAGCCGCCGGCCAGCACCACGCGATAGCGGCCCGAGCGCCAGTACATGGCCTTGTGCGGGTCGCCCTTCACCTGCCCCTTCACGAACGGCACGAGGTCGACGCCGTCGATCACCCGGTCCTTGGGCGGGGTCGCGCCGGCCGCACCGGCGGCGGTGGCGAAGATGTCCACGTGGCCGACCGGGCTGCGATAGATCGCGCCCGCCGGCAGTTGCCCTGGCCAGCGCAGCAGGAACGGCACGTGGATGCCGCCCTCGAAGAATGTGGCCTTCCAGCCGCGATAGGGCTTGTTGATGTCCGGCAGGCCTATGTAGTTCGCGCCGCCGTTGTCGGAGGTGAAGATCACCAAGGTGTTGTCGTCCAACCCCTTGTCCTTCAGCGTCTGCAGCACGCGGCCGATGTTGCGGTCCAGGTTGCGAACCATGGCGCCGTAGACCCGCAGGCGGTGATCCTTGATCTGGCTCAGCGCGTCATAGTCGGCCTTGGGCGCCTGCAGCGGCGTGTGGACGGCGTTGTAGGCCAGGTAGAGGAAGAACGGCCTGTTCTTGTTCTTGTCGATCGCCGTGATCGCCTGGTCGGTCAGGTAGTCGGTCATGTAGGCGTTCGGGTGGAACATCTTCGACCCGTTGTACTGCACCGCATAGGGCAGCGCGCCCCACAGGAACTTGTCGATC